>Ga0074044_10000518_pt1 | contig 37175 bp, 23 predicted proteins | sample BogForMeECP23OM1_FD_94443 | JGI IMG/M metagenome (GOLD analysis project Ga0074044, IMG submission 94443) | Bog forest soil microbial communities from Calvert Island, British Columbia, Canada - Bog Forest MetaG ECP23OM1 | ecosystem: Environmental > Terrestrial > Soil > Wetlands ...
ATCCGCCTCTCGCAGGATGCGAATCTTGTCTTCCGTCGTATACCGTTTGCCTTTCATCGTCTGGTCCTTTCTTACGGCCCAGACTAACACATCAGGTGGCCCGAAAAAGCGAAGTCACGTCAAGCGCATCAAAAAGAAAATGGTTGAATGCTTCAATCATTACAGGCGAAACATCACGAATCGAAGGCAACATAACTTGATTTTGCAGAAAAGTGAAATGAGCAAGTTGCTTATTACTGAATTTATGAACTTCGACCAACATGGACTCAACTTGGCCAGTCATTGCTGGTGCAGTAGTTCGCAGAAAATCTTCTGGCTTCACTTGAGAAAGGCCAAAATTCTCCATGCCCAAGTCGTCGGCATAGCGACGGGATGCAATTGGCCTTAACCGATTCGTTTTATCATCGCAGGTTAATCCAAAGAATTCCAAAGAGCGCCGACAGTCAAGAATTGCCATTTGTATTACAGGCGTAACGAAGAAACCACAGTTCTCGCCGGGAATATCTGCTGGCGGACCATTGCCTCGCAGGAAAACAGTTGCACTTGGCGGTGGAAAATTTGCAGTTCTATATGAGATGAGGAGTTCAGCCAATAGTGAGGCCAAACTGAAATTATCAAGCATTAGCGGGATGTTATATTTTAGAAGTTCGTCCTGCTGTGCCTGATTGAGTGTCGGTTGCATTTATGAATGCATCAGTCCTTCCTTTTGCTCCGGCTCGACCCACTTGTTGTGTTCCTTGATGAGATCCACCAGCCGGTCCACGGCCTCGGCTTCGGGGATGTTGAACTTAATGGCCTGTTTGCCGACGTAGAGATTGATTTTGCCGGGCGCGCCACCCACGTAGCCGAAGTCCGCGTCGGCCATCTCGCCCGGGCCGTTCACGATGCAGCCCATGATGGCAATTTTCACGCCCTTGAGATGCTCCGTGCGCACCTTGATGCGCGCGGTCACGGTCTGCAGGTTGAAGAGCGTGCGGCCACAACTCGGGCACGCCACGTAATCGGTCTTGAACGAACGGCAGCCCGCCGCCTGCAAAATGTTGTAGGCCAGCCGCAGCGACTGCCCGCCGCCGGCTTCGCCGCGAATGAGAATCGCGTCGCCAATGCCGTCCGCCAGCAACGAACCGATGACCACGGACGCGCGCAGCAGGGCGATTTTTGGCTCCAAAACTTCGTAGCCGCCGATGTTAATCGGCGGTTTTCCCGCTGCCGACGAATCCGCGGATTCACATCCGCGGCTACGTTCAAAGTTGATGCAATCCTTGAGCAAAATTGGATTATTCCGGCCCAGGCGTTTCAACTTCGCCGCAAGCAAACGGAACGCAGTAATCGCGGGCAAATTCACCCCGTCTTTTACCGTCACGAGTTGCGTCTCGCAGTTAATGTCGAATTCTTTTGTTGGATCAATTTCCGCAATGTTCAGGTCTTCGTAAACCGCCTCGGGCTTTACGTCGTCCTTGGGGCGAATCTTCGGCGCGACCTTGTCAAAAGTCGCCCGCGTGACCACGACACGGATGAGCTGTTCGCCGCCGCATTTGACCTGCCCGTTCAACCCGATTTCCGGTGTTTCACGACGTTCAAAATGGAACGGATCGAAGGGGAAGGTGTTTGGTGTCCCGGCTTTAGCCGGTTCGGTTGCCGTCCCGCACCTGGCGGGACGGGACACCGAACAAGTCAGCTTCGGCACTTGCGCCAGCAAATCGGTGCAGACCTCGATTTCGCGCGGCGAATCCTCCGTGAGCGAGACCCGAATCGTGTCGCCCAAACCGTCACACAGCAGCGAGCCGATGCCGATGGCGGATTTAATGCGGCCGTCCTCGCCCTCGCCCGCTTCGGTGACGCCGAGATGAATCGGGTAATTCCAATCCGACCCTTCCTGCTCCAGCCGCGCGACGAGCAGGCGATAACATTCAATCATCACCTTGGGATTGGACGACTTCATCGAGAACTTGAAGTTGTGGAAGTTGTGCTTGCGGCAGATGCGGGCGAATTCCAGCGCGCTCTCGACCATGCCCAGCGGCGTGTCGCCGTAGCGATTCATGATGCGGTCGCTCAATGAGCCGTGGTTGGTGCCGATGCGCAGGCAGCGTTTCCGGCGGATGCATTCCAGCACGAGCGGCGTGAATTTTTCCTCAATGCGCTTCAACTCGGCGGTGTATTGCTCGTCCGTGTATTCCTTGGTCGCAAATTTTTTCGTGTCGGCGTAATTGCCGGGATTGACGCGCACAACTTCGACCCATTTTACCGCTTCCATCGCGGCTTCGGGCTTGAAATGGATGTCCGCAACAATCGGCACAAAACAGCCGCGTTTATGCAGTTCGGCAACGATGTTCTGCAAATTCGCCGCGTCCTTCACCGTCGGCGCGGTGATGCGGACGATCTGGCAGCCGACGGCCACGAGGTCGAGCGTCTGTTTCACCGATTCGGCGGTGTCCATCGTGTCGCAAGTGAGCATGGATTGCTTTACGACGGGATGGTCGCCTCCGATGATGACCCCGCCGCGCGCCGGATCGCCGATGACGACTTCGCGGGTCTTTCGCCGGTGATGAAAAAACGGGGATTCGCAGTAACGCATGAATTATTTTGATTGCTGAATTTGCACGTCGCTCGTGAACATCGCACGATATAGCGAAAACCGCTTAATATCTCCAAAAACCGTGATGTAAAGCATGAAGCCAATCACCAACACCGCGAAACCGGTCGTGGTGATTTCAACGAATTTGATGCTCAACGGACGGCGGCGAATTTTTTCAATGATCGACATCAAAATGTGTCCGCCGTCGAGCACGGGGATCGGCAGCAAATTGATGATCGCGAGGTTGATGTTGAGCATCACCAGAAAACTCAAAGCCAGGCGATAGTCATCATTCACCGCATTGGCGAGGATGGCGAGGATGCCGACCGGCCCGGCCAAATCTTTTGCGCCCACGCCCGTTTCCCGTGAATGAATGAGCGCGCCGATGACCGCGAACATCCTATCTATCTCGTTGCGCACTTGTTCCAACGGCGTCGGCCCCGGTTTTTGGACAATATAGATCTGCGTGGAACTCACGCCCAGCGCGACGCCGATTCTCCCATCTTTGGTCGTTGGATCAACCGTCGGCGTGATATTCAGCGCCAATTTTTGCGCGCCGCGATCAATCCGCATTTCGGTGGGTTGTCCACCACGCTTGTGAATAATGTCAATCAGTTGATCGCGGCTGGCAATGGGCACACCGGCAAATGAGATGATGTAATCGTCCTGCTTCAAACCGGCCTTATCCGCCGCGCTGCCGGAACTAACCTCCATGACTTCGGGATGGTCGCGCGGATCGAGATTGAGCATCTTGAGGCCGACAGCGTTGTCGGCCGTTGCCTGGAGTTGATACGTGATTTGCCTGCCGTCATGTTCAATAACGACCGGCAGCACGCTTGTGCGCGCAAACGCCGTGTTCTGCATGACATCCTGCCAGGATTTCACGCTCTCGCCATTGACCGACACGATGCGATCGCCTTCCTGAAGGCCGAGTTTGGCTTCCGCCGACCCCGGCTCGACATAGCCGATGATGGCCGGATTTACCGGAATCGGCAGACCGACAAAATAAATCACCGTGGCGATGGCAAACGCAAAAACCACATTCATGAACGGCCCGGCGGCGGCGACGAGAATTTTGTGCCCGGGCGGCGCCGGCGGAACTTCTTCCACCGACTGGCCTTCGAGCGCCTCGGCGGTGATCATTTGCGGCAGCTTCACAAAGCCACCGGCGGGAATCCAACGGATCGAGTATTCGATGCCCTCGCGCTTCCAACTGTGAATTTTCGGGCCAAAACCGATGGCGAATTCCTCGACCTTCATGCCCAGCTTCCGCGCGACCCAGAAATGGCCGAACTCATGGATGAAAATGGCCGCGCCAAACAACGCCAGCACAGCGGCAATCACGTAAATGACATTCAAAATGGTCATGTAAAAAAATCAGCCCCCCAATGCAGGGACAATGTGATTATATCAGGGAAAACTTCGCCCGCAATCACGGAACGCAAGGAACCGCCGCCAGCCGCCTGTGCAAAAGCTGGAATGGGTCATTGGGTGTCATAGTCCGCCCTCATCCAGACCTTCTCCCCCAGGAGAAGGAACAGTGTTCATGCACCTACTGAAATTTCTGGGTCTTTAAATTGTCTAATCTAAGGATAGATTGCACTGCCGCAGCTTCAAATCAGTGAGTGAAGGGGCCGTTTATTTTGCCGCCTCGCGCCTTGCCCAGGCATCCGCTTCCAAAATCTGTTCCAGTGTCGAACGGTTTCATGTCGGAGTGCGCCCGTCCTCGGGCGCAGCAACTGGCTTCCTTCGAGCTACGAAACATTTCCAAACCGCCCGCCCATTCCACGTTGCTGCGGCCGGGACGGCCGCACTCCGCCAACGCAGAAATTCAACTTCGGAGTCCGGGTTAAAACGTCCTCAATTCATATTTTTCGAGGACGAGGACGATTTTTTTATCTGGCCGCCTCGCGCCGCGCCCGGGCGTCGGCTTCCAAAATTTGTTCCAGCGCCGGGTGCAATACAACTTTGTGCGCCTCCATTGTGCGGCGCACAATTTCCGTGATTTGCGGGAAATTGATTTTGCGATTCACGAACGCTTCCACCGCCACCTCGTTCGCCGCGTTCAGCACCGCCGGCAACGTGCCACCCGCCTCTCCTGCCCGACGCGCGAGTTTCAGCGCCGGAAAACGTTCCGCATCGGGCTCCTCAAACGTCAGACTGCCCAGCTTCGCGAAATTGGTCTGCACCCGCTCGCTGGGCGCGCGGTCGGGATACGTCAATGCGTATTGAATCGGCAGGCACATGTCCGGCGTCGAAAGCTGCGCGAGTAGCGCTCCATCCACAAATTCCACCATGGAGTGAACGATGCTTTGCGGATGCACCAGCACGCCCACACGCTCCATGCCAATGTCAAACAGCCAGCGCGCTTCAATCATTTCCAGTCCCTTGTTAAACAACGTCGCCGAATCAATGGTGATTTTTCGGCCCATGACCCACGACGGATGTTTGAGCGCGCGCTCAACGGTGATGTTTGGAAATTCCTCCTTCGGCGTGTTGCGAAACGGTCCGCCGGACGCCGTCAGCCAGAGTTTGCGGACGGAACTGGACGGCTTGCCATCGAGACACTGGAAAATCGCCGAATGTTCGCTGTCCACGGCCAGCACGCGGACGCCGTGTTGGCGCGCCTCGCTCATCACGATTTCGCCGGCCATCACCAGAATTTCCTTTGACGCGATGGCAATGTCCTTGCCCGCGCGAATCGCGGCGAGCGCGGGCTTCAATCCCGCCGTGCCGACGATGGCAATGAGCACGATGTCCGCCGATGGCAGCGTGGCAAGTTTGATCAAGCCTTCGTCGCCCGAATAAACCTGCGTCGCCGCCCCGAAGAATTTTCCCAAATCGCGGGCTTTTTCGGGATGGTTGATTGAAATGGCCTCCGGCCGGTGTTTGCGCGCCTGTTCGAGCAACAGTTCGGCATTGTTTCCGGCGGCCAGGCCCAGCAGGCGGATGCGGTCCGGCAAATCCTCGGCCACCTTGACGGTGCTGGTGCCGATGGAGCCGGTCGAACCGAGTAAAACAACGTTTTTCATGGATGCGTGAGGATATGGCGCAAATAGAGATACATGATGGGCGCATTGAACAGCAAACTGTCCAGCAAGTCGAGGATGCCGCCGATGCCGGGAAACAGTCCGCCGGAATCTTTCACGCCCGCCTCGCGTTTGAAGAGCGATTCAATCAAGTCACCGACGACCGCCGTCGAACCCAGCAAAACACCCAGCACCATCGCGTGCCGCCAGTTCATGCCCGCCATTTTATCGCCAAAAAAATGCGCAAAGACGAGGCTCGCCACGGTCGAAAGAAAAATCGCGCCGCCCAAGCCCTCCCACGTTTTGCCGGGGCTGATGCGTGGAATCATTTTATGTCTGCCGATGAGGGAACCGACGGCATACGCGCCGGTGTCGCTGAATTTCGTCACGAGAACGAAGTACAGGACGTAAAACTTGCCGTCCACCCCGGGGAAAAATTTGATTTTCTGGATGAAGTTCAACAGCCACGGCACATACATCAAACCGAACAACGTCGTGGAGATCGCCAGAATGCCCGCGGTATTGCTGCGCGAAACGAACTGCCGCACGCACAAACCGAGCACGAACAGGATGAGGAAACCCGTTTCAAAATCGTTCGCGCGCGACGGCGAATCGTAAATGCCGAGATGTCCGGTCACATGCAAAAATGTGCCCACCATGAGCAACACGCCGCCGGGCAGACCGCACCATTTGAAGCAGACCAGGTTGCGCCTTTCAACCAGTCCGTAAAATTCCGCCAGCCCGGCCGTCGCGAGAAATATCATGATGAGAACAAACCCGCCGTTGGATATGAGGCGGTTTTCGGAAAACAAAGCCGCGAGAATCACCGTCCAGAGAATCACCGTGGTGATCAACCGGCGGAGAAACACCCGTGCCTTCGAGGGCGTTTGGGCCACAACAGCCGTGTCGGACATGCGACCGGAAAATAGCAAGGACGACAGGAATTGCCAACACCGACTTCAGTCGCGTGCTCGCGTTCCACAGTCGGGGCGGTCTCGTGTCTTGGTGGCAGTGCCGGATGCAGCGCTGCTCTGAGCTTTTCGCTAACTCTCCGGGGACAAAGCCCGGAGCCCGAAATGCAGAACTGCTCGGGAGCCGGGTTGTCCTTCGGATCTCGGATTTCGACCTTCGGATTTATGCTCTCCAACGACTTGCGTGTTTGTTTAGAGTGGCTCTGGCCGGATGCGCCCAGCTTACTTAACGGTTGCGCGCGGCGAATTTTTTGGCGAAGCTGTTTTCGGCTGACGTGGATGGGGTCGTAGCTCAGTTGGTAGAGCGTCTCGTTCGCAATGAGAAGGTCGCAGGTTCGATTCCTGTCGGCTCCACCATCCTACGCTCGGAACCGACGCTTGGGAGGTTCTCTAACTCTCGGGGAACAAAGCCCGAAGCCCGAAACGCAGAACTGCTCATGAGCCGGTTTGTCCTTCGGATCTCGGGCTTCGGGCTTCTTTCGGATCTTGGATTTCGACCTTCGGATTTATGCCGCCCCAACGACTTGCGTGTTTGTTTAACGCAGCCCTGCCGGTGCATCCCGATCGTTGGTTTTTTATTCGACAAATGATCGAATAGATTCAAACTTTGAAGCGAGGATGACGGAAGAACAGATGATTCGTCTGAATAAATTCATCAAGCCATGAAAACGCTGTTGAAAGACAAATGGGTTTTAATCACGGGCGCGTCGAGTGGATTTGGCGCGGCGGCGGCGCGGGCGTTCGGCGTGGAAGGCGCAAAACTTTTGCTCGGCGCACGGCGCGTTGACCGTTTGGAAAAAGTCGCCGCTGAAGCGTGCAAGGCAGGCGCGACGGAAGCGTATTTTCACGAATTGGACGTGACGAAAACGTCAAGCGTCGAAATGTTTATCGCCTGGGCAAAATCCAAAATCCAAAACCCCGGAGGCCAGACGCCCGACCCGACGCGCCTGCACGTTTTGATCAACAATGCCGGCGGCGCGCACGGCCAGGACACCGTCGCCGAGGGCAAGGACGCGGATTGGGAAACGACGCTGCAAACGAACGTGTTGGGCGTGTTGCGCGTGACGCGCGCGGCGCTGCCGTTGATGCCGCACGACGCGGGCGCGAGCATCATCAACATCGGTTCCAATGCCGCCCACGCGGCCTACGAAGGCGCCGCCGCGTATTGCGCGGCCAAGGCGGGTGAATTGCAAATCACCCGCGTGCTGCGATTTGAATTGAACGGCACGGGCATCCGGGTCAGCACGGTTGACCCGGGCCTGGTAAAAACGGATTTTTCGCTCGTGCGTTTCAAAGGCGACGCCGTGCGCGCGGAAAAAGTTTACGAAGGCATAAATCCCCTGACGGCGGAAGACATCGCGGAAATTCTGGTCTGGGTTGCCAGCCGCCCGCCGCACGTGAACATTGACGAACTGCTCGTCAAGCCGGTGGACCAGGCGGCGATGCACAAAATTTACCGAAGAAAAAATTAAACATCGAACATTCAACATTGAACGCCGAACACTGAATTTTGTTCGATGTTATCCTCAAATTCCGCGATTCGCGCGCCACAGCAGCACGGCGCCGACGGCTTGAAAGATAAAATTCGGCAGCCAGAGAATCAAATGCGGCACGAGCTCAGGCCGGGCGGACAACTGTTCGCCGGCAATGATGAAGCTGTAATAAACCAGCACGAGCAAAAGCCCGATGGCGACGCCAACGTTCGTCTCGCGCCGGTGCATGCGGATGCCAAGAGGAATCCCGACGAGCGTGAAGCCAAAACACGCAAACGAAAACGAGATCTCCCGGTTCATCTCCACGCGAATCGGCTCGGTCAAATCGTTTCGCTGGCTGGCAAGTTCCCGGGCTTGGGCGCGCAATTCATCGGAGGTCAGGGTGGCCTCCGGCGGCAGGCAAATTCGTCGCTCCAAATCGCGCAGTTCGTCCCGCAATTGCCAGAACGTCATGTCGCTGACTTTGGGTTTGCCCGGCTGGTTCGTCGCCGTGTTCAGATCGAAATTATATGTCAATTTCGTGGTTGAAGTGATTGCCGAGCGGGCGCCAATGGTCACGCTGCGCGGCTCGAACAAATTCAGGATGAGTTGTTTGTTGGTCACGTCGGTTTCGAACTGGCCCCGCGGCGCACGCACCGTGGTTCCCACGTTGGTCCCATTTTCAAGCATGAAGATCATCACGCCCTGCAAATTGCCGCCGCGGTTTTTTTCCGTGTAAAAAATATAGTTGGTGGAAATGGGGATGAACCGGCCTTCAGGCAACTGGGCGTTCACCAGTTCAGCCCGGACCTGGAAAAGCAAATCCTTGTAGTGCACACGGGAACGCGGACCGAGGTCCGTGTTGATCCAGGCGCTGAGACCGCAGCAGAAAAGACTTAACAACAAAACAGGCGTAATGAGTGAAAGCAGGCTGACACCACTCGCGCGCGCGGCGGTGAATTCCTGGTCGGCACTGAAACGGCCGAACACCAGCAGCGTCGCCGTCAGCAAACCCATGGGCAGCGCAAAGACCCAGACAAAGGGAATCAACAGGCCGAGGGCCTGGAAGAGCATGCCCAGACGCACCTGGCCGGTGATGAGCAATGGCAAAATCTGCTTGAGCGCCTCACCCAGCAATAAAACAAACGTGAACACTGCCACCGTCAGCACCAACGAGGCGAACACCTGGCCGGTCAGATATTTGTGCAGCGTTTTCAAGCGTCCGGCAAAATCCTAGAGCCAAAACACAAAATCCGAAACCCTAAAATTAAACTGGCCTGCCATCCGCAGCCCGGAACTTATGGCAGCCTTCGTCCTCGCTACGCTGCGGGCGAAGGCTGGGGGCTGGGGGGCGGAATTGAGGATTTGCGCCCCGGTCTGGGCGTCCTCGAAAAATATCTCGCAAAAATCGCCAGGCCGGAACAGTAACAGCGCGTCCTTGGACAGTTCGCCTTTGATGCGGCGATACTGCGTCATCATGGGAGTCAGTTGGGCTTCGGCGGCCATCGGCGGAATATTGTGCGGGAAATTTCGCCAGGTCGAAATGAAATTTCACGACTTCACCTTCCCACCGGCCGTCCAGTGCCCGCATCCGGCTCGCCAACAAATAAATTGCCAACAATTCTGCTTTTCATTCCAGCCGAATCGGATACAAAAGCAGATGCTATGGACGACCAACGGCCAGGCATCATCAACGAACAGCGCTCGAACCGGAGGACAGCATGATTGACACGATTTCCTTCAAACTCAACGACCAACCCGTCCGGTTGAAAGTGGACGGCGACCGCCCGCTCCTGTGGGTGTTGCGGGCGGACCTGGGGCTGACCGGCACCAAATACGGCTGCGGCGAAGGTCATTGCGGCTCCTGCACCGTCCTGCTCAACCAGCGGGCGACCCGCTCCTGCCTGTTAAAGGTCAGGGACGTCAAGGACAAGGAGGTGGTCACCATCGAGGGCCTGGCCAGGGACGGAAAACTGCATCCGTTGCAAAAAGCATTCATGGAGCACGACGGTCTGCAATGTGGTTTTTGCACGCCGGGCATGATCCTCGCCGGCGTCAGCCTGCTGAAGTTCAATCCGCAACCGACCGAACAGCAGATCAACCAGGGCATGGAGCAGAATTTCTGCCGCTGCGGCGCCCAGATGCGCATCGTCCAGGCCATCCAGGCCGCCGCCGCCGAAATGAAAGGCGCCCGATGAACACGAACGATTATCTGGCCGCCAATTTCAGGGACATTCACGGTTTCGAGGATTTTTACATCCAGAGCCGGCGGGAATTTTTCAAACGGACAGGCGGCGGCATTCTGGTTTTCATCACCCTGAACGATCTCCTGTTCGGCCAGGAAGAGGCCGGGCGGCCCCGCGGCGGCCGGCCCGGATTGCCCTCCGACTTCAACGCCTTTCTGCGCATTGGCGGGGACGGCCGCGTCACATGCTTCACCGGCAAGATTGAAATGGGCCAGGGCCCCATCACCTCCCTGCCCCAGATGCTGGCCGAGGAACTGGAAACGCCGCTCGACAGCGTGGACATCGTCATGGGCGACACTGATTTGTGTCCGTGGGACATGGGCACGTTCGGTTCGATGACGACCCGCATGTTCGGTCCGGCGCTCCAGGCGGCGGCGGCCGAGGCAAAAGCGGTCCTTTTGGAACTGGCCGCCGAAGCGCTCAAGGTTCCGCAAGCGCAACTCGTCGCGAAGGACGGCGTCATCTTTGACCAGCAAAACCAGAAAAACCGGCTCACTTATGGACAACTGGCGAAGGGACAAAAAATCGAGCGGCACCTGCAAGCCAAGCCTGCCTTGAAAGACCCCACCCAGTACAAAATCGCGGGCCAACCGCACACTCGCCGGGACGCGGAAGTCAAGGTGACGGGCAAGGCCCAGTACTCGGCCGACATCCGCGTGCCGGGCATGCTTTATGCCAAAATCCTGCGGCCGCCCGCGCACGGCGCCAAATTGAAGAACGTGGACACCGCACCCGCCAGGGAAATTGCCGGGGCGCAGGTCGTTCAAGACGGCGACCTGGTGGCGGTGTTGCATGAGTCGCCTGATGTGGCGGAGACCGCCCTGGGAAAAATCAAGGCCGGGTTCGATGTTCCGGAGGCGACCGTGGATGATAAAAACATTTTTGACCATCTGCTCAGTGTCGCGCCGGAGCCGAATATTTTGAAACAAGGTGGCGATCTGGACGAAGGCAAAAAGCTGGCCGCCAAAAAATTCGAGTCAACCTATCTCAACAGCTACGTCGCCCATTCAGCGATGGAGACCCACGCCGCCCTGGCGCAAATCGAGGGCGACAAAGCCACCATCTGGGCTTCAACCCAGAACCCCTTTGGCGCCCGCGACCAGATTGCCCAGGCGATTGGGTTTCCCGCGGAAAAGGTCCGGGTCATCACCCCGTTCGTCGGCGGCGGGTTTGGCGGGAAAACCAACAACGCCGAGGCCGTGGAGGCCGCGCGCCTGGCCAAAGCCGCCGGCAAGCCGGTACAGGTCATGTGGACCCGCGAGGAGGAATTCTTCTTCGACACCTTCCGTCCCGCGGCGGTCGTCAAAATCAATTCCGGGGTGGATGGCTCCGGCAAAATGGCCTTTTGGGATTACGACGTGTTTTTTGCCGGCGACCGGGGCGCCCAGCAATTTTATACCGTGCCGAATCACCGCACCGCCGCGCATGGTGGCGGCTGGGGCGGGACGAGGGGTTCGCATCCGTTTGCCACCGGCGCCTGGCGCGCGCCCGGCAACAACACCAACACGTTCGCCCGCGAATCGCAAATTGACATCATGGCCGCGGGCGCGGGAATGGATCCAGTGGAATTCCGCCTGAACAACCTGAGCGACGCCCGGATGGTCCGCGTGCTCAAAGCCGCCGCGGAGCACTTCGGGTGGACGCCGGCGAAGGCCCCCAGCAAACGCGGTTACGGCGTGGCGTGCGGCATTGACGCCGGGACCTACGTGGCCGCCATCGCCGAGGTCGCCGTGAATGCTGCCAAGGGAACCGTGCAGGTCAAACGCGTCGTCTGCGCCCAGGACATGGGCGTGGTCATCAACCCCGAAGGCGCGAAGATCCAGATGGAAGGCTGCATCACGATGGGTCTGGGCTATGCACTCACGGAAGAGGTGCATTTCAAGGGCGGCCGGGTCCTGGACACGAACTACGACACCTACGAAATCCCGCGGTTCTCCTGGGTGCCGAAAATCGAAACCGTGCTCATTGAGAACAACGAAACCGCGCCGCAGGGCGGCGGCGAACCGGCGATCATCCTGATGGGCGCGCTGATTGCCAATGCCATCCACGACGCCACCGGCGCCCGGCTGTTCCAATTGCCCATGACGCCGGAACGAATCAAGACCGTGCTTCAGAAGGTCTGAGTTAAAGCGGTTGATTTATGGCTGTTGCCATCCAATTCATCCTGAACGGCCGGATCGTCAGGGTCGAAAATTGTTCTCCCAACACGACGCTGCTTGAATTCCTGCGCGGCGCCGGCCTGACCGGCGCGAAGGAAGGTTGCGCGGAGGGCGACTGCGGCGCGTGCGCGGTCGTCATGGTTGACCGCGACGCTCAAGGGCGGCCTTGTTATCGCGCCATCAACAGTTGCCTCGTGCCGCTCTGCCTGATGGCGGGACGTGAAATCGTCAGCGTCGAAGGCGTCGCGTCCGGTCAGGGACTTCATCCCGTGCAGCGGAAAATGGTCGAGTGCCACGGGTCCCAATGCGGCTACTGCACCCCAGGGTTCATCATGTCGCTCTTCGAGGGTTATTACCGCGACGACATCCATCAGCACGACGAACTGGACGATCAACTCAGCGGCAATTTGTGCCGCTGCACCGGCTACCGCCCGATTCGCGAGGCCGCCATCGAGGCATTCTCACTTCGTAGGAGTCGAGGTAACGAGACTCAAACTAAAAGCAAAAATGAATTAGAGACTCCTTACGTCGTCTCCTACGGTCAGGATATTTTCGCCGAACGGCTGAAAAAGGCCGGCGCCGGGCCGGATGGTGTCGAGTACGAATTCGGGAATGAGAAATTCTTCCGGCCAACCTCGCTGGCCCGGCTTTTGAATCTGCTCCAACAGTTTCCCGACGGACGGCTCATTGCCGGCGCGACGGAACTCGGCCTCGACATCACCAAGCGTTACCAGAAATTCCCAACGCTCATCTCCGTCGAAGCCGTTCCGGAGCTGAATGGCATCAAATCCACCGAAACCGAATGGCACATTGGCGCCGCGGCGACGCTGACACACATCGAAGAAAAAATGGCCGAGAAATTTCCTGCGCTCGGCGACATGCTGCGTGTGTTCGGTTCGCGGCTAATTCGCAATCGCGCCACGATGGGCGGCAACCTCGTCACCGCCTCGCCCATCGGCGACAGCGCGCCCGTGCTGTTGGCGCTGGATGCGAAGGTTGTGTTGGTGAGTAGCGGCGACGCCCCGTCGCCGGAGGGTGGTAGCGTCGCCTCGACGCGCGGAAATTCGCGCGACGATGGCGTCGCGGCCACAGCGTTGCGACGAGGCGTCGCAGCCACGCCGCTGGTGGAACGGGTCTTGCCGATTGACCAGTTCTTCGTCGCCTACCGCAAGACCGCGCTCCAGACGGGCGAGATGTTGAAAACCATCATCGTGCCGCGCGGCATTTCAAAACCCGGGCTTACGCGCAAATGCTCGTGGTTCAAGGTGTCCAAACGGCGCGAGATGGACATCAGCACGGTGGCCGCCTGCTTCACGGTGGATTTGGACAAACAGAACGTCGTGCGCCACGCGCGCCTGGCCTACGGTGGCGTTGCGGCGATGCCCGCACGCGCGAAGAAAACCGAGTCGGCGCTGCTCGGAAAGGTTTGGAGCAAAGAAACCATTGAAATCGTGCTGCCGATTTTGCGGACGGAATTCACACCCATCTCCGATGTTCGCGGCTCGGCGGATTATCGAAGCGGATTGGTCACCAGTTTGCTGGAGAAATTCTTTCACGAGTCCCTCTCATTAGCACCGGGCTTCAGCCCGGTGTTAAACGAGCACGGGGTTGAAACCGTTTCAACGGTTTCCAGCACGCGGGAAGCCGCTAAAGCGGCTGGCTTGTCCTTGTTGCGAACCAACACCGGGCTGAAGCCCGGTGCTAATGAGAGATTTCCGCCCCACGAGAGCGCGCACAAACACGTCACCGGCGAAGCGGTTTACACCGACGACCAGCTCGCCGGCAAAAACGCGCTGGAAGTCTGGCCGGTTTGCGCGCAGCACGCGCGCGCCAGGATTCTCAAGCGCGACGCGACCGCCGCCCGCCAGGTCCCCGGCATCCGGGCCGTGTTGCTCGCCGAGGACATCCCCGGACTCAACGACGCCGGCACCAAACGCGACGAAATCCTGCTGGCGGACAAGGAGGTTTTGTTTCACGGCCACATGGTCGCGCTCGTCGTCGGCGAAACCCAGGAGACGTGCCGCGCGGCGGCGGAAAAAGTGGTTGTTGAATATGAGCCGCTGCCGCACATCCTGACTTTGCGGCAGGCGCTCGCAGAAAAAAGCTTCCACAACGAACCTAATTTCATCCGGCGCGGGGATTGTGACGACGCGCTCGCCAACGCGCCGTCCACGCTCGAAGGCGAGTTCGAGCTGGGCGGCCAGGAACATTTTTACCTGGAGACGCAGGCGGCCTGGGCCGAACACGGCGAAGACGGTTCGATGTTGGTCGTCTCCTCGACGCAGCATCCCAGCGAAGTGCAAAGCGTCGTCGCCCGCGTCCTGAACATTCCCGCCAGTAAAGTTGTCGTCCAAAGCCCGCGCATGGGCGGCGGTTTCGGCGGCAAGGAAACTCAAGCGGCCACACCGGCGGCGCTGGCGGCGCTGGCGGCGCACCACACCGGCCGGCCGGTGCGCGTGCGCTGGAACCGCGACCAGGATATGATCCTGACCGGCCATCGCCATCCGTTCCTGGCACGTTTCCGGGCGGGCTTTGACAAGCAGGGCAGGCTGTTGGCGGCGAAGATTCACCTTTTTTCCAACGGCGGCTGGTCGCTGGATTTGTCACAGGCGATTACCGACCGGGCGTTGTTCCATCTCGACAATGCCTATTACATCCCGGCGGTGGAATTTCGCGGGCAGGTGGCAAAAACGAATCTGTCGTCGAACACCGCCTTCCGCGGGTTCGGCGGGCCACAAGGAATGCTGGTCATGGAAGAAATTCTGGACCGCATCGCGCGCCGGCTGGGGCTGGCGCCGGAAGTTGTCCGCGAGCGGAATCTTTATCGCGCCAAAGGCGAAACGAACACGACGCCTTACGGCCAGGAAATCGGGGACAACCGCCTCCAAACAATCTGGCGCGAGTTGAAGCAGACGAGCCACCTGGCGCAGCGGCGGAAGGAAATTGCGAATTGGAACGGGAAAAACCCGCACCACAAACGCGGCATCGCCATGACCCCGGTGAAGTTCGGCATCAGCTTCACCGTCACGCATCTGAACCAGGCGGGCGCTTTGGTGCTGATTTACCAGGACGGCTCCGTGCAGGTGAACCACGGCGGCACCGAGATGGGCCAGGGTATTCACACCAACATCGCCGCGATTGCCGCGAAGGAACTGGGCGTGAAGCCGGAGCAAATCCGCGTGATGCCGACCAGCACGGACAAAGTGCCGAATACGTCCGCGACGGCGGCGTCGGCGGGCACGGACATGAACGGGGCGGCGGTGAAGAACGCCTGCAAGATTTTGAAGGAACGACTCGCTCCCGTAGCAGCCGACGTGAGTCGGCTCACTTCGAAAAACAGTCAGAGCCGGCTCACGCCGGCTGCTACGGACATGGTTTTCGCGGACGGGTTCGTTTTCCATCACAAGCATCCCGAAACAAAAATTCCGTTCGCTGAAGTCGTGAAAGCCGCTTACCTGGAACGCGTCAGCCTTTCAGCAACCGGCTATTACCGGACACCGGGCATTCACTGGGATCGCGCGGCGGGCCGGGGCAGGCCGTTCCACTATTTCGCCTGCGGCGCGGCGGTGACGGAAGTGGAAGTGGACGGGTTTACCGGCATGCACCGGGTGCTGCGCGTGGACATTTTGCATGACGCGGGCAGCTCAATCAACGAAGGCGTCAATCGCGGGCAGATCGAAGGCGGCTTTGTGCAGGGCCTGGGCTGGCTGACAACCGAGGAACTCAAGTGGAATGATGAGGGCCAACTGCTGACGCACTCGCCGGACACGTACAAAATCCCGTCCGTGGGCGATACGCCCCAGATTTTTAACGTGACTCTGCTCAAGAACGCGACGCAAAAAAATGTGATTCACGGCAGCAAAGCCGTTGGCGAACCGCCGTTGATGCTGGCCATTTCCGCGCGCGAAGCGATTCGCGATGCCGTGGCGGCGTTTGGTCCGGCGGACCGGGAAGTGCCGCTGGCAGTTCCCGCCACGAGCGAGGCGATTTGGTTTGCGATTCAAAAACGCAAAGGCGCGCCGGCTCGCGTGGAAGCGGTTGCGGAACCCGCGTCTGTTGCGAAGTAACCATGCTCGACCGCTTTTTTCATTTCTCGGAAAATCAAACCTCGGCGCGAACCGAACTCCTCGCCGGCGTGACGACCTTTCTGACGATGGCCTACATCATCGTCGTGCAACCGGCGGTGTTGTCGGGAAAAATGTTCGGCATGCAAACCGGGATGGATTTTGGCGCGGTGACCACGGCCACGTGTCTCTCCGCCGCGCTGGCCACGGCGCTCATGGCGTTGCTGGCGCGTTATCCCATCGCCCAGGCGCCGGGCATGGGCGAAAATTTCTTTTTTGTGTTTTCGGCCATCCCCGCCGCCGCGGCCGCCGGTTTCACCAACGGCTGGCAGGTCGCGCTCGGAGCCGTTTTTGTATCGGGGATTTTGTTTTTGATTCTGTCGCTCGCCGGTCTGCGCGAAATGATTTTCAACGCCGTCAGCCCCAGCCTGAAATGCGCGATTGCGGCGGGCATCGGCCTGTTCATCGCGTTCATCGGAATGCAAAACGCCGGCGTCATCGTCAAAGACCCCGGCTCGGCGGTGAAGTTGAACGCGCACTTCGCCTCGCCCGACCTGATGGTGTTTTTTGCCGGCCTGCTGACCACGGCGGTGCTGCACGCCCGCAAGGTCCGCGGCTCGATCCTGTGGGGCATCGTCGCGGCCACAACACTGGCGGTCGTGTTGAAACTGACTCTGTCGCCCTCCGGCTCGCCGCTTACCGCCAATTCGATGCTGGTGAAAGAATTCGCGTTCGCCCAAGGCGTCGTCGCCGCGCCACCGTCGCTCGCGCCGACGTTTTTCCAGATGGATATCATTCACGCGTTGTCGCCGAAAATGCTGCCGTTTGTCTTCGTGTTTTTGTTCATGCTGATGTTTGACGCCATCGGCACGCTGATTGGCGTTTGCGAGCAGGCCGGGTTCATGCGCAACAACAAACTGCCGCGCGCGAAGCAGGCGATGGTGTCCGATGCCGTCGGCACCGTGGCGGGCGCGGCGTTGGGCACCAGCACGGTGACGAGCTTCGTCGAAAGCGCGGCGGGCGTGGAGCAAGGCGGACGCACGGGGCTGACCGGCCTGGTGGTGGCCGTGCTGTTTTTGCTGGCGCTGTTTTTCAGTCCGCTGATTGCCATGGTCGGCAGCTACCCGCCACTCACCGCGCCCGCGCTCGTCAGCCTCTGCGCGATGATGGCGCAACAGGTCGCCCAGATGGACTGGAAAGATTACACGGAATCCGTGCCGGCGTTCCTGGTGATGATTGGCATTCCGCTGTCATATTCGATTGCCGACGGCCTCGCGCTGGGCTTCATCAGCTACCCGATCATCAAACTGTTCAGTGGACGCGGGCGCGAAGCGGGCTGGCTGACTTACGTTCTCGCCATCGTGCTCGTGTTGTATTTCATTTTTGTGCGGAGTAAAATGGGTTAAAATTCCAAAAACACATGCGGAATATTCAACAAAAACTCGGCATCGCCCGGGGCGAACAGCCGGCGGAGCTGCTCTTCAAAAACGCCCGGCTCGTGAATGTCCTGAGCGGCGAGATTCATCCCGCGAACGTGGCGGTGGATGACGGACGGGTCATCGGCATCGGTGATTACCGGGCGCGGCGGGTGATTGACCTGCGTGGCTCGTATCTGGCGCCGAGTTTGATTGACGGGCATTTTCATGTCGAAAGCTCGATGCTGACCGTGCCGGAATTCGCGCGGGCGGTCGTGCCACACGGCACGGGCGCCGCAGTGGTTGACCCGCACGAATACGCCAACGTGCTCGGGCTTGACGGCATCCGCTACGTTTTGGAGTCGTCCAAAAAACTGCCGCTGGATTTTTTCATCATGCTGCCCTCGTGCGTCCCGGCGACGCCGCTGGAGACGGCGGGCGCGCGGATCACGGCGGATGATTTGCGATTGATGATCGGCGACGACCGCATCGCGGGAGTGGGCGAGATGATGAATTTCCCCGGCGTTTTTCTCGGAGCCAAAAGTGAGCTGGCCAAGATTGACGCGGGCAAGGGCAAATGCGTGGACGGGCACGCGCCCGGCCTGCGCGGGAAAAATCTCAACGCCTACGTGCTGGCCGGCGTGCGCTCGGATCACGAATCCGTCGAGGTCGGGGAAGCAAAGGAAAAGCTGCGCCTCGGCATGCACATTCTGTTGCGCGAAGGCAGCACGGAGCGGAATCTGGCGCACCTGCTGCCGCTCATCAATGCGCACAACGCGCAAAACTGCTCCTTCGCCACCGACGACAAGCTTGCCGGCGACCTGGTGAACGAAGGTCACATTGACCATTGCGTGCGCAAGGCCATCCGGCTCGGCCTGCCGCCCATCAGCGCGCTGCAAATCGCCACCATCAACACCGCGCGGCATTACCGTTTGCAAAACCTCGGCGCCATCGCGCCGCGCTTCTGGGCGGACTTCATCGTGTTCGACAACCTGAAAAAGTTTTCCATCCGCCAGGTCTATAAAAAGGGCGTGCTGGTTGCGGAAGACGGGCGGTATCTTGGCCGGACGCCGGCCAAAATCGGCCTGCCCCGCAGCACCATGAATTTGCGCTATCAGCCGGGCGACTTCCGCGTCAAGGTGGCGGCGACGCCCTCGTCGCCGATCACAACGAGGCGTCGCGGCCACAAAAGCGACGGGGGCGTCGCGGCCACGAAAATCAAGATCATCGAAATTGTCCCGCAGCAAATTGTCACCAAGACCGCCATCGTCACGCCGAAGATTGAAGGTGGTGAAGTTGTTGCCGACACGAGGCGCGATATTCTCAAGCTCGTCGTGGTGGAACGGCACCGCGCCACGGGCAACGTCGGCGTCGGCTTCGTGCGCGGTTTTAAATTAAAGACCGGGGCGCTCGCGTCCACCGTGGCCCATGACGCCCATAACGTGGTGGTGGTGGGCGTTACGGATGGCGACATCCTGATGGCCATTGAAGAACTGGCGCGGCTGCAAGGCGGCCAGGTGGCCGTGGCTAACGGCAAGGTTCAGGCCCGGCTCGGGCTGCCCATCGCGGGATTGGTATCCGACCGGCCGTTGGCGGAAGTCATCAAAGGCATTGGGGATTTGAACGTCGCGGCCCGCGCGCTGGGCTGTAAGTTGCCTGCGCCCTTCATGAGTCTCTCGTTCCTGAGCCTTTCGCCCATTCCCGAGTTGAAGCTTACCGATCAAGGGCTGATCGACGCGATCAAAATGCAGCGCACGGAGCTTTGGGTTAGGGGTTGAGTGCCGGTTCGCGCGGGTGGAAACATTAAACTCCCGTAAAAAAATTCATTTCGTTGTAGGAGACGAGGTAACGAGTCTCAAATTTTCCCCGTTTCCAGGATACAAGACAGAGACTCCTCACGTCGTCTCCTACTTCTTTAACGGGCTACCCGCTCACCCGCGCGAGCGGACCTGTTGGTTGAACTCCTCGATCAACTGGTCGAAGTACGCGACTTCGTCCTCAAACAATACCCGCCAGTATTCCGGATTCCATTGTTCGGTCAGCTCGGCTGAAGTTTTCCCCTGCTGCTCGACCCACGTGTAATACTTCAGGTTGTGAATGGCTTTGCGCTCCGGATGGGTCAGTTCCTTGAAGTAATCCACGCTCTGATGCGCGAGCGGGCCGGCGAAGTCAGCAATGGCGTCCTGGGCGCGATAGGTGCCGCGCTCTTTCTCCAATTCCTTCACGCGTGAGCCGTAGAGCTCGGTTGAGTCGGTGAAGACGGTGAAGATCACGTCGCGCTCGTCGAGTTCGAAATACTTCGCGGTCTTGATGGCGGCCAGCAGGTTGCAGATGCTGGAAATGCCGAGCAGCGGCAACGATTCCAACTCCTTCGCCTTCACCCCGAGTGAGGCGAGATGTTTCTGGCCGGCGGCTTCGTTGAACAGGCGGAGAATTCTCATGCAATCCTCGTCGTCAATCGCCGCCACGGCGTCAGTGTTGCGGACGTTGTGAACCCACGGGATGTGTTTGTCGCCGATGCCTTCGATGCGGTGATCACCAAAGCCGTTCATCAGGAGCGTCGGGCATTGCAGCGCCTCGGTCGCGACAACCTTCAGTGCGGGGTGTTGCTTCTTCAGGTAATCGCCCGCTGCGATGGTGCCGGCTGAACCGGTCGCGGAAATGTAAGCCGCCGCGCGCAACGGAGCGCGGCGTTCACGCCGCTTCAGTTCGGAGGTTGATGCGGCCTGAAGACCGCGCTCCAAGCCGTCCAGTCCTTGAAACACTTCCTCAATGGCCGGGCCGGTCACGTTGTAGTGGAAGATCGGATTTCCAAACTCCTCGAACTGGTTGAAAATGACGTTCAGCGGATCCTTTTTCAGTTCCCAACATTTGTCGTAAATTTCTTTGACGTTCGATTCGCAGCCGGGCGTGGCGATGATTTCCGCGCCAATCTGCTTCAGCCACTCGAAACGTTCCCGCGACATGCCCTGCGGCAGAATCGCGATGGCCGTGCAATCCAGCACGGCGCAGTCAAACGCGCCCCCGCGGCAAAAATTTCCCGTGGACGGCCACGCCGCCTTGTGTTTCTCGGGATCGAACTCGCCGCTGACGAGTCGCGGCACAAGACAGCCAAACGCCGCGCCCACCTTGTGCGCACCGGTTGGAAAATATTTTCCAACCAGCCCGATGACACGCGCCTTCACGCCGGTGATGGCCGGTGGAATTTCCAGATAATTCACGCCGCCGTAGAAACCTGTCTTCATGTCGTTCTTCCACGTGATGCGGAAAAGGTTCACCGGGTTCACGTCCCACAGCCCGACGCCTTTGAGCTTCCGCTTGATGGCTGGCGGGATGAGTTCCGGATTCCGCAATTGCTTGAAAGTCGGCAGCACGATGCCGCGTTTGCGGCAGCGCGCCGCGGTTTTCCTGATAACCTCCGGATGCAGACGTTTGATGATTTTGGACATGGCTTCCGAATCTTACCAAGAAACGCTGCAAAAGGGAATGGCAGAAAACCAACCACGGATGGACACGATGGGCACGGATGTTTGACACTAATTTCACGAATTTTCACCAATTGAAATGCGCTGAAGGCGCAAGGGTCGGAGGCCCGAATGAGAATAGCCCGGGGTAAGCGAGTCTTCGAGCGCCACCCCGGGGAAACGTCCCACAAAATAATTCTCCCTCTCGGCGTTCGAGGTGGAGAGGGTGAGGCGTTCACGTGGTTTGCGTTGTTCGCGGTTTTATTTGCGTCTCCGCTTATTGGCGTTGAATTCGACACCTCATCCGGCTTGCGCCACCCTCTCCCTGGTTGAGGCGGAGAAGGAATCGTCGAAAACCGGTCGAAAACAGGGTTGCGGGCTTATTTTCGATTTCTTACAATTTCGCAAATAAGCGCAGTTCTTATTTTCACTGCCGCAAATAGCATCCTTCCCATGGCCAATTTGAAAGCCGGCTTGCAGAACCAAACGGGCTTTGAAAGAAAACGGCCGGCGGCTTTCAAAGCTTCGTGGTTTGCAGCTTATAGCGGTTGTCTAACCAGTTGACTTACGGTTGTCTAATCGGTAAGGTCCCACCGTGAGCTACCAGCCCCCATTCACGATCCGTCATAGCCTCGTGTTGCGCCTCGAGGAAATCGCGGCGCTGCGGGAGAAGATCCTGGCGGCGACGGTGCAGGTGACGTGGATTCCCGCGTTGCAGAAGGACAGCCGTGTCCGCAACACGCACAGTTCGACCGCCATCGAAGGCAACCCCCTGACGTTGGAGCAGGTGCGCGCGCTGGAGGAAGGACAGGAACTGCCCGCCGTGACGGACCGATCCAAACGGGAAGTGCTCAACTACTTCGCGGGGCTGCGGTTCATCGAGAAGAACCTGAAGAAGTCGCCGCTGACACACGAGGACATCCTGAAGCTGCACAAAGTCATCGCCGGCGGGGGGGTGATGGATCAAGGAACGGCGGGGCGGTATCGCACCATCGCCGTTCGCGTGGGCCGGCATGTGCCGCCGCCGGCGGAGGAGGTTTCGGGGCTGATGTTTGAATTGCTCGATTGGTGGAACCAGGAAGCGCCAAAACTGTCGCCCGTGTTGTCGTCCGCCATCCTGCATTATCGCTTCGAGGAGATTCATCCCTTTGCCGACGGGAACGGGCGCACCGGACGGGCGCTGGCGTTGTGGGAGTTGTATCGGCGTGGATTCGACACGCATCATATTTTTTCCGTGGATGAGTTTTATTGGGAGAACCGTGCGCGCTACTACGCGATGCTAGACGCCGTGCGCAAACAGGGCGGGGATTTGACGGGCTGGTTGGAATACACCGCCGAGGGGTTGGGCTTGACGCTGGAGAGGATTTGGGCGCGCGTGCAACGGTTCGAGGCGCAGTCGGGACAGAAGAAGCTCGTGCTGCGTCCCCGACAAGAGCAATTGCTCCAAATGCTGCGCGACCGCAAGAGCATGACCCCACAGGAGATTTGGGGCGCCCTCGGTATCACGAGGCAGGGCGCGTTGAAATTGTTGAATCCACTGCTGGGGGCAGGAATGATTCGCCGAGTCGGCACAAAAAAATCAGGGCGATACATCCTAGGGTGAATTCATGGGATAAGGGTGACGTCGGCCTTGGATGACCGGAAAAGCGCGCCGGGGACGGCGCATTTCACCCTTGGTGACGAGGCGTCACCTCCACGAATGCCCGCCGCCTTGCTGCGCCGCGTTTTTTCGGGTTCTTTGTAGGAGACGAGGTAACGAGTCTCAGATTTCAATGGTTTCGCAGTCAGAGACTTCTCACGTCGTCTCCTACAGTTTACTGGATCAGTTTGCCGAGCATGGCCAGCGGGGATTTCACGCGTGCCAGGAAAATCATCGCCGCAATGACGAACGGCTTGAAGCTCGCCTCGCGATACGTCGCGATGCGGTATTGCTCGAACACGGCCGCCGACACTTCGCCCTGCGCGCAGCTCACGCCCGAGATGTCCGCCGGCAGGCAGTGCAGGTAGAGCGCCTTGCCGCCTTTGGTGAGTTTTATTTTCTTGCCGTCGCATTCCCAGTTCTTGAAGCGCGCATTGTTCGCCAGGCATTCCTGCTCCAGCGCCTTCAGCCCGTCGCGGTCGCCTTTCTGCAACAGCGGTGTGCGACGCTGCATCACCGCGTAAGGCGCCCACGATTTCGGATAAACCACGTCGGCGCCGCGGAACGCTTCTTCCATGCTCGACACCACTTCAAACTTGCCGCCGCACTTCGCCGCGTTTTTCTTCGCGATCCCGACGACGTCGGGAACCAAGCCGTAACCTTCCGGGTGCGCCAGTGTCACCTTCATGCCGAACCGGGTCATCAGGCCGATGATGCCCTGCGGCACGGACAGCGGCTTGCCGTAACTCGGCGAATACGCCCAGCTCATGGCAATCTTTTTGCCACGTAGATTTTCCAGCGAACCAAAATGATTCTTCAGGTGGACCAGGTCGGCCATCGCCTGCGTCGGATGGTCAATGTCGCATTGCAGGTTGATCACGTTGGGCCGCTGATGCAGCACGCCCTTCTCAAATCCTTCCTGCACCGCGGCGGAAAACTCACGCATGTAACGGTTTCCCTCGCCGAGATACATGTCGTCACGGATGCCAATGACCTCGGCCATGAAGGAAATCATGTTCGCCGTCTCGCGCACCGTCTCGCCGTGGGCGATTTGCGATTTCTCCTCGTCCAGGTCCGCCAGCCCGAGGCCCAGCGAATTCGCCGCTGAAGCGAAGCTGAATCGCGTGCGCGTCGAGTTGTCGCGGAAGATGGAAATCGCCAGCCCGGTGTCAAAGATGCGGAAGGACTTGCCGGCCCGGTGCATTTCGGAAAACAGTTCCGCGAGCGCGACCACGGCGCGCAGTTCGTTCTCGGATTTTTCCCACGTCAGCAGGAAATCCTTGCCGTAGCTGTTGAATTTGAGCTTTTGCAGTTCATCCAGTTGTTGCTTCAGTGTCTTCATGTTTTTGAAAAGTGTTTCGCTCGTTGCGATTATGGTGCAGGCCGCCGGGACGCTTTTGGCGTAGCGCGGACTTCCAAGTCTGCTGTATCGCGGGTTTCCAAACCCGCAGATCGTCCGACCTCGCGCGTCCCGCCGATTTAGAAATCGGCGACACAGCAGGTTTGGAAACCTGCGCTACAGATTTCAGTTTCATTTGTTCACAAGTTCAACCGGCTTGCACGTTGCAGTTTCGCGCTGGTAATGTGGCGCGGCCTTCGCGACGGCGTCAATGATCTGCTGGTAGCCGGTGCAGCGGCAGAGATTTCCTGAGATTGCCGTTCGGATTTGTGTTTCGGTCGGATGTGGATTCAGATCCAGCAGTGCTTTTGCGCTCATCAGCATTCCCGGGGTGCAGAATCCGCAGTGGACGGCATCGCAGTCCATGAAGGACTCCTGCAAGGGGTGGAGCTTGCCGCGCTGCCTGAGTCCCTCCACGGTTAGAACGTGTCGCCCGGCGATTTGTGGCGCGAGAACCAGACAGGAGTTCACCGGCTCGCCATCGAGCAGCACCGTGCACGCCCCACACTCGCCAATCTCGCAACCGCATTTCGTGCCGGTAAAACCGAGCTGGTCACGCAGCAGATCGAGCAGCGTCCAATGGGCGGGAACCGCAAGTGTATGGGAGCGCCCGTTGATGGTCGTGGTAATCGTAGCGCAGACTTCCAAGTCTGCCGTATTGCGGGTTTCCAAACCCGCGAGCCGTTCGACGTGCTCTGGCGTTGCCGATTTGGAAATCGCCGACACAGCAGACTTGGAAGTCTGCGGTACAGCAGGTTTGTCCCGCAAGGCGGGATGCGCTACTGCGGCTTGTTCCAGCGCTCTCCTCACCAGCACGGCAATGACGGGTTCCTTGTACTCCGACGACCAGCGCCTTTCGGCCTCTTTTATCATTTGCCCGGCAACTTTCTTTCCGGCGGCGGCGAACAGCTTCACCGCCGGCTTCTCGCCGACCAGCATCGCTTCGGCGGTCGTCGCTCGTTTCCACACGGGGAAGACCGAGCCGGGAACGATGCGCGCATCACCGATTCTTCCATCGTCATTAATTTGAAGAATGGCGGCAACACTCAGCCGGGAAATCGAGAGCGCATTGCGGCGGCCGAGCTTGATGAATGCGCTTCGGGCGTTTGCCGGCAGCTTGCAGAAGTGGACCGCCGTCAGCAGTTCATCCGGTCTCGCCCTGGTTTGATATGGTTTGAGGAACAGTTCTGCCAGATCCAGCTCGCGGCGCCCGGTCTTCGATTGCAGGGTCACGATTGCGCCAAGAGCGATCAGCGGCGGGACGGTGTCAGCGCACGTGGCGGCGTTCATGATGTTTCCGCCGATGGTTCCGCGATTTCTGATTTGCGGTGAACCGATGGTTGAAGCGGCTGAAACGAGGCACGGAGCAAACGTTCGCAATACGTTCGAACGCAGCAACTGGCTGTGCGTCGTGTGCGGCCGGATGAGAATGCCGCCGTCGGATTCGATGATGCCGCCCAGTTCGTTCGCGCGGGAGGTGTCGAGGAGAACCTTGGGCGGCTTCGTTGATGCCCGCCGCAACTTGATCAATAAATCAGTTCCACCGGCAAGGACAGAAGCATCGGGACCATGCTCGGAAAGGAGGCTGCACACCTCAGCGATGGTCGCAACCGGAATGTAATCAAAAGGCTTCAATGCGCACCTCGTCCCAGCTTGCACGAGTCGCCCGCCATCGGGACCTTCTGGAGCGAGCCGCGCCCGCCTTTCCGCGACAGCTTGTGCCCAAGCAGCACTCGCTCCAGCGTGGCCGGGATCTCGCAAATGCGTTTGCCGGTCGCGTTGTAGATCGCGTTCACGATGGCCGGCGCAGCGATTTCATTGGTTGGCTCACCCACCGATTTCGCGCCGAATGGCCCCGCGGCGTCTTCGTTTTCGACGATAATGCCCCGGATCTTCGGAACGTCCAGCGCGGTCGGGATCAGGTATTCGTCGAAGTTGAGCTGCTTGGGAACGGCGCTCTCAAAATCGAACTCCTCCAGCAACCCATAGCCGAGTCCCATCGCCACGCCACCATAAAACTGCCCGAGCACCGTATTCCGGTTGATCGCTTTCCCAACGTCGTGGCAGGAAACAAAATTGACAACGTTGACCTTGCCGGTTTCGGTGTCCACTTCGACCTCCGCCACGTTCGCGCCATAGACAAAAGTGAAGTAGGCCTCGCCAGTTCCTGCTTTTTCGTGCCAGGAGGCGGGCGGCGCCTTATGCCAGCCAAAGCCATACATCGGCTTGCCACGGCGGAAGCACTCGGTGGCGACCTCGGTAAACGACGCCATCCGTTTCCCGTTGCTTTTCTTGACGAGATAATTGTCAGCAAATTCGCACTCTTTCTGATCAATTTTCAGCATGTTGGATGCAACTTCGAGCAGGGTCGCCCGGACGATTTCCGCCGCTTTCCTGGCCGCCGACCCACCCATGATCGTTCCCCGCGAAGCCACGGTCGGCCCCGAGTCCGGTACCCGGCTGGTGTTCGTGTTCAGGAACCGAATGCGGTCCATGGAAACGCCGAGCACTTCGGCAGCGATTTGCGACATCTGAGTTTGTGCCCCCTGTCCCATATCCGTAATGCCGGAGGAAACAATCACGCTGCCGTCAGTCTGCACCGAAACAATCGTCCCCGCGGCGTCCACCCCTTCCGCGCCCAGCGACACGCCGCGGTAGCTGCACGCCAGTCCGATGCCGCGCTTCCTGGGAGCGTCCGCCGCCCGGCGATATTTCCTCCAATTCGGTTGAAAGTTCGCTGCCGCCGCGGCTTTCGTCAGCACTTCGCTTAAACTCACGTTGTGCGTGAGTCGTTGTCCGGTGGCCGTCACCGCACCCGACTTGAAACCGTTCTGTAATCGAATTTCCAGCGGGTCTTTTCCGGCTTTCTCAGCCAGCTCGTCCATCATCGATTCGATGGCAAAATTCACCTGCGGTGAACCGAAGCCGCGCATGGCGCCGGTGTAGTTGTTGTTCGTGTAAACGGCGTACACATCGGTTTTCACGTTCTCGCAGCAGTATGGCCCCGTCGCCTGCACCACCGACCGCCACGTGACGAACGGACTCATGGAGGCGTACGCGCCGCCATCCGCGATGCACCTGATTTCCATGGCCGTAATCGAGCCGTCGTTTTTAGCACCCCACTTGTAGTAGAGAACATAGGGATGCCGTTTGTACGACTCGAGCATGGACTCCTCGCGGGAGTTGACCATCTTCACCGGTTGGCCGGTCGCGAGGGCCAACAGCGCGGCGCGGCAACACATCGCCGTCATGACTTCATCTTTTCCGCCGAACGAACCCCCCAGGGTCGCCTGAATAATCTGAACCTGGTTGAGATCGAGCTTGAGCGCGGCCGCAACGGAGCGCCGGCTGGAAAAAAGATTTTGAATGCTGCCGGTGACGATCACGCCGCCGGGCTCATCCGGTTCGGCCAGAACCGCCTCCGGCTCGAGGTACGAGTGCTCGACAAACTGCGTTTTGAACTTCCGCTCGATGAAGAAATCGGCCCGGGCAAATCCTTTCCCGATGTCTCCTTTGCGCACCTTGTGATGGACGAACGCGTTTTTGGCGCCGTGGATTCCCGGCGCATTCGCCTTCAGCGCTTCTTCGGGGTCCGAGACGATGGGAAGCGGCTGGTAGTCAACGTCAATGAGCGAGAGCGCTTGCTCGGCGATTTCTTTCGTGCGCGCCGCGACCAGTGCCACGCCGTCTCCGAGATAGCGGACTTTGTCCACCGCCAGGATTGCCTGGTTCTTCACCACAATTCCGAAGACCTTCTCGCCGGGAATATCGCGCGCCGTGAGAACCGCTTCGACCCCCGCCAGCCGTCCGGCTTTCGAGGTGTCGATCCGCAGGATACGCGCATGAGGATGCTTCGAGCGGAGCACTTTCCCGTAGAGTTGGTGGCCGACGGTGTAATCGGCAGCGAACTTTGCCCGTCCGGTCACCTTTCCGATGGCATCGACCCGGCGCTCTCCCTTGCCGATGATCCTAGTTTTGTCCCTGCCCTTCATGTCGCCGTCCTTGAGCCAGCTTTTTTGTCTAGTTTCGGCATAAGCACGCTCCGCCGGGCTGGTCGCCCTTGAGCAATTGGTTGTTGGAGACTACCACTTCACCGCGAACAAGAACATGTTTAAAATCCAGCGTGCGGCTCTGGTCGGGATATGTTTCGTAGGAACCCGCCAGGCTCGATTGGATGGGTTTTGCTTTTCCATGAATATCGACGATTGACAGGTCCGCGTCGGAGCCCACTTTGATGGTCCCCTTTTGTGGATAAATCCGGAAGGCCTTGGCCGGAGCGGTGGCGATGCGTTGCGCCAGCTCGATGAGCGCGTTGGAAGCATGCGGTCGCAAAAGCGCATAAACCAGGTGAGGCAAAGCGCCAATTCCCGCAATGCCATTGGGAACGTCGCGAATGTCCGAATGCCAGTCGTCCTTGTCGGCCTTCTTGAACGCGCAATGGTCGGTGGCGAAAAGATCGATTGCGCCCTGGCCCGCCTTTGCGCGCAACTGCTGCTGGTCCGGTTCGCTGCGCAACGGCGGCGTGCAAAGCCAGCGATGCCCGTTTGGTTTCTGCAACCAGGAATCATTCAGCCACAAATAGTGCGGCGCGGTTTCACAGGTGACCGGGGCCTCGCGCCGGGCGCGTTGAACCAGTTCCACCCCTTCCGGTGTGGAGACGTGGACGATATGGACGCGCGCCTGATATTTCGTCGCGATCTTCAAAACCTCGGCGATGGCTTTGATTTCGGCCTCCTTTGGCCGCATCAGGGAATGCGTGAAGGGCTGGCTTAAATCCAGCCGGCCGGCGTCAACCCGGTTGAGAACATCCTCATCTTCGCAATGCACCAGGAACTGGGCGTCGCGCGGGGCAAATCTCTTCACGACTTCTTCAATCTGTTTGTAATCGCTGAAAATTCCCGCCTTTTTGTACGTCGTGTAAAGCTTGATGGAGCGGAAGCCGGCTCGGATGGCTTTTTCAATTTCGCGGCAGCCGTCCTCGTCAAAGACGGTTGGGGTGATATGCCACAGGTAATCGCAGTAACAATGGCCTCCGGCTTTTGCTTTTGCGTTCGCGATGGCTTCCGGCAGCCGTTCGTGCCGGCCTTGAGTAATGAACGTAAAAATCGTCGTAACCCCGTTTTGCACGGCAACCTGTGTGCCCGTCTGATAAGTGTCGGCGAGATAAAACCTGCCAATCTGGTCATCGAGGTGGGTGTGGATGTCAATGAAGCCCGGAAGGACAAACAATCCCTTCGCGTCGATTTCTTTGGCGGAGCGGATTGCGTCGGGAAAAGTGCCCAAGGCTGCGACCTTCCCGTTTTCGACGAGAATGTCCGCCGCTTCGATGGCGTTTTCGAAGCAGACCTTTCCGTTGCGAATCAGCACTTTCATGGCCGGGCCGCAAGTGAATCGATTCCTGCCATCGTTGGCTCCACCGAGGCTGGCAGCGGGACCGCTTTCAAGGCGGCATCCACATCCTTCAGGCCGTGTCCTGTGATCAGCAGCACGATTTGCTCCTTCCGCCCAAGCAACCGCGAGTTCCGGAGTTTTTTCAACGCCGCGACGGTCGCCGACGCAGCGGGTTCCGCAAACACGCCGGCCTTCGCCGCCAGGAGCCGTTGTCCGTCCAAAATCTCCTCATCGGTCACGGTCACCGAAAACCCTCCGCTTTCGCGAATGGCCGCGCGGGCCATGTGAGCATTGGAAGGGATGGACACCGAAATCGAATCCGCGATCGTCTGCGGCCGGTCGGCGTCGCGGTATTTTCCACTGATGATGTAATGATGAATGGCCGCCGAGGTTTCGGCCTGCACACAGACCAGCCGCGGGAGTTGGTTGATCAACCCCGCCGCTTTGGCATCATAAAACGCCTTAAAAACTCCGCTGAGAATCACGCCGTCGCCAGTGGGCACCAGGATGACATCCGGCGTTTTGAATTTGTTCTGCTGCAAAATTTCCAATCCGGCGGACTTTTTCCCCTCGATCGTCAAGGGATGATACGCGGTATTCCGATTTAGTCCCCCGCGCCGGCCGGTGTATTCGAGCGAGAGGCGAAAAGCGTCGTCGTAGGTTCCCTTGATCGGTATGACCCGCGCCCCGTAAAGGAGCATCTGCGCGAGTTTGGCTTTCGGCGCGGTTTCCGGGACCAGGATGATGGCCCGCCTGCCCGCGGCGGCGCAGACGGCGGCCAGCGCGCTCGCTGCATTGCCGGTGGAAGCCGTCACGACACATTTTTCGCCCAGCCGGCCGGCCTCGGCCACCACCAGGAACGAAGCCCGATCCTTCAATGATCCGCTGGGATTCAACCCGTCATTTTTTACCCAGAGATTTTCACAGCGCAGTTCCCTGCCGAGAGCCGCCACCAGGTGGAAGGGTGTGCCGCCGACCGGGTAAGCCGGGTAATGCTTGGTTTCCACCGCCGAAAAGAGGGTCCAATCCGGATTCGCCTTCTTGAACTTTTTCCGTATCGCGCCGTAATCAAACCGGGCCGACAGGACGCCCACGAGCGGGATCCCCGGACGATATTGCTTCGCGCAGGCCGGGCAGAGGTATCGCACCTCATCCCTCCGGTAACTTTTCCCGCAGGTGCTGCACTGGTAAACAAATTCGGTCATATTCGCAGGACAAACGTCGCGCCTGTCGTAGCGCAGACTTCCAAGTCTGCTGTATCGCGGGTTTCCCAACCCGCAGCCCGCACAACATCGAACGCCCCGCCGATTTGGAAATCGGCGATACAGCAGGTTGGGAAACCTGCGCTACGAGCGATTCTATCCGCCGCTCGGGTGTTGATGGACACGCTTTTCATTCTTCCAGTTCGCTAAACCTTTCCATTCAGCTTCGCGACGAATGCCGCGTAAAACGCAACCGCACCGCTCAGGTGTTTGACGGGGCACGCCTCATTCGCCGCGTGGGCATACACTTCGTTGCCCGGACCCAGGCCGAGGCACGGAATGCCCTTCATGCCGGAAATTGCCACGCCGTTCGTGCTGAACGTCCACTTGTCCACAAACGGCTTTTTGCCGAGCGCGCCGGCGCAAGCTGCGATCGCATTCTTGAGATACGGAGATTTTTCATCGAGCGCCCAGGTCGGGTAGTATTTTTCAGTCGGATAAACCTTGCCCGTGTAAGCCGCCTCTTCGTATTTCAGCACATATACTTTCGCATCCGGATAACCGGCGCGCTTCGCGGCGTCCCGGACTTCCGCAATGGCGCTCGCCTTCGTCTCGCCATACGTGAGCCGGCGGTCGAGATGAATACCCGCCCCGTCGGCGACGGCGCACTGCGATGGGGACGAGGATTTCACTTCCGAAATTGTGACCGTGCCCTTGCCGAGGAACGGATCGCGCCTGAGCCGCTCGTTGAGTTTTTCGATTTCGAGCGCGATGCGGGCGATCTTGTAAATCGCGTTGTCGCCGCGCTCCGGCGCCGAACCGTGACAGCTCCTGCCCTTCACCTCGACGCGAATTTCCATGCGACCGCGATGGCCGCGGTAGATGTTCAGGTTGGTCGGCTCGGTGATGACGACGAGTTCGGGTTTCAACTTCTCGACGTTGAGCAGGTATTGCCAGCAAAGGCCGTCGCAATCCTCCTCCATGACCGTGCCGGTGAAGTAGATCGTGAACTGATCGTTCAGGCCAAGTTCCTTGATGATCCGGCCCGCGTGAATCATCGTGGCCACGCCGCCCTTTTGATCCACCGCGCCGCGCCCCCAGACCTTTCCGGCCTTCACGAATGGCTTGAAGGGATCGAAATTCCACTGCGACAGGTCGCCGGGATAAACAATGTCCACGTGGCCGTCGAACGCGATCACGCGTTTGCCCCTGCCGATGCGGCCGATGATGTTGCCCAGGCCGTCAATGCGGATGCCGTCAAAGCCGATTTTCTGCATCTCCTTTTTGATGACGGCGATGACGTTCTTTTCCTTGGAGGAGAAGGATTGGGTGCGAACCAGGTCACACAGAAACCGTGCGGTGTCTTTCTCCATCAGCCTGGCGCGTTTTCGGATCAGGTCGTAGGTGATCGGAATTCGTAGCGCAGGTTTCCCAACCTGCTGTATCGCCGACTTCGAAGTCGGCGTGGCTTCCGCAGTCGCGCGGCCAGCGGGTTTGGAAACCCACGATACAGCAGACTTGGAAGTCTGCGCTACGGTGGATGCTGCTTGGCTATTGCGTGAACTCTTCCTTGTCTTCATTTTCATCGTTACATTCTTTTCCATAAATTTTTTGCCAGCTCGCGGGCGCGGGCGTTCACGCGCCCCTCGTCGAGGTCCAGCGCGAGCTTCCGGTTCTCCATCAGCACGCGGCCGCCGGCGATGGTCGTGTCCGCCTCCGTCTGGGAAATCCCAAACACCAGATGGCCCAAGACATTGCCACTCTCGAGCGGCGTCGGCGGGTCGTAATCGAAAATCGCGATGTCTCCGGCAGCACCTGCACAAATCTCGCCAAGGCGCAGGCCGAAAATGCGCCCGGCAACCTTGGGATTGTTCGCAAACAACGCGCTCGTCACTTCATCGAATCCAACCGACGGATTCTCCGCGCGCAAATGCTGTCCCCAGAGCGCCACGCGCAATTCTTCGAGCATGTTGGTGGTCATCGCATCCGTGCCGAGACCAACGGGCACACCGCGTTTTGCCAGTTCGACGACGTTCGCAACGCCAACGGCGTTGTTCAGGTTCGATTGCGGGTTGTGAACGACCGCGGTCCTCGTCTCCGCCAGCAAATCCATTTCGCGCCGGTTGACGTGGGTGCAGTGCGCAGCGATGGAGCGCGGGCCGAGGATTTTGAACTTCTTCAGCCGTTCGACCACGCGTTTGCCACCATGCCGCAGCGCCCAGTCCTGATCGCTCTGCGCCTCGGCGACGTGGATGTGAAAGCCGGTGTGCAACTCGTGACCGAGGGTTGCGGCCTTTTCCATCGTGGCGTCGGAAATCGTGAACGACGCGTGCAAACCGAAGAGCGCTTTCACGCGGGAGTCATTCTGCCGCTGGCATTGGCGGATGAACCGCGCGTTCTCGGCCAACCCTTCCTTCGCGATTCGCGCGCCGTCGCGATCGGACAGTTCGTAGCAGAGGCAGGCGCGCAGGCCGGTTTCACGCACGGCCCGCTCAATTGCCTCCAGCGAGCCGGCCACCGCGCCGGGGCTGGCATGATGATCAATCAGCGTCGTCGTGCCGTGGCGGATCGAGCCGAGCAGCGCGATCAGCGCGCTGTAGTAGCAATCTTCCGTGGTCAGCGCGGAATCCAGCCGCCACCAGAGGTTCTTGAGCACTTCGTTGAAATCTTTCGCAGGCTTCGTTTTTGTTAACCCGCGCGCAAAGCTGCTGTAGAAATGTGTGTGCGCGTTGATGAATCCGGGCAGGACAACCTTGCCCGTCGCATCAATGCGTTTGCCGCGGAAATTTTTGACCGCCTTCTTCGGTGCGACCTTGGCCACCAGGCCGTTCTCGATGAGAACCGAATGGCCGCGCAGAACCCCGGAGGTTTTTCCCAAGGTCAGCACCGTTCCGTTTTCGATGAGTAACGAGTTAGGCATCGCGGGTTAGTAGTGCGTTGAGCAGCCGTCCTGTAGCGCAGACTTCCAAGTCTGCTGTGTCGCGGGTTTCCAAACCCGCGCATCGCCCGCCAGTCCAACGCGCCCGGTTTCACGACGCACTGCCGATTTGGAAATCGGCGATACAGCAGGTTGGGAAACCTGCGCTACATACGCGTTTGAGGGCGTCCGGTTCATGGGTTCAACCTTCGTTCAGCGCGGCCAGTTCCTGCGGCGTGCGGTCGCGCATCGAGATGGCGCCGGCAAAACATTTCTGCGCACAGAGGGAGCAGCCGACGCAGTGACTGGGATCAAAAGTCGGAACGCCGCGACCATTCAGCACAATGGCCTGATACGGACAGCGTGTGCAGTTGCCGCAATGCTGGCAAAGGGCGGCGATGACTTGCGGCAGTTGCTTCGTCGGCGACAGCGCGCCAAAGTCGGTGATCGGATTTGGCAGCGCCGAGCCGATGAGTTCCTTCACCGAGCGAAAGCCGCGCTCCTCCATCAGATAGCTGAGACCGGAGTGAAGTTCGTCCACGTAGCCGAGGCCATGCTTCATCACGGCGGTGCAGAACTGGACGGTCTGTGCCCCGAGCGCCAGGAAATTCGCGGCGTCCCGGTAGGTCATCGCACCGCCGTTGCCCGAGACGGTGATGCCCGTGCTGGAAACCCTGGCGAGGGTGAGATTGCTGATCGGCAAAACGCCTTCGCCGGACATGCCAATAACCACGCCTTCCTCCCAGCGGCGGTTTTCCGCTTTGCGGAACGCGAGGGACGGAAAGCTGTTGGCGAGCGTGACACCGGCTTTTTTGCCCGGGTAACGCGCGAAGACTTCCTGAATCGCCTTAATGATCGGTTGGATGGCGGTGACTGCGGCGGTGAGCTTGAACAGCTTCGGGTTGTCGTCGTCGCTCGCTTCCATGACCCAATCAATGATCTTCGCCGTCAGAGCGGCGTTTTGCGAAACAACGTCGCCGTGCGTGCCGTCGCCGCCTTGCGGACAGGAGAGGCTGTATTCGACACTCATCGCGCCGGCGTTTTGCAGCTTGCGCGTGTTGGATTGCCAGACCGCCTTGTCCGCCTTGTCGTTGCCGGTGACCGGGCCGCCGGTCGAGGCGAGCGTCAGGCGATCAGGGAATTCCTTGACGAGTTTTTTGACTTCGCGGCAGACGCGGTCGAGCGGATGGCCGGAAACGTTGTCGCAATTGCCGTAGGTCGAGCGCGTGAGCGCGAACATGTAGCCGGCGGGAATGTGGATCGGCACGTTGTCGAACGCGGTCTTCATCACGCCGCCGGACCAGCCGCGCTCGTAGGCCTCGCGCATCTGTTCATAACCATCCGAGTGCGGCGCGGCGGAGAGCAGGAACGGCGAGAGAATCCTGCGGCCAAAAAAATCGGCATCGAGTGGCACAGGGCGCAGCGGCACGCCGGCCAGGATGACTCGGCTCTTCGCGCGGTGCTTGAACTCCGGTCGCGCTTCGCCACGAATGAACGCGGCGGCTTCAGCGGCGGCGTTCTTGCCGCTGGCGACGGACTCCACCACCGTTGCCGCCCCGAGCACCATGTCGCCAGCGTAGAAAATTCCACTGGCTTTCGTGACCGGCAGTTTGGGACGGCTGCCGATGGCGGAAATTACGAGATCGAACTCACGAAAGACCGGCGATTCCCTTTTGCTGACGATGAAATTCTCCGGTCGCGACTTTTTGCCCGGTGGCAGCATCATCCGGGCAATACGGAGGCCAGTAACGCGTTTGCCTCGGCAGACGACCGCCAGCGGCTTGGAACAACTGGTGATCTCAACGCCGTGTTCGAGCAACATGTCGCGCTCATATTGTGTCAGCGGCATGTCCTGTTCCCGACGGCGATAAATCAATTCGACGGAGGCAGCGCCGAGACGTTTGGCCGTTGTCGCGCAATCCGCCGCCACCGCGCCGCCGCCGAGGACGGCGACCTTTTTGCCTTTGAGTTTGAGCTGCTTCTGGTTTTCCAGAAACATCTGCCACGACAGCGTGAGTTCCTCGCCGGGAAGGTTCAGCTTGATCGGTTCAGCCAGGCCGGCGCATACGATGACGGCATCAAAATTCTCACGGAGACTTTCCAGTGTGATCTTATTCCTGGCAGGGCCGCGCGGCCGCGCGGCCTGGCTGACCGGCAGGTCGGCCCTGCCATTTTCATTTGGAACGACAATTACCCCGTGCTTGAATTCGACGTTACCAAGGCTTTTGAGAAACGCGATGTCCGCGCGAACCACCCGCTGGTTCAACCGGAAGTCCGGAATCAGATTCATCGCCCCGCCGGCCCGTTTTTGCTGTTCGAAAATCGCCACCTTGTAGCCGGCTTGCAGGAGCACGCTCGCCGCGCCCAAACCCGCCGGTCCTGCGCCGATGATGGCGACAGTTTTTCCATTCGGTTCAGCGCGCCGGAATTTCGCCATCCCGGCCTCGCAGGCCTTTTTAATGACGGTCGCTTGAACAGCGGGAATCTCAATTGGCCGGTCAAAAGTGCGCCGCGAGCACGCTTTCATGCAGAAGTAATCCGGACAGACCACGCCGCAAACCCAGCCGAGCGGGTTCGAACCCATGATCATCGCGGCCGAACGCCGCAAGTCTGATTTCTGCCCAACCCGCGCCGCCATGATGAAATCCGCAGGCGAGCAGTGGGCCGGGCAGGCTTCCTGACAGGGCTTTTCTTCGCAGTAAATACACCGGTCCAGTTCCGCCTGAAATTGGGCGTCGGTGAGTGAGCCGTCATTCGTTTTCATCATAGCCCCGGTGCTGATTAACCATTTTATCGTGACATCGCAAGAACATCCCACCCACACACTTATTGCCCATTGCTTCACTTTTCTTGTCAGCGATGGGCTGGTTTGCCGCGCATCAGTCCGCTTCGCTCTTTCAACCGCCGTTTGGATGCCGCAAAAACGGTTCCGCCTTACCGACCGGCAAATTGCCTGCCGCGTTGCAGTGCCATCTCATGACATCGTTCCCTTCTGAGAAGATTTTTTACCACGGAGGGACACGGATTCACACGGATGGGAAAGCGGGGAGCACAATGCTTGACACGAATTGCGCGAATTATCGCCAACTGAATTCGCGTCTCGCCCTTATCCGTACTACAATTATGCAAATCTTTGTTTTCTTGGCAAAGAATTGGCCGCGAGAGAACGTAAGGAACGCAAAGAAACGAAGTTGTGTCTCCGGGTTCTTTGCATTGCAATACGTCAGAATCA
>Ga0074044_10000519_pt1 | contig 37149 bp, 29 predicted proteins | sample BogForMeECP23OM1_FD_94443 | JGI IMG/M metagenome (GOLD analysis project Ga0074044, IMG submission 94443) | Bog forest soil microbial communities from Calvert Island, British Columbia, Canada - Bog Forest MetaG ECP23OM1 | ecosystem: Environmental > Terrestrial > Soil > Wetlands ...
ATCCAGCCTCGTCACCGCCGGGCTTGACTCCATAGGCGTTAAGATAGGCCGCGTTTCCCGGATGCGGTGCAGCGCGAAGCGGTGCACCGCTGATCCGGGATCGTCCCAAACTCAGCGTCTGTAACGGTCCCGGTTCTGCAGCGCACCACTGCGCTACGCTCCGTGCTGCGCTGCGCCCGGGAAACAATGCTTAAGTTAGCGCCTATGGGGCTTGACCCGGTGGTCCATGCTGAGAGGCCAATAGTCACAACCGTGTGGTGAATCCGCTGCGGCTGCGCCACAATGGCGGCGAGGGGAGAACAATGGCGAAAACAGCAAAGCAGCCTTCCAACGCGAATAATAACGGCAATAGCGCCAATCTTGGCTTTGAAGCCAAGCTGTGGGCCGCGGCCGACGCGCTGCGCAACAATATGGACGCGGCGGAATATAAGCACGTCGTCCTCGGGCTGATCTTCCTCAAGTACATTTCCGACGCTTTTGAAGCCAAGCATGCCGAACTGGCGGCGCAGACGGCGCAAGGCGCCGATCCGGAAGACCCGGACGAATACCGCGCAGTAAGCATCTTCTGGGTGCCGCCCGAAGCACGCTGGGCGTATCTCAAATCGATGGCGCCGCAGCCGACCATCGGCCAGCTCATCGACGACGCCATGACCGCGATCGAGCGCGACAACACCTCGCTCAAGGGCGTGCTGCCGAAGGACTTCGCCCGCCCAGGTCTCGACAAGGTGCGGCTTGGTCAGATCATCAACCTCGTGAGCGATATCGCGCTCGGCGCTCCGGCCGATCGCGCCAAGGACACGCTCGGCCGCGTCTACGAGTATTTCCTCTCGCGCTTCGCCAGCGCCGAGGGCAAGAGCGGCGGTCAGTTCTACACGCCCTCGCGTGTCGTCCGCGTCCTGGTCGAGATTCTGGCGCCGTACAAGGGCCGCGTCTACGACCCGTGCTGCGGCTCCGGCGGCATGTTTGTCTCCAGCGAAAAATTCATCGAAGCGCATGCCAGCGGCAATGGCAACGGCGGCAAGGGGAAAGCCGCCATCTCGATTTACGGCCAGGAATCGAATTACACGACGTGGCGGCTTGCCAAGATGAACCTCGCCATCCGCGGCATCGATGCACAGATCGCCCATGGCGACAGTTTCCACAACGACCGCCATCCGGACCTGAAGGCCGATTATGTGCTGGCCAATCCGCCGTTCAACGATTCAGATTGGCGCGGCGAGTTGCTGAAGGATGACAAGCGCTGGGTCTATGGCGTGCCGCCGGCCGGAAACGCCAACTTCGCCTGGGTGCAACATTTCATCTATCACCTCGCGCCCACCGGGCTCGCCGGTTTCGTGCTCGCCAACGGCTCGATGTCGTCGAATCAGTCCGGCGAGGGCGAAATCCGAAAAAGCATCATCGAGGCCGATCTCGTCGATTGCATGGTGGCGCTGCCGGGGCAGTTGTTCTACTCGACGCAAATTCCGGTCTGCCTTTGGTTCCTGACGCGAACAAAGAAGAACGGGCGCTTTCGCGACCGGCGCGGCGAGACGCTGTTCATCGACGCGCGCAAGATGGGAACGCTGGTCGACCGCGTGCATCGCGAATTGAGCGACGCTGAGATAGAGAAGATCGCCGGCACGTACCACGCCTGGCGTGGCGATCCCGTTTCCGTAGGGGCAGGCCTCGTGCCTGCCCGCAAGGAGGCGCGCGCCGACGCGGGCAATGTAGGGGCAGGCCTTGTGCCTGCCCTTGTTTCGGGCGACCACAAGGGTCGCCCCTACGAGGATATTCCCGGCTTCTGTAAATCGGCAAAGCTTGATGAGATTCGCAAACACGGCCATGTGCTCTCGCCCGGACGTTACGTCGGTGCGGCCGCGGCCGACGAGGACGACGAACCGTTCGATGAGAAGATGCGCCGGCTTGCGGCAACGCTGCGGCAGCAGCAAGAGGAAGGAGCAAGACTCAACACTGCAATCGCTACCAATCTCAAGGAACTTGGGTATGGATAAACCCTTACCGATGTCTTGGGCTTGGACGACGCTAGGCGAAATAGCGGATCCTAATTCAAGGGCAATCGTTTCAGGTCCGTTCGGCTCGAATATCGGCAGCCGCTTCTTCGTCGAATACGGCGTTCCCGTAATTCGCGGGAATAATCTCACTCTTGACGCTTCTCGCTTCGTTGACGACGGCTTCGTTTTTGTAACGGAAGAAAAAGCGGACGAGCTTGGAAACTGCGACGCGGTAGTCGATGATCTGATCTTCACCGCCGCAGGATCACTCGGTCAGGTGGGCATCATTCCAAGAAATGCGAAATACTCACGCTACATTATCTCCAACAAGCAATTGAGGGCTCGTATTGATAGGGCACGGGCCGATCCGCTGTTCGCCTTTTACTGGCTATCGTCACCGGAAATGGTCGAATACATCCAGCAGAGGAACACCGGCTCGTCAGTCCCGCTGATCAATCTCAGCGTTCTTCGAACTCTGCCATTCCCTCTGGCACCACTTTCTGAGCAGACCGCCATCGCGCAAATCCTCGGCACGCTGGACGACAAGATCGAGCTGAACCGGCGCATGAACGAGACGTTGGAAGCGATGGCGCGGGCGTTGTTCAAATCGTGGTTCGTGGACTTCGATCCCGTCCGCGCCAAGGCCGAAGGCCGCGAGACCGGCTTGCCCAAAGATATCGCCGATTTGTTTCCGAACATCGTCGAAGAGATGGAGGGTGAAGAGATTCCATTGGGATGGCGGTCAGCGACTCTGTCGGAGTTTTGCTCATTGAATTCGGAAGTGTGGTCGAAAGCGAGCCGTCCGGATAACATCGATTACGTTGACTTATCTAATACGAAATGGGGGAAAATAGAGGCGATCACATCCTACGCGGAAGAAGATGCACCAAGCCGCGCGCAACGTATTGTCCGACGGGGTGACACAATTGTTGGTACAGTGCGACCAGGAAATGGGTCGTATGCCCTGATCTCACAGGATGGGCTTACTGGTAGCACTGGATTTGCAGTTCTTAGGCCGCAGAGAGCTGAATACAACGAACTCACCTATCTCGCCGCGACCGCGCCAGACAATATTGACAGACTCGCGCATTTGGCTGACGGCGCGGCCTATCCTGCGGTGCGGCCCGAAGTCGTCGCAGCCACGAAAGTATCGAAGGCCGGAGATAACCTAATCAAGACATTCTCACGCGTTTGCGCGCCGATACTTGCGAGGATAGCGGCAAGCGAAGGCAAATCTCGCTCTTTGGCAAACATTCGCGACACCCTCCTCCCCAAGCTCATCTCCGGCGAACTGCGCGTGAAGGACGCCGAAAAGCGGGTCGAGGCGCTGGTCTGATGCGCCAGCCTAGACGCTCGAGCATTCATGCCATGCTATACTCAATGGAAGCATGGAGCCGCCGATGATCGACGACATTGCAGTGCATCGTGAGGAATTGCAGAACCTGTGCCGCCGCTTCGGCGTGCGGCGGCTCGATATTTTCGGGTCGGCAGCGCACGGCGATTTCGACCCGGCGCGGAGCGATTTCGATTTCCTCGTCGAGTTCGATGCCGACGCGCCTGACGCGCGGTCGCTCAAGAGCTATTTCCGGTTCAAAGAGTCGCTTGAAGCACTGTTCGGCCGCGGCGTCGATCTCGTCGAGGCGGGCGCGCTTCGTAACCCTTATGTGAAGGCGAGCATCGAGCGTTCGCGGGAGACGGTTTTTGCAGCGTGATCCCAAAGGCCTGTTGTGGGACGCGCGTGAGGCGGCGAACGCCATCGCCGTGATGACGGCCGGCAAGACCTTTGCGGATTTCGACCGCGATATCGTCTTGCGTTCAGCGGTCGAGCGCCAGTTCGAGATCGCCGGCGAGGCGCTCCGCCAACTCGCGCGCCTCGACGCGGCGCTGGCGGCCAAGGTTCCCGATCTCCGCGAGATCGTGGCGTTCCGCAACATCCTGATCCACGGCTATGCGGTGATCGACCGCGCCCGCGTCTGGCGGGCGGTGCGAGACGACTTGCCAAGCTTGCGCGCCGGCTTGGACAAGCTCCTTGCCGAGACGCAATAGCCATGGCCGGCAAGTTCACCGAATCCGTGGTCGAGGAAGCCGCGCTCGGCTGGCTCGCCGAGCTGGATTATGCCGTACTGCACGGGCCTGATGTCGCGGCCGGGCAGCCAACGGCGGAGCGCAGCGATCCTACGTACCGCGACGTTGTTCTGGAAAGCCGATTGCGGCAGGCGCTCGCCCGTCTGAATTCAGAGCTGCCGCCGGAAGCGATGGAAGACGCTTACCGCAAGCTCACCAAAGCCGATGCGCCGTCGTTGATCGAGCACAATCGCGCGGTGCATCGCATGCTGGTCGATGGCGTGACGGTCGAGTACCGGCGCAAGGATGGTTCGATCGCCGGCGCGCAAGCGCGCGTGATCGATTTTGACGACCCTGAGAATAACGAATGGCTCGCCGTCAACCAGTTCACCGTCTCCGAGGGCCAGCACACGCGCCGGCCGGACGTGGTGCTGTTCGTCAACGGGCTGCCGCTCGCGGTCATCGAACTGAAAAACGCAGCCGATGAAAACGCCGATGTCTGGGCGGCGTTCCAGCAATTGCAGACCTATCAGGCGCAAATCCCGGCGCTGTTTGCCACCAATGCGGTGCTGGTCGCCTCCGACGGCATGCAGGCGCGCGTCGGCGCGCTCGGCGCCGGCAAGGAATGGTTCAAGCCGTGGCGCACCATTGCCGGCGGCGACGACGCAAGCGGGCTGCCTGAGTTGCAAGTCGTCTTGCAAGGCGTGTTCGACAAGCGCCGGTTCCTCGATCTCGTCAGATATTTCATCGTGTTCGAGGATGCGGGAGCGGGAAAGCTGACCAAGAAGATGGCTGGCTATCACCAATTCCATGCAGTCAATGTCGCGCTGGAGGAAACGATCCGTGCGGCGATCCCGGCGCAAAGCTGGCGCAAGGCGCAAGGCTTCTCCGAGGAGACCGGGCGTTACGACGCCGCGCCGATGCCGGGTGGTGAAGAGGGCGACCGCCGCGTCGGCGTGGTGTGGCATACGCAAGGCTCCGGTAAGAGCCTGACCATGGCCTTCTATGCCGGCCGGGTAATTCTGGCGCCGGAAATGGAAAACCCCACCATCGTCGTCATCACCGATCGCAACGATCTCGACGACCAATTGTTTGGTACGTTCGCACGCTGCCATGAGTTGTTGCGGCAACCGCCGGTGCAAGCGGCCGATCGCGCTGATTTGCGCGCCAAGCTTTCGGTTGGTTCCGGCGGCGTCGTTTTCACCACGATCCAAAAGTTCTTTCCGGAAGAGAGGGGCGACCGTCATCCGGTCTTGTCGGAGCGGCGCAACATCGTCGTCATCGCCGACGAGGCGCACCGCAGCCAATACGATTTCATCGATGGCTTCGCGCGCCACATGCGCGACGCCTTGCCGAAGGCATCGTTCATCGGCTTTACCGGCACGCCGATCGAGAAGACCGACGCCAACACGCGCGCCGTTTTCGGCGATTACATAAGCGTTTACGACATTCAGCGCGCCGTCGCCGATGGTGCCACCGTGCCGATCTATTACGAGAGCCGTCTCGCGAAGTTGGATTTGGCGCCATCCGAGCGGCCGAAGATCGATCCACAATTCGAGGAGGTGACCGAAGGCGAGGAGGTCGAGCGTGTAGCGAGGCTGAGAACGCGCTGGGCGCAGCTTGAATCGATCGTTGGCCTTGATAGCCGGATCAAATTGATTGCAAAGGATTTGGTAGAGCACTTCGAGAACCGGCTGTCGGCGATGGAAGGCAAGGCGATGGTGGTGGCTATGAGCCGCCGCATCGCGGTCGCGCTCTATAACGAAATCGTTGCATTAAGGCCGGACTGGCACAGCGACGACGACGCCAAGGGCTTAATCAAGACCGTGATGACCGGGTCGGCCTCCGATCCGCTTGAATGGCAGGGCCACATCCGCAACAAGCCACGCCGCGAAAAACTGGCCGACCGTTTCCGCGACGCGAATGATCCGTTCAAGATCGTCATCGTCCGCGACATGTGGCTGACGGGGTTCGATGCCCCAAGCCTGCACACCATGTATGTCGATAAACCGATGCGCGGCCACGGGCTGATGCAGGCGATCGCCCGCGTCAACCGCGTATTCAAGGACAAGCCGGGCGGTCTCGTCGTCGATTACCTCGGGCTGGCCGAGGAATTGCGCCAAGCACTGGCGACTTACACCGAGTCGGGCGGTACCGGACGAACGGCGATAGATCAGACGGAAGCCGTCGCGGTCATGCTGGAGAAATACGAAATTTGCCGCGGTCTGTTCCACGGATTCGATTGGTCGCGGTGGGTGACTGGTACGCCTGCGCAAAGATTGGCGGTGCTGCCCGGCGCACAAGAGCATATTCTCGCGCAAAAGGACGGCAAGCCGCGGCTCCTGCAAGCCGTCACCGATTTGTGGAAAGCTTTCGCGCTTGCGGTTCCGAACGGTGAGGCGATTCGCATTCGCGATGATGTCGGCTTCTTCCAGGCCGTGCGGGCAAATTTGGCAAAAAGCGCGCCGGGCGATCGCAGATCGGATGAGGACCTCGACCATGCCATCCGGCAGATCATTTCGAAGGCCGTCGTTTCCGACAAGGTCGTTGACATTTTTGCCGCCGCTGGCCTGAAAAAGCCGGACATTTCGATTTTGTCGGACGACTTTCTGGCCGAAATCCGCGGCATGCCGCAGCGCAATCTGGCAGTTGAATTGCTGGAAAAGCTGCTGAAGGGCGAGATCAGAACGCGCTCGCGCCGCAATGTTGTTCAGGGCCGCGTCTTTTCCGAAATGCTCGAACAGGCGCTGCGGCGCTATCAGAACCGCGCCATTGAGACTGCGAAGGTGATCGAAGAGCTCATTCAGCTTGCCAAGGATATGCGGCAGGCCGAGGAGCGCGGCGAGAAATTGGGGCTGACCGAGGACGAAGTCGCTTTTTACGATGCGTTGGAAACCAACGACAGCGCGGTCAAAGTGTTGGGCGATGAAGCGTTGCGCACAATCGCGCGTGAACTCGTCGCCACCGTTCGAGCGAACGTCACGATCGATTGGACCGTGCGTGAGAACGTTCAAGCGCAATTGCGCGTGCTGGTGAAGCGTATCTTGCGTAAGTATGGCTATCCGCCGGACAAGCAGGAGCAGGCGACAAAGACAGTACTCGAACAGGCCGCCCTTCTTTCAGACAACTGGGCAGCGCTGGCCGCGGCTTGAGGCGGCGTAAGCAAGCGTAGCGTGGGCAAAGGCGCCAACGGGTCCGCGCGAAGCGCGGCCCGATGACAGGCTCCGCGCTGTGCCCACGTCAGCGTCAACGCAAACTCCGAGTTAGCACGTGGGCACGCTTCCGCCTTTGCGCTCTGCGCTTCGGCGGACTAAAAACCCACCGAAGCTCGCGCAGCGAGCGTAGGGGAGTCGCTTTGCCTACTTCTAGCAAAAGTCGAACATCGTACCTATAACAATCGAGTAGCAAAATTTAATTCGGATCAAGGGAGATTTCGATGACGGATGCTCATGCGCCACTCAAGCCGGTAACGCCGACCCGCCCGCCGTCAATCAATGACAGTCTGCCGACCGGCAACCCAAGCCTAAAAACGGTGCTTATCGTGGTCGGCTGCGCAATCGTGCTTGTGCTGGTCTGGGTGCTATTTCACTCGACGTTTGGATTCTAGAACCTTCGCGGTTCTGATGGAATCAGAACCGGGCTCTAGCTTTTTGGTTGCGCATGATGTTTTTCGAAAACCGGTATCCACCTCGGATCACGTCCGGGGCAAGCTTTTTCGGGATCATGCGCTAAAGAGTGTGTTGCACCTTTCGTCCGCAACGGCTTTCAACCGCGTCGCAGCGCGCCGTTGTTGGAAAGCCTAAACCCGCCAGCGCACGAATAGGCGCGCGAACCTTCGATTGCTTGCAGCGCCTACTCGTCGACTGCAAAAACCATGGTCCGATCCTCAACCTGCTGTGCCGGAAGGGATTTGACCTCGACTTTATGCATTACGTCGCTGATCGAAACAGCGGCAGCGCCAGCGTTGACGTCGGTTCGTAGATCCCGGCTCGTCCAGACCAGAGCTGTGGCCATCAGCAAGATACCCAGCGAAAGAACCGCAACGACCTGTGCCATGGCTAACTCCTTTTTTTTGGGCCTCGGCGAGGCCTTTTGCTTGGATTTTTTGCACGCGTTCTAACTGGCAAGGACCTTGCCAGCATTGGGCGTGGGCTTAATAAGCGATATGTTTCAATTACTTAGGTCTTGACGAGGCGGCGATGGCAGGGTGTCGGAGCGGATTAAAGTATAATTTTGTTATGCGGATCGATCCGCGATTGCGATGAATATTAAATATCTTCAATGAGTTAGTGGATTGTGTGGGCGCCTATCTCTACTATACAGCCTGCATCTATCCCGCATGAGCGGTCGGATCGCGCGAAACGCATCCGACGGTAAACTCCGCGACATGCGGTCGGCGGCCGGCTATAGGGTGGCCGCGCCACGGCGATTTGCATGCAGGCACGCACGATGTTGTGCTGGTTGAGGATCATTGTCGTCAGTCTGATTTTATGCCCCTTCGTTTTTGACGGAACGTGCTTCGCGCAAACGCCGAAACAAGGCGTTCTCGACAAGACGCTCAACGTCATCGTCGGGATGCCGCCGGGCGGCAGCATCGATGCCTATGCGCGGCTGGTGCAGCGCCATTTGCCGCATTTTCTGCCGAGCGCCCCTGCCATCATCGTGCAAAACAAGCCGGGGGCGGGCTCGCTGCTGTCGGTGCTCACCGTGGCAAACAGCAGACCGAGCGACGGGCTGGCGATCGGCACGTTCAGCTCATCGCTGATCCCCGATGCGGTTTCCGACCCGGCGCGATTTCGGATCGATTTTCGCCGCTTCAAATTTATCGGCAACGTCGGTGAAGATTACCGGGTCTGCTATGTCCGGGCCGAAACCGGAATAACCAACATCAAGGACCTCGCCGCGCGGGACCAGGTCATCTTCGGCGCCACCGCGGCGGGAACGTCCGGCAACCTCAATATCGTCATCCTCAAACAGCTCCTGAAAGTGAAGCTCAAGCAGGTGCTGGGCTATCCGGGAAGCGCCGCCAAGCGGCTGGCTTTCGAGCGCGGCGAGATCGACGGCGATTGCGGCGGCGTCGAGGAGATCCCCGAGCAATGGCTGGCCGAACAAAAGATCAAGATGATCGTGCGCTTTCTTCCGCACCTGGCGCCGGGGGTGGACAAGGATGTCGCGTTCGCCGGCGATGCCATCGGCGACGAGGCTGACCGCAAAGTCTACGATTTCATGATCATGCCCAGTCGCATGGTCGGACTCTTCATGGTTGCGGCTGGCACCGCACCGGAAAGGCTCGCGCAGCTGCGTCAAGGCTTCGACGCGATGTTGGCCGACGACGGCTTTCGGGTGGATGCGCAGACCGCGCGTCTCACGCTTGCGCCGATCCATGGCGCCGACCTCGACCGCGAGATCGCCGACCTGTATGCAACGCCGTCCGCGGTGTTGCAGCGGGCCAAGGACCTGCTCAAGGAATGAGCGATGACCGGGCTAGAGCATGATCCGATCGAGTTGACCCGTCATTGCGAGCGCAGCGAAGCAATCCAGTGCTGCGGCGCCGGTCTGGATTGCTTCGTCGCTCCGCTCCTAGGAAGAAAGTGTAGATCGCCCGCAAAGCCGTATCTCCTTGATCCGACTACACTTTCATCCAGCAGGGTCGGCCGGCGGGCCGGTGCCGAACTCGCAATGACGGCGCTGATTCCGTCCGATCGGAAACCGGGCTGTTCGCGGATCGTCGGGCATCGCGCCATGGGCGATTCGGTCATTATGCAATGGAGGTACCATGTCTAACGTGAACGAAGCCGCTCTGCGCCAGCAGCTCGCCGAGGCCACGCGGATGATGGTGATGGCGGATTTGCTGGATTACAGCGGCCACTTGAGCGCGCGCATCCCCGACACCGACCGGGTTCTGATTCAGCCGCGCGATTCGAGCCGCGCCGGGCTGACCGGCGACGAGATTTTGATCGTCGATCTGGACGGCCGCGTGCTGGAAGGCAACGGGCCGGCGCCATCCGAGACGGCGATTCACCTTGGCGTCTATCGCGCCCGCGACGACGTGCGGGTCGTCTTTCACGGCCACCCGCCGCTGGCCGTGCTCTACACCATGGTCCACGCCGAAATGATCGCAATTCGCAACTTCGGCTACCGCTTCATCGGCTGCCCGGTGCATCCGGACCCGACGCATATCCGCACGCTTGAACAAGGCGCCGCCGTGGCCGCCACGCTCGGTCGGGGGAAATACTGTCTGCTGCGCGGGCACGGCAATGTCATCGCCTGCCATACGGTTCCGGAAGCCTTTCTCGACAGCCTGGAAATGGAAGAGAACGTGCGCGGCGTCATCAATGCCGCGGCGCTCGGCCCGCTCAAGCCGATCACGCCGGAAGAAGTCGAAGTCTTGCGGCCGAGCTTCGACAAGAACACCTATCGCGTCGGCAAGACCTGGGAGCACTACCAGGACAAGGCGCGCCTGGCCGGCTATCTGTAAATGCGGCGCCATGGCTTTCGCCGCTTGCCGCGGCGCGGGGCGATTATGCGTGTTGGCGCAGCTTCGGCACAACCTCTTTGCCGAGCAAGTCGATGCACAGCTCCCATTCGTCGAACCTGAAGCGCAGATCGAAGACGATGTGATCGATGCCGACCTCGAGATATTTCTCGACGTCCTTGACGATGTCGTCCGGGCTGCCAACCATGAATGAGCCTGCCAAATCCTGCCAGGTTTGAAACGACCCGGACGCAGGTTTGACCCAGAATTTCTGTTCATTGGCATTTTTCAAGAGGCCTTGCACGTTGACCTTGCGCAACGCCGTGTCACGGTCGACGTCGATGCTGGTAATGGGAATGCAGCCTTCCGTGAGGCGCGGCTTGCCCATGGCGGGTGCGTCGGTCCGCAGCTTTTCCACGCGCTTCTTGTAGGTATCGAGCGTGATGCGGCCGGGGAACCAGCCGTCGCAATAGGCCAGGGCGCGACGCACCGAAGCCGGCGTGGCGCCGGCGTACCAGATCGGAATCGGCTTGGCGACGCGCGGTTTGAAGCCGATTTCGGCGTTTTTGTAGAACTTGCCGTCGTGACTGAAATGGTCGTGGGTCCACGATTTGCGCAGAATCTCGACCTGCTCCGCGGCAACCTCGTCGCGCGGCCAGTCCTTCATGCCAAGCGCGTCGAATTCGACCTGGAAATTGCCGATGCCAAGGCTGAGGAGGAGCCTTCTACCGACCATGTATTCGAGCGAATTGATCATCAGCGACAACAACAGCGGGTGACGGTGGGGAATAAGCGAACCGAAGCCCAGCTGGATCTTCGAAGTCACCGCGCCAATCGCAGACAAGACAACAAAGGGATCGATGAAGGTGTTGTCGGTTCCCTCCATGCCGTGCGGATGAAACACCAGATGATCGCGCACCCACACCGAATCGAACCCCAGCCGCTCCGCGGTTTTGGCGCCCTCGATGACTTTATCTTTGCTGGCATGGGGTCCGAAGTGCGGCAGTAGCAAACCATATTGTGTCGGCATTGTTGGTGCGCTCCTTTGGTCGAATGACGGCTTAGGCGATTGCGGCGGTTACTCTGCGGTAACTGCCGGACGGACTTGACGGTCAGGTCGTTGCCTGTTTGCGCGGTTTAGACATCGGGTTTTCCGCCGCTGTCCTCATTTTGTCTGCTCGACCGATTCCACCAGCTCATAGCGCAAATAGCGGTCATACCAATCGACGATCTGCGGCGTGACCTGGTCGAAGTACTGGTCATAGGCCTTGTAGTGAGAGGTCTGCTTTTGCACGATCAGTTTCTTCGGCCGGCCGGCTTTTTCATAGAGACGATAGGTCTGATCTTCGGGCGTTACGGCGTCGTTCTCGGTCGCGATGAAGAGTATGCCGCGCGGCGCGACGGCGGCGACGTAGTCTTCCGGCGTGAATTCCATAATGGCTTCGGCGCAACGCAGCGGCACCCGTTCGGGAATGCGGTAATCCACGTCTTTTTTCACGGCGGTCTGCACCCGCTCGGGAGTCACCACCATCAAATCCTCGCGCGGGCTCACCATCTCGCCTTGGCCTTCGCTGACGCGCTTCTTGCGATCGGCATCGAGCCGCTCTTGCAAGGCGATCCACTCGTACTCGCGCCGCATGCTGCGCAGCCACTCCTTGCCGCTGGCGAAGGCGTAGTTGCTGACCACGCATTTGACGCGTTGATCGACCGCGGCCACATAGATCGGAAGCGCCCCGCCGGTGCCGCCCGATCCGAACAACCCGATGCGGTTCGGGTCGATTTCGCTTCGCGTCTGCATATAGGTGATGGCGTTGCGGATGTCTTCGGCATGCCACATCGGCAGGATGAGACCGCGCTCGCCTTCGCTGTCGCCGAACCCGCGATAATCGAACACCAGAACGGCGTAGCCCGCCGCGGTGAAGCTGCGATGATACCGTTCATAGAGTTTGGCGTCGTGCAGACCGAGCCAGCCGGGGCCCTGGACAATTCCCGGCCAGGGTCCGGCGCCGTTATCCGGCAATCGCAGCAATCCCCGAAGCTTGCTTCCCTCACTGTAGAACTGCACGGTTTCTTGCTTCATCTGCGATGCTCCGTTTGCCAATTTGTATATCGCGGCGGGCCCGTCGTCAGCGCGAAATGATGGCAGCGCCCCGCGCCAGGGCCTGTGATATCTGATCGGCAGCGCTGCGCACATGCCGGGTGAAGCTGTCGATTTGTCTCTTGTCCCAGACGTTTGCGGCTCCCACCAGGCTGAGGCTCGCGACCGCCTGGCCATTGCGCGAGATCGGCGCCGCAAGACCTAATCGCCCTTTTGCGACTTCGGATTTGGTCAGCGCATAACCGGCGCAACGGATGACTTTGATTTGCGCTTGGAAATCGCTCCAATCGCGGGCCGGCCACACCCGGCGGATGGTTTTCTCGTTGGCCAGGTAGATCGACTTGAGGACGCGCACCGGCAACTGCGCCAGGATGACCTTCGACGTGGCACCGAGGAAAATCGGCATCGCGACGCCGCGTTCGTAGCTGGTTTCGCCGCGGGACTTGCTGCCGTGCACTTGATGCACGCACATCACGCAATCCTTGAATTTCCGGCAAAGAACCACGGTGCAGCTCTGACTGGTATCATCCAGCAGTGCAGCCATGATCGGCGCGGCGCGCTGGATCAGCGGATCGCTTTGCCTAATAACCCGGTCGTAACGGATGAACGCCGGCCCTAACGCGTAGCCCGCGCCCGTCACCGGATCCAGAAACCCCGCGGCGACCAGGTCGCGGACGTGGCGGTACACCGTGCTGGAAGACAATCTGAGCGTGCGAGTCATCTGCTCGACCGTCCAGACCGGACGGTCTTTCTCGAATAGTTGCAGGATGAGAATTGGCCGGCTTGGACGGCTCATGGCGCGGCGCTCGATTACTCTAAATTGCCATATTTCAGGACTTGGAGCGATTGTCAAAATAGAACAATTTCAACTTCGCCGATCCTTGCAAGGCTTGGCGGCTTGCATTAGTGTTTCGGCCGTTCCCTGCCACTTTGCCGCTTGCTGCCGCGACCGCTCAAGCAGAGGAAATTGGTCAATGGCGGTTATGGTTTCCGCGTTGTCGGTCGTGCTGCCGGCTGCGCCCGTTGTACACTTCGATCATGCCCGGCAACCGACCGCGGTTGGCGTGGCAACCCTCGCGCCAAGCGCAGTTCGGTCGCTGACCGAATAGGACGGCGGAGCGTGCGATGGCCGACGAACGCTTGCCCGTGATGTTGCTGACCGGTTTCCTGGGCAGCGGCAAGACCACGCTGCTCAACAGCTGGCTGCAGTCGCCGGATCTCGCCAACGCCGCCGTGATCGTCAACGAGTTCGGCGCGGTCGGAATCGACCACGCTCTGATCGCGTCAAGCAATGACAACACCATTGAGCTCAGCACCGGCTGCCTGTGCTGCACGGTGCGCGGCGATTTGGTCGATACGCTGCGCGAGCTTCAGATCAAGCGCGCCAAGGGCGAGGTGCGCGCGTTCGACCGCGTCATCATCGAGACCACCGGATTGGCGGACCCGGCGCCGGTGATTCAGGCGCTGATGACGATGCCGGTCGCGCGACGCTTCCGGTTGCAGCAGGTCGTAACCGCGGTCGACGCGCTTTACGGACAGTCGACGCTTGATCAGCATTTTGAATCGGTCAAGCAGGCGGCAGTGGCCGACGACATTATTCTGACCAAAGTTGACATCGGCGGTGCGGACCTCGCACCGCTGCGGGCCCGGTTGCGGAGCCTCAATCCCGGCGCCCGGACCCACCAGTCTTCTCTGGCGAGCGCTCCGCTGCCGTCCGACCTGGCGATCGCCGACATCTACGATCCCAATACCAAAAGCGAAAGCGTTCTGCAGTGGCTCAATGCGGAAGCCTATGAACATGAATCGGATTCGGCGGGCACCACGCCGGGTGACCATCACCATCAGCACTATCACGATGTGAACCGCCACAGTGCCGACATCGGGGCATTCTGCCTGCAGTTCGAAACGCCGCTGCATTGGGAGCACGTTGCGAATTGGCTCGACGCGCTGGTCCTGGGCCACGGCAACGATCTGCTGCGCGTGAAAGGTATCCTCAACATCGTCGGACGGCAGCAGCCGATCGTGGTCCAGGCCGTGCAGCGCTTGTTCCATCCGCCGTTCGAGCTGCCACGCTGGCCGAGCCGGGATCGCACCTCGCGCATCGTGTTCATCACCCGCGGACTATCCCGCGACTATGTCGCAACCGTTCTCGCCACGATAAGACAGCGCAGCATTGCCGCAGACGAGGCCGCGACCGATACAACGGCGACGATGTCTTCGGACCCATCAGGAGCGTAGAAATATGGACACTTTGATCAAGAACGGCCTGCTGATCACCGCAAACAGTCGCGTAAAGACCTCGATCGGCATCACCGACGGTCACATTGCGGGTCTGTATGAGATAGGGCAGGAGCCGGCAGCCAAGGAGACGATCGATGCGTCGGGACTGGCGGTGCTGCCGGGCGTCATCGACATGCACTCCCACCACCGCCAGGGCAGCGAACCGGGATTTGAATACAAGGACACCATCTACACTTCGACCTTGCAGTGCGCTGCCGGCGGCGTGACCACCAGCATTGCGATGCCGAACGTCACTCCGCCGCCCAACAGCGTCGCGTTGCTCAAGAAGCAATTCGCGATTTACGAGCGCGATGCCGTGGTCGATTGGAACTTCAATCCGGCGCCAACGATCGCCGAGGAAATCCCGGCTCTGGCGGAGCAAGGCATCGCCAGTTTCAAGATTTTCATGGTGGTCGACACCGGCCGCAGCTACCCGCACATGCCGGGCATCGGCGTCCACGACCATGGCAAGATCCTTGAGATCATGCAGGCGTGCGCCAAGGCCAATGTTCCCCTGATGGTCCATCCGCACGACCAGGCGCTGATGGATTCGATCGAGAAGGGATTCTGGGAGCGCCAGCAGCACGATGCGCTGGCCTACGCCAAGGCCTATGCCGCGCACGACGGGTTGATTTGGGAATCGGCGATCGCCACGCTGTTGCGTCTGCAGAAGGCGGCCGGATGCCACCTCCACATTCTGCACACCCAGACGGCCGGCAGCGTCGACCTGATCCGGCAGGCCAAGCAGGCCGGCCAACGCGTGACCTGCGAGATCAACCCTTGGGCTTTGTTTCTCGGCTGCGACTGGTCGGCGATCGAGCGGTTGGGTTCCTACGCCTTGTCCTATTGGGTGCCGGAAAAGAATGTTCCGAGCCTCTGGGAAGGCCTCAACGACGGCACGATCGATATCGTCGCAACCGATCACGCGCCGCACACCCGCGAAGAAAAAGAGATCGGCTGGAAGGACGGCTGGAAAGCGCATACCGGCACGCCGTCGACGCAGTTCTACGTCAGCATGTTCCTGACGGCGGCGCTGGAAGGCAAGATCAAACTGGAACGGGTGGTCGAGGCCTGCTCAACCGCGCCGGCGCGCATTTTCGGGATCGAAAAGAAGGGCGAGGTGCTGCCTGGCTACCACGCCGACTTGGTCCTGGTCGATCTCAACCGGGAATACGAGATCAAGGATGAGGATGTGCTCAGCCTGACCGGCTGGACGCCTTACGCCGGTCGCAAGTTCAAGGCCAAGCCGGTCCGCACCATCGTCCGCGGCCGCACGGTGTACAACGACGGCAAGGTCATCGGCGAAAAGGGCTGGGGACGCCAGGCGCGTGCGCATTATCCCGGCTAAGGAGCTGCGAGTCTTGCGCCTGCAGCGACGACGAGCTTGTTCGAGGAAGACCCCCGAACAAACATCACCGGACCGAAACCGGACCAGGATCGAAACGCAAATCGGGGCTGCTTCGCAGCCTGTCCAATAACAGCCTGACGCTCAGGCCAACCGGCGACGGGGAATAAGTTGCTTAAGCTCGGATACAAGGCATCGGCGGAACAGTTCGGCCCGAATGAATTGCTGGATTTTTCCTGCGTTGCGGAAGACGTCGGGTTCGACTCGGTCTTCATCAGCGATCATTTCCAGCCCTGGAAACATACCGACGGTCACGCGCCGGCGTCCATTCCATGGCTCGGAGCGCTCGGCGCCCGCACCAAGCGCATCATCATGGGTACGAGTGTTATGACTCCTACCTTCCGTTATCATCCCTCGATCGTGGCCCAGGCTTTTGCCACGCTGGCGGTGATGTACCCGAACCGCGTCGTGCTCGGCTTGGGCAGTGGCGAATCGCTCAACGATGTCCCGGCACTTGGCTTCAAATGGCCTGGATTCAAGGAGCGCACGGCAAGGCTCCTGGAATCCATCAAACTGATGCGGCGGCTGTGGAGCGAGCAACGTGTCACTTTTGCAGGTCAGTACTATAAGACCGAAAAGGCGACGATTTACGATCGACCGTCCGTGCCGATTCCGATCTATCTGGCGGCATCCGGTCCGACCGTAGCAAAAATGGCCGGTGAGATCGCCGAAGGCTACATCTGCACCAGCGGCAAGGCGCCGGAACTCTACAAGGAAACCTTGCTGCCCAACGTGGCTGCCGGATTGCAAGCCGCCGGCCGCGCCGGCGAGTCCATCGATCGCATGATTGAAATGAAGGTCTCCTTTGACACCGATCGCCAGCGCGCCCTTGACGATACCAAGCATTGGGCGGCTCTGGCGCTCACGGCCGAAGAAAAGATATCGGTCGAAGATCCCGTCGAGATGGAAAAGCTCGCCGCCCTGCTGCCCGTCGAGCGCACCGCAAAGCGCTGGATCGTGTCAACCGATCCGGATGAGCACGTTGCAAAAATCAAAGACTACATGGAGCTCGGCTTCCGGCATCTGGTGTTCCACGCTCCCGGGCCGGATCAGAAGCGGTTTCTGCGTCTTTACGGCGATCAAGTGCTGCCGCGATTGCGGGCTTTGGACTGATCGATGAAAGCGCCCGAGCGGCTGATCTTGAACGTGGTCCCCGGCATGCCGCTGATTGCGCCGGGCGACGACCTCGGCGCCATCATCATCGCCGCCATGACCAAGGCGGATTTGGCGCCGGTTGCGGGCGACATCGTCGTGGTGGCCCAGAAGGTTGTTTCCAAGGCGCAAGGCCGCTACGTCGACCTCGCCGACATTGTGCCTTCGGCGCGGGCCCGGGAACTTGCCGTTGAGGTCGAGAAAGATCCGCGGCTTGTCGAAGTGATACTGTCCGAATCGGTGCGTGTCGTGCGACGGCGGCCGCGCCTCTTGATCGTAGAACACCGCGACGGCTACGTTGCTGCCAACGCCGGAGTTGACCGTTCCAATATCGATGCTGCGCCGGCTCGGGACGTGGTGTTGCTGCTGCCTATGGAACCGGACGCGGCCGCGGAAATGTTGCGACAGCGATTGGCCAAGCATTTTCGCCAGCCGCTCGGCGTCATTGTGAGCGACAGCTTCGGCCGGCCCTGGCGCCGCGGCACGGTTGGGGTCGCGCTCGGCTCTGCCGGCATTGCGGCTCTCAACGACTTGCGCGGCCGGCCGGACCTGTTCGGACGCCCCCTTCAGGTGACCGAAACCGCGCTGGCGGACGAAGTTGCATCGGCGGCTTCGCTGCTGATGGGACAAGCCGACGAAGCGCACCCGGTGGTCCTCGTCTCCGGCCTGGCGGTCGCCAAACAACAGTGTCCGGCGCGCGCCCTGATCAGGCCCGCAGCGGAAGATTTATTCCGATGAATTCGTTGCCGTGACATGGCTCGTGACGTGGCTCCGGTGCAAGCCCATCATCGTCGACCGGTCCTGGCGCTATCGGGCGGCACAGGAGGCTCCAAGCTCGCCGTCGGCCTTGCGCGCGTCCTAAACCCAGGCGCTCTCATGGTCGTCGCCAATACCGGCGACGATTTCGAACATCTGGGCCTGCACATTTCACCGGATATCGATACGCTGACCTATGCGCTTGCCGGCGTGCAAAATCACGAGACCGGCTGGGGACGTTGTGACGAGACCTGGTCCTTTATGGCAACTCTCGGCGAATTGGGCGGCGAGACCTGGTTCAAGCTCGGCGATCGTGACCTCGCCCTTCACGTCGAACGGACGCGGCGCCTGCGAGCCGGAGCGAAGATTTCCACGATCACGTCCGATATTTCCCGGTCGTTTGGCATTTCCAGTCGCATCGTACCGATGACCGATGATCGCGTGCGCACGCGCGTCATCACAGCGGACGGCACGCTTGATTTTCAACGGTATTTCGTCGAAGCGCGATGTCTTCCGAAGGTGACCGGCTTCGTCTTTGACGGGGCGGCACGTGCGCAGGCGCATTCCGAGGTTATTGCAATGTTGCAAAACCCGGACTTGCGCGCAGTGATTATCTGTCCCTCCAATCCATATGTTAGCATCGACCCGATGCTTGCGTTGACCGACCTGCGGGCTGCGCTCGCCTGTTGCGCCGCCCCGGTGATTGTCGTTTCTCCGATCATCGGCGGCCGGGCGATCAAGGGGCCCACGGCGAAGATCATGAATGAACTGGGCCACCCAGTGGATGTCTTGACCGTAGCCGCCCATTACCATGCCGTCATGGACGGCTTTGTGATCGATACCGCCGATGCTCACATGGCAGCCAAGCTTGAACTTCCGGTCGTCGTTCGCCCCATTCTGATGCGCAATATATCCGACCGTGAAGAGTTGGCGAATGCGACTCTCGAATTTGCCGACCGTCTTGCGGCGACGCAAACATTGCGGAGGCTGCAAGTTTGAGACCGAGCGCATTGGACATCTGGGCGGTCATTCCGGTCAAAGAAACGCCGCACGCGAAGCGGCGTCTATGGCCAAGCGTTCCCGCATACTTGCGGGAGCAGCTCGTTCTCACCATGCTGGAAGACGTGCTGATGGTGGTGTCGCGGGTGCCTGGCCTGGCGGGCATTGCCTTAGTGACGCTCGACGCCAAGGCAAGCAGTCTGGGGCAAAGCTACGGCGCTCGAATTCTGACCGAGGATGCCCGTGACGGCCACACGCCCGCAGTAGCGGCAGCAGCACGAAGGCTTGCCGCCGAGGGCGTCGGCGGCATGATGCAACTGCCCGGCGACATCCCGTTGGTGACGGCGCAGGAGATTTCCCTCGTCGTTTCGATGCATCGCGCCGCACCGTCCTTCACGATCGTGCCGTCACACGATGATCGCGGCTCCAACACGATCGTGGTTTCGCCTCCCAATGCGGTGCCCTTGACCTTCGGCGACGACAGTTTCCTTCCCCATCTGCGAACGGCCCGGCGCTGCGGCATCGAGCCCCTGGTCCTACGGCAGCCGGGCATCGCCCGTGACGTCGATAATGCGGAGGACCTCGACGCTTTTGCCCGCGTGCGTTCCGCTACGCGCACGCAGGCCTTCTTGGACGGCAACAGTTTCGCAGATTGGCTACGCATCGCGGACGCGCGCGTTTGATGGGAATAACAGGCAATGACGACAACACATGATTTGGCGGCTTGGATTGGCAGAGGGGCGGAACCGACCGCCGCGCAGGCGCTGGCAATGGCCGAGTTCGACGACCTGCCGGCGCTGCTGCAGGCCGCAGCGGCAATACGAGACCGCGGCCACGGCGCGGTGATTACCTATTCCAAGAAGGTCTTTATTCCGCTCACCAAACTCTGCCGCGATGCCTGCCATTACTGCACCTTCGCACAGCCGCCGCGTCGTGGTCACGCGGCCTATTTGTCGCCTGATCAAGTGCTGGATATTGCGCGTGCGGGAGCGCGAGCGGGTTGCCGGGAAGCCTTGTTCACGCTGGGCGACAAGCCGGAACTGCGCTATCGCGCGGCGCGCGAGGCGCTGGCGAAGCTCGGCTATCCGACGACGCTCGACTATCTGGCGGCGATGGCGGCATTGGTTCTCAGAGAGACCGGGTTGTTGCCTCACCTCAATGCCGGCGTGATGAGCCCTGGCGATATCGGCCGCCTGCGCACGGTGTCGGTTTCGCAGGGCATCATGCTCGAAAGTGCCGCGGAACGCTTGGCAAGCAAGGGCGGACCCCACTTCGGTTCGCCGGACAAATTGCCAGCGGTCCGGCTCGCGATGATTGCGGCAGCCGGCGAGGCGGCGGTGCCCTTTACCTCCGGCATTCTCATTGGCATCGGCGAGACGCGGCACGAGCGTATTGAAGCGTTACTGGCGTTGCGCGACTTGCACCGGCGCTACCGCCACATTCAGGAGATCATTATTCAGAATTTTCGCGCCAAGCCGATGACGCGCATGGCGGATGCCGCCGAGCCGGATTTTTTCGATCATCTTTGGACGATCGCCGTTGCGCGAATCCTGTTCGGCCCGGCGATGAATATTCAGGCGCCGCCCAACCTGAGCGGCGGCCCGTTGGCCGACGTCATTGCCGCAGGCGTCAATGATTGGGGCGGGGTATCGCCGGTCACGATCGATCACGTCAATCCCGAGGCGCCCTGGCCTGAACTCAAAATGTTGGAACGGCGCACGGCGCAGGCCGGTAAAACGCTGGTCGGCCGTCTGGCGATCTATCCGCAATACGTTGCGGCGCCCGAGCGATGGCTCGATGCCGCGCTACGCACCGCGGTATTGCGGTCAAGCGACTCCGAGGGCTACGCCCGTCCCGACGAGTGGATAGCGGGCGCGGGCCGGCCGATACCGATGACGCTTCGCTCCGCGACGCGGCGGGGCAAAACCGGTGGCGGCCGGTTGCAGGCAATTCTTGACCGCGCCGCGGCCGGCGACGAGTTGCCCGAAGCCGATGTAGCGAAGTTGTTTGCCGCTCGCGGCGCCGATTTCCATCGGGTGTGCGAGGCGGCCGACGCATTGCGCGCCGCGACCTGTGGCGATCGCGTCACCTATGTCGTCAATCGCAACATCAACTACACCAACATCTGTTATTTCCACTGCAAGTTCTGCGCCTTCTCCAAAGGAAAGCTTGCCGCCAATTTGCGCGGCAGGCCCTATGATCTCGATCTCGAAGAGATTCAGCGTCGCAGCGTGGAGGCATGGGCCCGCGGCGCGACGGAAGTGTGCCTGCAAGGCGGCATTCATCCGGATTACACGGGAGCGACCTATTTGGCGATCTGTCGTGCCATCAAAGATGTCACACCCGAGATTCACATCCACGCCTTCTCGCCGCTGGAAATATGGCAAGGTGCGGCCACTCTGCAAGTTTCCGTTGCAACGCTGCTCGAGCAGCTGAAGGATGCCGGTCTCGGTACCCTTCCCGGCACCGCCGCGGAGGTTCTGGACGATGAGATCCGGGCGATAATCTGCCCCGATAAGCTGAAAACGCAGCAATGGTTCGACGTCGTCGCAACTGCCCATTCAGTCGGGCTGCGGACAACGTCTACGATCATGTATGGCCACGTCGAAGGTCCGCAACATTGGGCGCGTCATTTGCTGCGGCTGCGTCGTCTCCAGGCCCGCACTGGCGGCATCACGGAATTTGTCCCGTTGCCGTTCGTGCCGATGGAGACGCCGCTATACCTGCACGGCCGGTCGCGCAGCGGTCCGACGTTTCGCGAAGCGGTGCTGATGCACGCAGTCGGGCGATTGGCTCTGCATCCGCTTATCACCAACATTCAGGCCTCATGGGTCAAGCTGGGACCGGAAGGCTTGAAGTGGTGTCTTCGAGCGGGAGTCAATGACATCGGCGGCACCTTGATGAATGAAAGCATCACGCGCGCGGCCGGCGCCACGCATGGTCAAGAAATGCCGCCGGTCGAGATGGAAGCCCTCATCCGCTCGATTGGCCGATCACCCAGGCAGCGTACGACACTCTATGGGGATGCGCCGAACCAACAACAAGTTGCTTCCTTCAGGGCCGCTTGTTCGCAACCGCCGCAAGCCGGAACCGCGGCGTAAGCGCATAGCGGCTTGCAATGCCGGGCATGTGCCGATGCGCGCACTATCGCCAGCAAAAGTGAAAATGCAAAGCGGCCATGAGCGCGCGGCTACTGCGCCTGAATGCCGGCGCTGACGACAACGTCGTGCCACTTCTTGAGATCGGCCGCGATGCGCGCGGCGAACGCTGCCGGCGACGTCGGCTCGGCCTCGACGCCGACCTTCGCCAGCGCGTCGACGACATCGCTTTGGCGCAGGACCAGATTCATCTCACTGTTGAGGCGATTCAAGATCGGCGCCGGTGTGGCCGCCGGCGCTATGATTCCCTGCCAGAGCGAGGTTTCGTAGCCCGGCAGGCCCGATTCGGCGACGGTAGGCACGTCCGGCAGGATCGGACTGCGTTGCACACCGGTCACTGCGAGGGCGCGCACCTTGCCATCGCGAATGAGCTGCACCGACGGCGGTATCGTGGCGAACTGCATTTCGACGCGACCCTCCATAACGTCGAGAATCGATTGCGCCGTGCCGCGATAGGGCACCGACGTGATGTCGACATTCGCCATCTTGGTGAACAGCACGCCGGACAGGTTCGAAAGCGTGTCCGGCCCGGCGGCGGCAAAGGACAGCGCGCCCGGCTTGGCCTTGGCGAGCGCGATCAGCTCCTGCACGGTGTGCGCGGGCACCCCGGGAAAGAGGTCCAGCACGAACGGTGATTCGCCGATCATCGACACCGGGGCAAGATCTTTCACCGGATCGTAGGTCGGGTTTGCCGTGAGATTGGGCGAGACGGAAAGCGTGCTGGCGTTGGCGAGACCGAGCGTATAGCCGTTGGGGTCGGCGTGCGCGATCGCCTCGGTGCCGAGATTGCCACTGGCGCCGGGACGATTCTCCACGACGAATTGCTGGCCGAGCCGTTCGCCGAGTTTTTGCACCACAATCCGGGCGACAATGTCGGAGCTGCTGCCGGGCGTGAATGGCACGATGAAACGGATCGGCCGTTGCGGCCAGTTGGCGCCGCTCGCGGACTGGGCGGCAGCCATGTCGGCCGCGACGATCGTCATCAGCAGCGCAAGCAGCACGCGGAGCATTGCAGTTCTGCGATGTCCATCAGGCGATCGCATTGGCCTGCCGCAGGCGCTCGAACCATGCCGTTCATAGCCGCCGAATATTCCGTCCATCACGTCACATCCTGTTGCAGGTTGGGCGCCTATCTCGAATTAATTGGACGCGGCGTCAACGGGATTTTGCCTCAGGGGGCGCCGCGGCGCGGTCCATCAGCCAAGCGAGCGAGCCGTTCGAGCGCGCCCGCGCGGCGGGCAATTGCTCGCCGCAGAAAATGCGCGTCAGCACCTCGCGCTTGCCGGCGCCGCTGATGAGAAACAGCATATCGCGGGTCGACGCCAGGGTCGCAAACGTCAGCGTCACGCGCGGGACGAACGGCTCGAAGCCGGCCCGGTCGATGCCGGCCGCCCAGGCGCTGCGTTCTTCGAGTGCGGCAGCGCCGGGAAACAACGATGCCGTGTGGCCGTCGGCGCCCAGCCCCAGCAGCACGATGTCGAACAGCGGCCGGCTCGGATCAAGCCGGTCGGCGCCGTAAAAGCGCTTCATCTCGTCTTCGTAGAGGCGGGCCGCCTGCTGCGGCGTCGCGGCATTCGTGGGTATCGGATGGATATTTCCGGGCGGCACGGCAACGCGATCGAGCAGCGCGCGGCGCGCCATGCCGGCGTTGCTGCGCGCATCGTCGGACGGGACGAAACGGTCGTCGCCCCAGAAGAAATGGACACGGTCCCAGGCAATCGCGCTGCGATAAGGCTCGGCCGCGAGGCGCCGATAAACCGGCTCAGGAGTCGCGCCGCCGGTGAGGCAGATCGCGCCGCGGCCGGCATTCTTGGTAACGCACGCGGCGATGCGCTGCGCCGCGGCCTCGATCAAAGCCGGCAGATCTTCCACGACTACGATCTCGCGCGCCTGGTCAGGTTTCATCTCGGCATCCTGCAATGGGGTTCAATCGTCGTTCACAACTTTTCCGCGGGGCGCGCGCGCCAAGCGCGCGCCAAGCCGCCCGGTGAGCCATCGCAGCGGTCCGAAAAGTTGCAGATTGTCGGGGATCGTGCTCAAAAGCAAACGCTGGTGCGCGCCATCGTTCGTCATGAAAGATCGCGATTCATGCCGGCGGATCGACCGATTTTTCGCGAATAAATGGCGTTCACGATCCCAGGGCGCGAGACCCATGAAACTGCCCAAGTTCGACTATGCCTGCCCGGCCACCATCGAGGAAGCGGTAGCGCTGTTGGCTCGGGCCGACGGTACGGCGCGGCCGATTTCCGGCGGCCAGAGCCTGATGCCGATGCTCGCCTTCCGGCTGGTGCAGCCGTCCCTGCTGGTCGACCTGCGCCACGTCCCGGGCCTGGCCGCGATCACCATCGGCAATGACGGCGTGCATCTCGGCGCCAAGGTGCGCTGGTGCGACATCGAAACCAGCGCGGCACTGCAAGCGGCGCAGCCGATTTTGACCGCGGCCGTGCGCCACATCGCCCATCATCAGATTCGCACCCGCGGCACGATCGGCGGCAGCATCGCGCATGCCGATCCGGCGGCCGAAATGCCGTGCGTCGCCGTGCTCTGCGACGCCGAGATCGAGATCGTCGGTTCGGCCGGCAAGCGCAAAATCCCGGCGACGTCGTTCTTCAAGGGCCCGCTGATGACGGCGCTGCAGCCCGACGAACTGATAACCGGCATCCGCTTTCCGGCCTGGCCGGCGCAGCGCCGTTGGGCATTCGAGGAGTTCGCGCGGCGCCGCGGCGATTTCGCGCTGGCCGGCATCGCGATGTTTTTCGACATGCGCGACGACAAAGCCAGCAACGTCCACATCGCGGCCTTCGGTATCGGTGATACTCCGCTTCGTCTCGCCAACGCGGAGGCGGCTTTGAACAATCGGCCGCTCACCGAGGCGGTCATCAAGGCATGCTGCCGGGCCGGGCACCAAGAGGTCGACCCGCCGGATGACATTCACGGCAGTTCCGCGTACCGGCGCGGCCTGGTCGATTACCTGCTCGGGCAATCGCTGCGCCGACTGGCCGGTCATTCAGCAAAGGCTGGTGCGAATGCGCACTGACGTCGAAATCAACGGCAAATTATTCAGCTTCGAGGTCGAACCCCGCACCACGTTGGCCGACTGCCTGCGCTACAAGGCCAAGCTGACCGGCACCCACGTCTCCTGCGCGCACGGGTTCTGCGGCGCCTGCACGGTGCTCGTCGACGGCCAGCCGGTCCGTTCCTGCCTGATGCTGGCGGTGCAGGCCGATCAATGCAGCGTCCTGACCATCGAAGGCATTTCCAACGACGACGATCTCACCCCGCTGCAGAAATCGTTCCGCAAATGCCACGCCGCCCAGTGCGGGTTTTGCTCGCCGGGCATTCTCATGTCGGCGCACGCATTGCTGACAAGCGAGCCGGATGCGGATGAAGACCGGGTGCGGGAAGTCCTGTCCGGTCATCTCTGTCGCTGCACCGGATACATTCCGATCGTCCAGGCCATTCTCGAGGCGAGGCCGGCCTATAAAAAGCAACAATCGGAACTTCCCTAGGAGACCGGCGTGACCAAGGTCAATTCATTCATCGGCGCGCCGATCGAGCGGGTCGAAGATCTGCGGCTGCTGCGCGGCAAGGGCACCTTCATCGACGATGTCGAGCGCGACGGCATGGTGCGCGCCGTCATCCTGCGCAGTAACGTCGCGCACGGCATCCTGCGCAATGTCGATACCAGCGCCGCACGGCAGATGCCGGGCGTCGTCGCGGTGCTGACGGCGCGCGACATCGGCACGCCGATGCCGACCATTCCGCTGCGCCACATGACCGTGCCGGACGTGGTGCGGCCCTACGAGCAGCCGGTCATCGCCGCCACGAAGGTGCGCTACGTCGGCGAACCGTTGGCGGTCGTGCTCGCGGCGACCCATGAAGAGGCGGAAGACGCGCTGGAGCATATCCAGGTCGAGATCGAGCCGTTTCCGGCGGTGGTGAGCTGCCGCGCGTTCCAACCGCCTGCGGCCTTATTGTTCGAACCAACAGGCACCAACTGCGCGATAACGTATCATGCCAAGCGCGGCTCCGGACCGACGGATTTCCCGGACTGCTATGTCAGGCGCGAGCGCTTTACCACCAATCGCCACACCGCCGCGCCGATAGAATTGCGCGGCCTATTGGCCGAATGGGACGACGGCAACGGCCGCGTCACGGTCAACGGCGCCGCCAAGGTGCCATTCACGACGCGCCGCATCCTGTCGAAACTGATCGGGCTGCCGATCGAAGCGATCGACATGATCGAATGCGATGTCGGCGGCGGCTTCGGGGTACGCGGCGAATTCTTTCCCGAAGACTTTCTCATCCCGTTCGCGGCGCGGTTGTTGAAACGCCCGGTCAAATGGATCGAGGACTTCCGCGAACATCTGATGGCGACCAATCATTCGCGGGAATACGATGCCGACATCGAGCTTGTCTGCAAGCGCGACGGCACGCTGCTGGCGTTGCGCGGGCATGTCTTCGCCGATATCGGCGCCTATCTGCGTTCGACCGCGAATGTCGGGCCGCGCAACATCGCCCAGTTCATGTCCGGGCCGTATCGCATTCCCGAGATCGACATCGATGTTTCGCTGATGATGACCAACAAGTCGCCGACCGGCACCTATCGCGGACCGGGCCGGTTCGAAGGCGATTACATGCGCGAGCGGCTGCTCGACCTCGCGGCGGCGGACCTCGGTATCGACCGCGTCGAATTCAGGCGTCGTAATCTGGTGACGGCAGATGAAATGCCGTACCAGCTATCGTCGATCAGCCCCCCTGAAGTTGCCGCTTATCTCGACAGCGGCAATTATTCGCAGACGCTCACGCATTGTCTTGAGCAATTCGACTGGGAGACCAAATCCAAGCGGCAGGGTCTGCAGGACGACGGCCGCTATTGGGGCGTCGCCATCGGCTGTTTCGTGGAAGGCGGCGGTTCGGGGCCGCTGGAAAATGCCCGCATGGTGGTCGGGACCGACGGCAGCATTGCGGTTTATGTCGGTTCCGCGATCGTCGGCCAGGGCGTCGAGACCGTCATGGCCCAGATCAGCGCCGATTCGCTCGGGATCGACATGGCGCACATCCGGGTCTTTCACGGTTCGACCACCTATCTGCCGGATGGTTATGGCTCCTCGCATTCCCGCGCGACCGTCATGGCCGGGTCGGCCATCACGCTGGCGGCCGAGGAGCTGAAAAAGGCGGTGCGGAAATCGGCCGCATTGCGGCTGAACTGCGCGGAGGCGGACGTCGTGCTGCGTGACACCACGGCCCACGGTCCGAACGGCAGCTCGGTCACCTGGTCTGAACTCGCCAGCGAGGAACTTGCCGGGTTCGGCACCTTCAAGCACAAGAAAAACACTTACGCCTACGGCTCGCAGGCCGTGCAGATCGCCGTCAATCCCGGCACCGGCCATATCGAAGTCGTCGACTACGTTTCGACCGCGGACGTGGGCCGGGTCGTCAACCCGCTGACGTTGAAGGGCCAGGTCATCGGCGCGATGGTGCAGGGCCTCGGCGGCACGCTGCTCGAACACCTGTGCTACGCCGAAGACGGACAATTGCTGGTCGGCTCGCACGCGGACTATCTGATGCCGTCAGCGACCGATTTTCCCAACCTGCGGGCGTTCGTGAAGGGCGAATATCCCTCGCCTAACAATCCATTGGGCGTCAAGGGCGGCGGCGAGGGTGGCTTGATCTGCACGGCGGCGGTGATTTCCAACGCGCTGGCGTCGGCGCTCAGCGAATTCGGCGTGTCGCCGACCTCGCTGCCGCTTTCGCCGCCGCGGGTGTGGGAGATGATCCACCAGCCGCGGTAAGCCAAGGCTGGCGGAGCCAGGGGGGTCGAACCGGCGATTATCTGCCTCTTGAATGCCATTCTAAAGACAGCCATTGCCCTGAGTTTCCCCAGCTTTGACTGGGACGCTCGGTCGAATCGTCAGGTTTTGCAGAGGATTTGGCCAGCCTCGGTGCCGGATCGGGTTTGCGTTAAGTCAAAGCCGGGCGCCCACCGACCGCGTAAGTTAGAACCAACTTGTGGTCGGCCCGTCGTGGTCGGGCCCGTGTGACGGGCGGTGATCCCGCCGGAGCCTTGCTTGCAGCGGCCCCCGAGGCTTCTTGCGCTCATCGAACAAGGTGGGCGAAGGATGCCTAGCAGTCTGAGGGGAGACCAGAAATGCGGTATGCAGAAACAGGATTCGATTTAGAAATTGATCTCTCCCGAGGAAGCATCGACAGGGTGGAAACCGACCCCAAGCTGACCAAACTTTATCTGGGCGGGCTCGGTACCAACGCCAAGATACTGTGGGACAGGGTTCCTCCCGAGACCGATCCTTTTTCCGAAGACAATCTGCTGATCTTCGGCACCGGCCTTCTCGCTGGCACCGCGGCTCCCGGCTCCAATCGCACCATCGTCACGACTTATTCTCCGCAGACTCGGTTGATGGCGTATTCGATGATGGGCGGATTCTGGGCGCCGGAGTTGAAGTACGCCGGCTACGACAGAGTGATCATTCGCGGCAAGTCGCCCGACCTGGTCTATCTGTGGATTCACAACGACAAAGTCGAAATCCGCGATGCCTTGCATCTGCATGGCAAAGGCGCCATCGACTCCGCGGAGTGCATTCGACGGGAGTTAAAGGAGCCGGAGGCCCAGGTGGCTGCCATCGGCCTGGCCGGTGAGAACAGAGTCTTTTTTGCCTCCATCGAGCACGGCAGGTCCAGTGCCAGCCGCCTCGGTGTCGGCGCGGTCATGGGAGACAAGGGGCTCAAGGCGATAGCCGTTCGCGGAACAAAGGACATCAATGTTGCCCGACCGGCTGAATTCATGAATCTCTGCAACGGCGTGCTGAAATACATCAAGGACCGGGAAGACAAGCCGATTCCAGGGGTCATGCCCATCATAGCCGGGCTCGGGTCGCCGCAGGAGATGAAACTCGTCGACGAGGAATGGCACACCGCCAATTTCATGTGGGGCAATTCCCGCACCCGGCGCAAGGATTTCTGGAACAAGCAAATCGAAGAGAAGTGGCGAGAGACGCAGGAGAACGTCCGGACGCGGTTGATCAGTTGCTACAACTGTCCGCTGAAGTGCGGGGCCATCATCTCCGTCCCGGGCCTCGCCACCTACATGATGAAGTGCTTCTCGAAACTCACCTACACCATGGCGGCCTATTCGGACCTCGATTTCGGTTTCACAATCGCGCAACGCGCGACCGAATATGGCGTGGACGGATTCTCCGCCCCGCAAGTCATGGCCTTCGCGCTGGAATTGTACGAAGCCGGCATCCTGACCGACGCGGATATGCCGGGAATGCCCTCCGACAACGAGGCGCGGTTCTTCTGGTTACTCGACCGGATCGTCCGGCGCGAAGGGATCGGGGATGTACTGGCTGACGGCGTGTACTGGGCCGCCCAGCGGATCGGCAAGGGCGCCGCAGCGTATGATCACAACACGATCAAGAAACATGAGCAGTTGCCGCTCAAGCTGGGAATGCTCAATCCCGTCTACTACCTGATGTACGCGACCGGCGAGAAGATCAACATCACCCAGATTGAGGGGCAGTTCCCGCAGTCGCCGTTCCCGACCAGACAAGAGCGGGAGGAATTCGTCAAGGACTGGATCCAGGTTCCGAACGACAAGTTCAAAGAATACTTGTTGCAATGGGAGCCACGCGGCGAATACTCGAATCCCTATTACCCGACCGTCGAGGCCAGCTGCGAGATCGTCGACTGGCAGGAGAAGATGCACTACATCGACGACGCTCTCGGGATGTGCGCCGGGTTGTCGTCGTTTCCCCTGAAGCCGCCGTATCACATCCACAATTACCCGGCCTTCATCGCATCAGCGACCGGGATCGACATCGACGAAGCCGGCCTTTGGCAGGTCGCCACAAGGAACCGGACCTTGCTGAGAGCCATCAATGTGAGAAGAGGCATGAGGCGCGCCGACGAAAAGCCGCCCGAGGACCATTGGAAGAAGCGGTTCCCCGAGCTGGAAGCGAAGCTCCTGGATGAGTACTACAAGCTGAAGGGGTGGAATAACGACGGCATTCCCACGAAGGCGTGCCTGAACGAATTGGACTTGGACTACGTCGGCGAAGACCTGGAGCAGAGGGGAATTATCGGCGATGGCTAAAGTTAAGAAGACGATCAAGGCCATTACCATCGTTGCCGACAAATGCAATGGTTGCCGGGCATGTGAACTCATCTGCTCCGGGTTTCACGCTTTGCCAAGGTACTCAAGCAACAACCCGGCGCGGTCGCGGATTCGGGTCGTTCATGAGCCGCTGCGGGACATCTACCTTCCCGTCTTCGCGGGTGAGTACACCGCGTCGGAATGTACCGGCAGGGACAAGTACATCATCGACGGCAAGGAATACGACGAATGTGATTTCTGCCGGGCCTCGTGTCCGTCCAGAAACCTGTTCAAGGAACCCGATTCCGGTCTGCCGCTGAAATGTGACATGTGCGAAGACGAGCCGCCGCTCGCCAAACCGCTGTGCGTGGAATGGTGTTTGAACGACGCCCTGATTTACGAAGAACGGGAAGAGGAAGTCGACGAAGCAGCCGTGAGCCCGGGTGACGTCGAGATCGGAGTGGAATCTCTGATCGACAAGTTTGGATTGCAGCAAGTGCTGAACACCATCGCCAGAATTTCGAAGCCATAGGCAGTCGGGCGAAAGAACAGGGTCAAGCGATTTAGGCAATGCAAGACGTTGCCGAGGACATTGAGGAATGGCAGAGGTCAACGAACTGGTTGCGCAGCGTTCCCAGAGTCCGGCGCACGATAACTGCGGCGATGTTATGGTCGTCGGTGCGGGCATCAGCGGCATTCAGGCCGCGCTCGATCTGGCCACCGCCGGTTTTCGGGTCTACCTGGTGGAGAAGACGCCGACCATCGGCGGGAAGATGGCCCAGCTCGACAAGACCTTTCCCACCAACGACTGCTCGATGTGCATCGAATCGCCAAAGTTCATCGAGTGCGACCGGCAGCCGAATATCGAGATCCTGACCTACACGGAGGTTGCCGGCGTCGAAGGCAAGGCTGGCGACTTCAAGGTCACCTTGACCAAGAAGCCGCGATACATTGCCGAGGACAAGTGCACCGGCTGCACGACCTGCACCGAGTACTGCCCGGTCAAGATCCCGGATCCGTTCAATCAGAACCTGTCGCTGAGCAAAGCGGTTCACATCTACTTCTCTCAGGCGGTTCCCCTTGTCAGCTATATCGATGACGACTGCCTCTATCTGAAGGACAAGACCTGCGCGATCTGCCAGGCAGTCTGTGAGAACGACGCCATAGACTTCAACCAGACTGCGGAGAAGATCGAAATCAAGGTCGGGGCGATCGTGCTGTCACCCGGCTACGAGACATTCGATCCGAGGGTGAGGGGCGACTACGGCTACGGAACCCTGCAGAACGTCGTCACCAGTCTCGACTTCGAGCGGCTGCTCTGCGCCACTGGGCCGTATGAGGGTCAGATACGGCGTCCGTCCGACAAGAAGCATCCGCACAAAGTCGCCTGGATTCACTGCGTCGGTTCCAGGCAGGTCATCCCGGGCGGCAACACATATTGCTCCGCGGTCTGCTGCTCGTACACGCAGAAACAGGTGATCCTGGCCAAAGATCACGACCCCGACATGCAGGCGACGATCTTCCACAACGATATTCGCTCGTACGGCAAGGACTTCGAGCGCTTCTATCAGCGCGCGGAGAAACTGCCCGGGGTTGAATTCATCAGAAGCTACGTGTCGATCGGCAGGGAGATTCCGGAAAGCAAGAACGTCACCATCAGGTACGCCACCACGGACGGCGTCAAGGAAGAGGAATTCGATCTGGTGGTGCTGTCGGTCGGACTGAACCCGCCCGCCGATGCGAAGGAGTTTGCGAAAAAATTCGGCGTCGAGCTCGGCCCTCAGGGGTTCTGCAAGACGAACCCTTTCAATCCGATTGAGACGACTCGGCCGGGAATCTTCATCAGCGGTGCCTTTCAGGGTCCTCGGGACATCCCGGAGTCGGTGGTGACCGCGAGCGCAGCGGGGGCCCTGTCCGGCCAAATGCTGAGGTCCCGGCGCGGCAAGCTCACTCAGGACAGGGTGTACCCGGCGGAAAAAGACGTCACGAAAGAACAGGCCAAGGTCGGCGTCTTCGTGTGTCGCTGTGGAGCCAATATCGGTCGCGTCGTCGACGTACCTTCGGTCGTCGAGTATTCCCGGACGCTGGGCAATGTCGTTCATGCCGAGGAGAGCCTGTTCGCCTGCGCGACAAATACCGCTCAGGCGATCTCGGACACGATCCGGGACAAGGGGCTCAATCGGGTCGTGGTCGCCGCGTGCACTCCCAGGACGCATGAGCCGCTATTCCGTGACACGCTTCGGGAAGCGGGCATCAACCAGTACTTCTTCGATATGGCGAATATTCGGGAACACTGCTCGTGGGTCCACTCCAAGGAGCAGGAAGACGCCACGCGCAAGGCGAAGGACATTGTCCGGATGTCGGTGGCGCGGGCCGCCATGCTGGAGCCGCTGGAGGAGTTCTCTCTGCCGGTCAACAAGACCACGTTGGTGGTCGGGGGCGGCGTCGCCGGGATGACCAGTGCGTTGACGCTGGCCGAACAGGGATTCGAGACCTACCTCGTGGAGAAGGCTTCAGACCTCGGGGGAATGGCGCGAAGGATTCACTACACGCTTGAGGGCCTCGATGTGCAGGCCTTCCTCAGCGATCTCAAGAAGAAGGTGTACAGGCACCCGTTAATTCATGTCATCACGGACGCCACCATCACCCACGTCCTCGGATACGTGGGAAATTTCGTGACCAGGGTGAAGTCCAAGGGCAGGGTCCGAGATATCCAGCATGGCGCGGCCATCATCGCGACCGGTGCCGAAGAGAGCAAGCCCAGCGAATACCTTTACGGCGACGATGCCCGGGTCATGACCCACCTGGAGCTGGAGGAAAAGATCAGCAGACGAGATGAACGACTGATCAATTCGCAGAGCCTGGTCATGATCCAGTGTGTCGGCTGCAGGCAGGAAGACAGGAATTACTGCTCCCGGATCTGCTGCAGCGCGGCCATGAAGCACGCTTTGAAGCTCAAGTCCGTCAACGGGCAGATGGATATCTACGTGCTGTTCCGGGACATGAGGACCTATGGGTTCAGCGAGGATTACTACCGGGAAGCGTCAGCCAAGGGTGTGAAGTTCATCCGCTATGAGCCGCATGACAAGCCCCAGGTGGAAGCCGTCGAGGAAGACGGTCGGAGTTTCCTCAGGGTGACGGTGAGCGATCCGGTGTTGGGCAAAAAGCTGGCAATCGACGCCGATTCCGTCGCTCTGGCTGCCGCCGTGATTCCCGCCGCAGGCAGTGAGGAAACAGCCCGCTTATTCAAGGTGCCTTTGGGCCCGGATGGGTTCTTCCAGGAAGCTCATGTGAAATTGCGGCCGGTCGATTTTGCCGCGGAAGGCGTCTACCTCTGTGGGACGGCGCAGTATCCCAAGCATCTGTCGGAAACGATCAGCCAGGCGTATGGAGCGGCCGGCCGGGCGCTGACGCTGCTTTCCCATGACACCGTCGTCGCCTCCGGCTCGGTGTGCGAGGTGAACGAGGCCTCCTGCGTTTCGTGCGGGGCCTGTATCACGGCCTGTACCTATGGCGCCATCGAGTTCCACGATACGCCGCGCGGCAAGAAAGCCAGGATCAATGCTGTGCTCTGCAAGGGAGATGGCCTCTGTAACGCAAAGTGTCCGTCAGGGGCCGTGTTCCTGAAGCATTACACCAACGATCAAGTGTTCCGCCAGATCGATGCTGCGCTCGCGGGCTGACAGTCGTGCCGGATTGAACGCAGCCGGCGTCACTGACCAAAGAAGTGAATTGAAGAAGTGAATTGAGCATGGCAACCGGGATCGAGTTCAAGCCAACCATCGTCGGATTTCTGTGCAATTGGTGCTGTTACGGAGGGGCCGACCTGTGCGGCGTCTCGCGTTTTCAGTACCCGCCGCATCTACGCGTGATCAGGCTGATGTGCTCCGGCAGGGTCGATCTGGAGTTCATCTTTCGGGCGTTCGCCAAAGGCGCCGACGGCGTGTTCATCGGCGGTTGTCATCTGAACGACTGCCACTACAACCCCGAGGGAAACTACGATGCGCTGGGCAATACCCTGATTTCCAAGCGAATCCTGGAGCATGTGGGCGTGGATCCCGAAAGGCTGCGGCTGGAATGGGTATCTGCCGGCGAGGGCATCCGTTTCGCCGACGTCATGAATGACTTTTCCGGCAAGGTGAAAAGCCTGGGGCCGTTCGGGACATCGGAAGGAATCGACATCGCTGAATTGCAGGCGCGACTTGAGGCCGCCACCCAACTCGTCCCCTACATCAAGCTGGTGGAGAGGGAGAGGCTGAGAGTGCCGGTCAGGACGGACGAGGGATACCGGAAATTCTTCGGCAGCGACGAATTCAACGAGCTGTTCAACGAGCTCGTTCTGGACAAGTTGGTCATGAGCCGGATCATGGGTTACGTGCGACTGACGCCAGTGTCCGCCGGAGCGATCTCCGAGAGCCTGGGCCTCAACCCGTCGGAAGTCGCCAGACATCTCCATGATTTGGCCCAGCAGGGACTGATCCTGTTCGATGAAAGCCAGACGACGGTCGCGGCCGCCTCGGCGCATCAGCGCGAGCAGCGCAGCCGACAGCGGCACGAGACAACAAGGTTGTGACGACGGTCATGAGTGACGACAAGATCGATCGGATTATCGACAAACACCGGGCCAAGCCCGGCTCCCTGATCCACGTGCTGATGGAAATCCAGCACGAGTATCACTGGCTTCCCAGAGACGCGCTGCGCCGGGTCGCTGAGGCGCTCGACGTGCCGTTCAGCCGGGTGATGCAGATCGCCACCGTCTACAAGACCTTTAGTCTGACCCCGAAAGGACGTCACGAGGTGCACGTGTGCACCGGGATGTCCTGTTATCTCCGGGGGGCGGCACGGCTGCTGGACGCGGTCCAGCGCCTGATCGGCGTCAAACCGGGAGAGACCGATGCCGAGTCGAGGTTCAGCCTGGAGATTGGCAGCTGCCTCGGCACCTGCAGTCTCGGACCGGAGATCATCGTGGACGGGACGCATCACGGCAGGATGACGCCCGCCAAGGCAGCGGACGTGCTGAAACGCTATCGGTAGAGGAAGATTGTGCCAAGGCTCCACTCGGCTGCTGAACTGAAAGAACTGCGAGCGGGCATCCTGTCAGATCGGGATGCCGAGAAACCCTGCATCGCCGTCTGTGCGGGCGCGGCATGTCATGGCCTCGACTCCGGCAGGGTCGTCAGCGCCTTCGAACAGGAAGTCGGGAAACTGGATCCGGGCGCCAAGGTTGAGGTCAGAGCGACCGGCTGTCATGGGTTCTGTGAAAAGGGACCGAATGTCGTCATCAGCCCTGGCGAGATCTGCTACTTCGAGGTCAAGGCTGAGGACGTCCCGGACATCGTCGCTCACACGATGAAAGGCGAGGTCCTGGACCGTCTAGTGTACACCCACCCGGACAGCGGTCAGAAGGCGGTCCATCTGGGCGAGGTGCCGTTCTACAAGCAGCAGACGCGGCTTCTGATTGGCGACAACCTGAGAATCGATCCGACGCGCATCGAAGACTATCTGGCGCTCGGTGGCTATGCCGCGTTGTCGAAGGCACTCTTCGAGATGAGTCCTGATCAGGTTGTCGACGAGGTCAAGAAGGCCAACCTGCGCGGCCGCGGTGGCGGCGGATTTCCTGCCGGCCTGAAATGGGAGACGGCCAAGAATGCGCCCGGGGAGAAGTACGTCATTGTCAACGGCCACGAAGGCGAGCCGGGCGCGTTCATGGACAGAGCGCTGTTCACCGGGAATCCGCACAAGGTGCTCGAGGGCCTGATCATCGGCGCTTATGCGATCGGCTCACATCGGGGATTCATTTACACCCGTCATGATTCTCCGCAGCTCATCGAACATATCGAGAGCGCCCTCGCCCAGGCCGAGGAATATGGACTGTTAGGTGAAGACATTCTCGGTTCCGGCTTCAACCTTAAGGTTGAACTGCACTTTGACGTCGGCATCTTCGTGTCCGGCGAGTCCAGTGCGCTGATGCGGTCGATAGAAGGCAATCCGCCCGAGCCAAGGCCGAAGTACATCCGCACCTCCGTCAGCGGAATCTGGGACAGGCCAAGCAACCTGAACAACGTCGAAACCTGGGCAAACGTCCCGCAGATCATCAGCCGGGGCGCCGAATGGTACGCGAGCATCGGTCCGGAGCGCAGCAAGGGAACGAAACTCATTTCGCTGTCGGGCAACGTCGTGAACAGCGGGGTGGTGGAAGTTCCGATGGGAACGCCGCTGCGGACGCTTGTCTACGACATCGGCGGTGGCACTCCGGGCGGCAAGGCAGTCAAAGCCATACATCTCGGTGGTCCGATGGGAGGTTCCATCCCGGAGCGTCTCATCGACACGCCACTGGATTTTGATGAACTGGCCAGGCTGGGAGCTCCGATCGGCGCCGGCGGCCTGCTCGTCATGGATGACGAGACCGACATGGTCGAAGTGGCGCGGTATCTGCTCGACTTCCTCACCAATGAATCGTGCGGCAAGTGCGTGCCCTGCCGGGAAGGCATGAGGCAGATGCTGAAGATCCTGACAAATATCGCCAAAGGCAAGGGCAAGAGCGGCGACATCGGGCGCCTGGAGGACTTGTCCGAGGTAACAGGCGCGGCCTGTTTGTGCGCGCTTGGAAAAACCGCCCCCGATCCGCTTCGAAGCATGCTTCGCTACTTCAGAGACG
>Ga0074044_10000520_pt1 | contig 37095 bp, 24 predicted proteins | sample BogForMeECP23OM1_FD_94443 | JGI IMG/M metagenome (GOLD analysis project Ga0074044, IMG submission 94443) | Bog forest soil microbial communities from Calvert Island, British Columbia, Canada - Bog Forest MetaG ECP23OM1 | ecosystem: Environmental > Terrestrial > Soil > Wetlands ...
CGATCCCTGCCCGAAGTGCAAAGGTGAAGGCCGGTTGCTGCGCGAGCGCGTGGTTGAGGCCAAGGTGCCCGCGGGTGTGGAGGACGGCACGCGAATTCGTTTCACCGGCCTGGGCGAAGCGGGTGCGTTCGGCGGGCCCTCCGGCGACTTGTATATTGTCCTGCATGTCAAGGAGCACGCCTTCTTTGAGCGCGAAGGCAACGATCTGCACTGCGTGGTTCCGATCTCGTTTCCGCAAGCCGCGCTGGGCACCGAGATTGTGGTTTCGACGCTGGAGGGAGAACACAAGCTGAAAGTTCCGGAAGGCACGCAGTCGGGAACCTCGTTTCGGATCCGGAACAAGGGCGTGCCGGTACTCAATGGGCACGGCAAAGGCGATCTTTATGTCGAGGTGCGGATACAAACTCCTGGGAAACTGAATAAGCGCCAACGCGAACTGCTGGCCGAACTTGGGGAATTGTCTCCGGTGGAGAATACGCCGCAGCGCCGGTCGCTGTTGGGACGGGTGAAGGACATGTTTGTGTAAGACAGTTCCCGGTTCTTAGTTCTCAGTTTCAAACTCCTCTCCCTTATATTTCGATGAATGAGCTTTTACTGAGAACCGAGAACTGGGAACTGACACCTGACTCATGACGCGCCGCCGCTGGATCGCCGACGAGGTTACGGGAGACACCGCTGCTTTGGTCGGCGAACATGCTGCTCATCTTGCTCGCGTCTTGCGCGCCGAGGTCGGGCAGGAGTTTGACATCGCTACCGGGGCCGAGGTTCGCCTTGGAACCATCATCTCGATCTGCGATGATCGGGTTGAGTTCGCGCTGGGCTCGTCGCGAGCGGAGAAAGCACATCCAAAGATCACGCTGGCGCTTGCCATCTTCAAGTTCGACCGCATGGAGTGGGCGATCGAGAAGTGTACGGAGATCGGGGTTGCTCGCATCCTTCCCGTAATCGCGCGGCGGACCGATGCTCATCTGGCTGCTGCCGCCGTGAAGCGCCACGAACGCTGGCAGCGTATTGTTCGTCAGGCGGCGGAACAGTCGCGACGGTCGGCACCTCCGGAGATTGCAGGCCCGGTCAAACTGAAAGATCTTGCTGGCGTCCTGCCGGCTGGCGCGCTGACTCGCATCGTGCTTGCCGAATCTCTCGCTGAGTTTGAAGCGACTCGGCTGGCAGACATTTTGCGGTCATCTTCGCAATCGCAGCCAACTGACGTGGCGCTCGCCGTTGGGCCTGAAGGTGGTTGGGCCGACGAGGAACTCTCGTGGTTTCGCAAAGCGGGATGGATCGCGGCCTCGCTCGGCGACACAATTTTGCGAGCCGAAACCGCAGCGATTGTTGCTACGGCACTTGCGCTGGAAGCGATGCTCCGGGGCTGAATTTTCGGCAACCTTGCACAACCTGCTGCAATCTTCCACAACCTGCTCTGGTATTCTCCGGCTAGCGGCTATCACGTGACTGCGACTCTTTTACCTGCGACGAAGATCGTTCCCGATGAACGCCAGCGGCAGGCGATCGAACACGTTCATGGACCGATGCTGGTGATTGCTGGCGCGGGTACTGGGAAGACTACTGTCCTCACGCAGCGCGTGGCTAATCTTATTCGTGAAGGTCACGCTCGGCCTGACGAAGTTGTTGCGCTCACCTATACCGACAATTCCGCCTCGGAAATGCTGGCTCGCGTCCGAGAAGAGTTGAAAGGCACCGCCATCGACGGCCTGCAGGCCTGCACATTTCATGCCTGGTGTAATGGACTGCTGCAGCGTCGCGGCGCTGGTTTTGGAGTGCTTGACGAAAAAGATCTCTGGGTGTTCTTGCGACGCCGTATTCGGGATCTGCGTCTCAAGCACTTTGTGCGCGCTGCTAATGTCGGTCAGTTCCTCGACAGCCTGCTTGACTTCATGCGTCGTTGCCAGGATGAACTGGTCGGCCCCGCTGAATATGCCGCCTATGTAAAACGCCTGGAACGCGGCGAGGTTGCTTTGCCTCGCGTTGCCAAATCAAAACATCAGGGAGAGTTGGAGAAGGCGGAGATTGTCGAGCGCTGCCAGGAAATCGCTCGTGTTTTCGAGACCGTGGAAAACATGCTGCGGGGAAAAAACCTGGGCACCTTCGGCCACATGATTACGAAGGCGTACCGGTTGCTGAAGGACGATCCCGCTTTGCTCGAAGAAGAACGCCGTCGCACTCGCTTCCTCCTGGTGGATGAATTCCAGGACGCGAATTTTGCGCAGGTCGAGATCCTTTCACTGCTCGCCGGGCTGGAAGAGAACGTTTTCGCGGTGGGCGATCCGGATCAGGCAATCTACCAGTTTCGTGGCGCTTCGAGCGAGGCGTTCACGCTGTTCGCAAAGAAATTCGCTGCGACACAAGTCGTTGTCCTCGGAAAGAACCGCCGCTCGCTTTCGCCAATCCTGCGTTGCGCTTTTGGCATCGTGAATGACAACCCGCCGGTGTTCTCACAAGCGTTCTCGCAAGAAGGAAATTCAATTTCCTACCAGCGAACGCCGCTGGAATCGCTGCGCGATGACGAGGCAAAGCAAAAAGGGGACACCACGGTAGCGCCACTAGTCGAAATTGTTACCTGGGGGGATAAGGCGGTCGAGGCCGCCGACCTCGCCCGGCGGATCCAGAAGATGCGCAGAGACCGAGACCAGCGTTGCCGTTGGAGCGATTTTGCCGTGCTCTCCCGTATTCACAGCCATCGCGAAGAACTGGTCCATGAATTTTCCGAGCGCGGCATTCCATTCTCCATCGAAGGTCTGGATGTCCTCGACACGCCCGAAGTTCGCGACGTGGTGGCCTGCCTGACCGCTGCTGTCTCCCCGAACGATGCCACCAGCCTATTCCGGGTGGCGGCGCTGCCGCAGTTTGGCATCAATCCTACGGAACTGCGGGCAGCGATGAGGGCCATGCGGCGGGATCTCGATCTGCGCAACGTGCTCGGAAAGTTGCCGAACGGGTCGGCGGTCCTCGAGAGCGTCGACAGGGTACACGGCGAAGTTGACAAGGACGGAGTTCGCGCGGACGACGCAGTGAGCGCTGTGATCCGGAATTTCGCATTGCAGCGGTCGCACCCGGTTGGCGCGTTCGTCAAGTTTGTGGAGGCATGGCACACGAAGGCCATTACTGAAACCGGGAGTCCTTCCGAATTCCTCGACTACCTCGATTATTTCGGGCAGGCACGAGGCACAATTCCGCTTCCACGCAGCCTGGATGATGCCGTGCAACTTTTGACGGCGCATGCCGCCAAGGGACTGGAGTACCGGCACGTCGCCATCATTCGCGGCTCATCCAACTGGTTTCCGAGTGCCTATAAGGAGCCGCTCATTGCGTTTCCGGAGGAACTGCGCACGTCGGGTGCGTCTCCGACTGACGACAAAACGCTGCACGAGGAAGAAGAGCGCCGCCTTTTTTACGTGGCCATGACGCGCGCCAAGGACACGCTCGCGATCTATGCGCACCTCGGCCGGGGCAAGAAAGATCCGAGGCCGACCCAGTTCCTGCGGGATCTGATGTGCAACGCCGCGTACCGGAAGTTCTGGTCCACCCGGTCGGCGGCGGCGGTGCAGGACACATTGTTTGCCGAGGAGGAGCGAATCGCCTTGCAGCAATCGAATGTGGCCGCTTGGCTGAGGATGCCGCCGTCGGCGAGTTTTGCCACCGGCCTGAGCGCGTCGTCGATTGAGACTTACGAAGAGTGTCCGCTCCGCTTCAAGCTGGAAAGGGAGTGGAACCTGCCGCGCGAGGTCCCCGCGTCACTGCATTACGGAGCGGCGATGCACCGCATCTTGCACACTTTTTACGACGCTCAACGCTATGGGCGGGAGATCGGCGACGAAGACTTGATTGAGCTGTTCCGGTCTGACCTGGCTGCCGCGGGCATCGCCGACCGCTATCAATATGAGTTGTATTTGCGGCAGGGAATGGAGCAGTTGCGGCAGTTCTTTGAGGTTGCTCGTCGTGTTCCGCCACCCGAGGTCATCGAGACCGAATGCAAATTTGAACTGCAAGTGGGGTCGGCAAAGTTGACCGGACGCGTGGATCGCATGGATCGAACCGGCGCGGACACGGTAGCCATCGTGGACTACAAGACTGGCAAGCCGTGGTCACAAGAGGATGCCGACAAGAGCCTGCAGCTCTCCTTGTATGCGCTCGCGGCGAGGGAGATGTTGGGGAAAAGCGCCGACCGCCTCGTCCTGTACAACCTCGAAGACAATACGCCCGTTTGCACCACGCGGAGCGCTGCCGAGTTGGAAGCGGCGAAAGTGCGCGTGCAAGAAGCCGCAGACGGAATTGCGGAAGGAAAGTTTGCTGCGGATCCCGGGTATCACTGCGCGTTTTGTCCTTATCGCAATCTCTGTCCCGCGACCGAGAAGACGGTCGCAGCTCCGCAGAAGAAATCGCTTCGCCTGAATTAGAACTGGCTTGACTTCATCAATCATTCTTAGAGCGCGATGTGCGGCCCTCAGGGGCTAAAGCCCGCATTTTTATTGGCTGGTAGCGACCCGGCTGAAGCCGTGCCCTTCCCAAAAACATTTATGACGCGTCCTGGTTCGAGCAGAAGGATTTCGTGTCGCAGAACAAGCGGAGCAGTGGGAGGAATCGGAAAAGCGGCGCAAAAAACTTTGGGGACGCTCATCGCGTCCCCTTTGTCGTTGCCTGTTGCCGGTTCTTAGTGCTTTTTGCTGCTTTTCTTCTTTGCTTTCTTTTTGGTTGCCATGGATCTATTCTCCCTTTCCATTCTTCATGGAATTTCGCAACGGTCTTTTGTTGCAACTGTTTGAATGTATAGAGTCAACGCAGAACGAAGTCAAGAGAAAAATGATCGAAGCGGGGGCATGCAACGCTGTACCAAAGTCACCTGCGCGACTCGCACACGAAAAAATTCACCGATCTCACAACTCCATCTACTTTTTCTACATCCCGTTGTGTCTGCCACGCGCGTGTGTTTCAAAAGGACGCTCCGCTGCGATGCTGGCGTGATTGCGCGTCGCGAATCTTGGCGAAGCTTTTCGCGATCTACAATGAGGGACGATTTTGCAGCGCTGCGTTGCTTGAAGGAACGCCTCCAACGAGCGACCAGGGAGGGCGACCATGGCGGGTTCGAATGATGTGGTGATCATCGCGGGAATGCCGCACGCCGATCGGGAAATTTCAGGGAACTCTGAGCGAGATGACTGCTCCGCAAATCGGCGCGGTCGCTGTGCGCGAAGCCGTCAAGCGGGCGAATCTGCAGCCGCAGCAAGTGGACGAGTGCATCATGGGCAACGTCGTCTCTGCCGGACTCGGTCAAAACCCGGCTCGGCAAGCGGCGTTATTCGGCGGGCTTGCACCTGAAGTGGGTGCCATGACAATTAATAAGGTATGCGGCTCGGGATTGAAAGCGGTTGCGCTTGCGGCGCAGGCCATCGAAACCGGCGACGGTTCGATCGTCGTCGCTGGGGGCATGGAGTCCATGAGCAACGCGCCTTATCTCCTGCCGAACGCGCGCAAGGGCTACCGCCTGGGCAACGGACAACTGATCGACTCCATGGTGCACGACGGACTGTGGGATATTTACAACGACTATCACATGGGACTGACGGGCGAGAACGTTGCCGAGAAATACGGCATCACCCGTGAAGAGCAGGACGAGTTTGCCGTCAACTCGCATCGCAAGGCGGTAGCCGCCCAGAGGGAATGCCGCTTCAAGTCGCAAATTGTTTCCGTCGAAATTCCGGCTAAGAAAAAAGGGCAGGCGCCGGTAATCTTTGACAAGGACGAAGGGCCGCGCGAGGACACCACGATCGAAGTGCTGCGCTCTCTGAAGCCGGCCTTTAAGAAAGATGGCACGGTTACGGCCGGTAATGCTCCCGGAGTCAACGACGGAGCGGCAGCGCTGGTTGTGACCAGCGCCGCGCGCACGCAAGAGTTGGGCGCAACTGTGATGGTCCGCATCGTTGCTCAAGCGACCAGCGGAGTTGAGCCGAAGTGGGTGATGATGGCTCCCGTGGTCGCCGTGCGGAAAATCTGGGAGAAGACGGGCTGGAAGAAGGATGATGTCGATCTCTATGAACTGAACGAGGCCTTCTCGGTGCAAGCTTTGGGCGTGATCCGCGAACTTGGGCTCGATATGAATCGCGTCAACGTCAACGGAGGTGCGGTAGCTTTGGGACATCCTATTGGGGCGAGTGGGGCCCGCGTGCTGGTCACGTTGATTTACGAAATGATTCGCCGAGATGTGCATCGCGGGATTGCGGCGCTTTGTTTGGGTGGAGGGAACGCGGTGGCTATGGCGGTGGAGCGGTAGGACGGTCTAGAGCCCAGTTGTGAGTGTAATCGCGATGCTACGGCAGTTGAGGTCTACAATCTACCCATGCGCCCACTCTGGGTCTTAAACCTGCTCCTTACAGCCGTCTCCTTGTTGGCTCAAGGTGCCGCCACGCCAGACGCAATCATCGCGCAAGAAAATGCCTTCTGGAAAGCGTACATTGATGGCAACAACGTAGACCTCTCAAAGCTCCTTCTGCCCGATTTCATCAACGTCGAAGAGCAGATTTGGAACCGGGATCAGGTTCTCGCCCTCGTCAAGCAATTCCACGCGCAATGCACTCTTGCGCCCATCAAACTTGTTGATCCCCGCGTTACCTTCCTCAGTTCCGATAGCGCCACGCTCGTGTATCACGCTACGGAGAATGCGACCTGCGGGACACACACGGCGTCTGGCGACACAAATGTATCCACCGTTTGGGTTTACCGCGACGGTCGCTGGCAGATGCACCTTCACACGGAGTACGCGATTCCACCAAAATAGCTGAATCGAGGGTTCACCGGATCGCGTTACTGTTGTAATGAGGCCGTCAGCACAAGCTTGCGCCATCTGTTTGCCCCTCTGCGAGGTCAATGAGTGAAATCGGATTTTTCGCCAACAATACGTTGCTGCGAACTGCACGTTGACCTTCCCGTCGCCCCCACCTAACATGTCTATCCAGTGTCCACGCCCTCCCAACCCGTGGGACAGACAGTGTCGCACTACCGCATCCTCGGCAAGATCGGCGGCGGGGGAATGGGCGTGGTCTATGAAGCGGAAGATCTGAAACTCGGCCGCCGCGTCGCCCTGAAGTTCCTTCCTGACGGACTGGCTCACGACGCGCAAGCTCTCAGCCGATTCCAGCGCGAGGCCAAAGCCGCGTCCTCTCTGAACCATCCGGGCATTTGCACCATCTACGAGATCGATGAGGCCGATGGGCGAACCTTCATCGCCATGGAACTGCTGGAGGGTCAGACGCTCCGACACCGGATCGCGGGCAAGCCGCTGGGGATCGAGGAGGTGCTTGATCTGGGCATCCAGATTGCCGATGGGCTCGATGCAGCTCACGCCAAAGGCATCGTCCATCGCGACATCAAGCCCGCGAACATCTTCGTTACGAATCGAGGTCAGGCGAAGATTCTCGATTTCGGGCTGGCCAAGGTGTCGGGAAAACTCGAGACGGTTGCCGGAAGCGCCGCGACTGTCGAGTCCGAGGAACATCTCACCAGTCCCGGCAGTGCGCTGGGAACTGTGGCGTATATGTCGCCTGAGCAGGTTCGAGGGAAGGAACTTGATGCTCGCACGGACCTGTTCTCGTTCGGTGCGGTTCTGTACGAGATGTGTACAGGAACGCTGCCATTTCGGGGCGACACTTCGGGGTTGATCTTCAACGCTATTCTGGAACGCGAACCGGTAGCTCCGGTGCGGCTGAATCCTGATATTCCAGTTGCGCTTGAGCATGTCATTAACAAGGCTTTGGAGAAGGATCGCGACATTCGCTGCCAGTCTGCCGCCGAGCTGCGCGCTGATTTGAAGCGGCTGAAGCGAGACACCGACTCCGGCAAGACCTCAGCTACGCGGTCTGCGTCTCCCGTCGGCCGGAGGCGGAACCTCTGGCTTGGAGTCGGTGCTCTCGTCGTTGTGTTAGCTGGAATCACGTGGAGTGTTTATCGGTACCAGTGGCTTGCCCCAAAGACCGGCCCCGTGACCTCGGCGAGCGAGTACATCCAACTCACCGACTTCAATGATTCGGCTACCGCTCCCGCGCTTTCGCCGGATGGACGCATGGTGACGTTCTTCCGCGGCGGAGGGTATTTCCTGGGCTCCGGGCAGGTTTATTTGAAGCTGCTGCCCGACGGGGAATCGAAGCAATTAACCTTCGATTCGAACCTGAAGTACGATCCCGTATTTACGCCCGACGCCTCGCGTGTCGCCTACACGGTCCTGTCCCTCACGAACCCTGGCTTTGATACGTGGACCGTGCCCGTCCTGGGAGGGACGCCCGCGCGCCTGATGGTGAACGCGGCAGGCCTCAGTTGGATCGGGCCCGACCGCGTCCTGTTTTCCGAGGTTATGGCCGGAACCGCCCTGCACATGGGTATCGTGACGGCAAAGGAGAGCCGGGCCGAGGAGCGCGCCATCTACTTCCCGGCGCACGAGCGCGCCATGGCGCACTACTCCTGGTTGTCGCCGGATCGGGGTTGGGTGCTGGTCGTGGAGATGAACGGCGCCACGGAGTGGCAACGCTGCCGAGTGGTCCCGATGGGCGGAAACTCGGCGGGAGTTCAGGTGGGGCCGCAGGGCGCCTGCAGGGCCGCCGCATGGTCGCCGGACGGACGATGGATTTACCTCAACGTGGAGGTGGGCGGCAGTACGCACCTGTGGCGGCAGCGGTGGCACGAGGGCGCTCCGCAAGGAAATCCGGAGCAGATCACCTTTGGCCCCACCGAAGAGGAAGGTCTGGCCGAAGCGCCGGACGGGAAATCGCTGATCGCCTCGGTGGGCGTGCGGCAGAGTTCGGTGTGGATCCACGATGCCGCGGGCGATCATGCGGTTTCGCTGGAAGGGTCGGCGGGGGCGCCCATGCTTTCGCCGGATGGCAAGCGGCTGTACTACTTGCTGCGAAAAAGCAGTTCGTCGAACGTGAGCGAGCTGTGGCGCAGGGATCTGGCATCGGGTAAGTCCGATCCGGTGCTCACGGGCCAGCGCATCGTGGACTATGATGTGTCGCGCGACGAGACGCAAGTCGCATTTACGGTACTGATGGGAGACGAATCGCAGATCTTCCTCGCGGCGACCGATCGAAGCTCGCCTCCGCGCCTGGTTGTGCGAGGAGGAGACGAGGTAAGCTTCGGCGCGGGGCAATTGTTTTTTCGGCAACTCGGCGGCAAGGCGGACTACCTGGCGCGGGTTCAAGAGGACGGGAGCGGGCTGACTCGCATTCTGGAGACTGAGATTGTCGAAATTGGCGGCGTTTCCCAGGACGGAGAATGGGCGGCCGTCGGTGGCCGCATCGAATCCGAGATTGGGACCTTCGCCGTAGCGGTGCGGGACCGCGCTCAACGGAGGATCTGCGCCGGACCGTGCTTTGTACAGTGGTCCGGCGACGGCAAGTACATGTACGTTTCCACCAACAGCCGGTTTTCGGCAACGGGTTCCACGAAACTCACGTACATCATTCCGATCCCGCACGGCTTCGGGCTTTTGAATTTGCCGGCATCCGGGATCGATGGCGCCAGCGAGGCGGAACTTGCCGGGATCCAATCGATTCCCCAAGGCGATGTGTCGCCCGGACCGGATCCCCAAACGTTCGCCTTCACGAGGTCGGCGTTTCAGGGGAACCTGTTCCGGATCCCGCTGCATTGAAGCTCAGCAGGACTGCCACAATGACGACCCGACATCCCCATCCTTGAAGAAGCCAAGCGGAAATAGGCGAAGCTGCTGTAGCTGGAAACGTCCTACCTTGTCGCTTGCTGTTTGCGGATACTTGCTGTTAACAGGTGATTGCGCTCAGAACCGCGCCGGATGGAGTCCGCGTTACTTCGCTGCCGCGCCCGCCTCCGCCCCCACCGGCAGCGTGATCGTGAACACGGCCCCTCCATCCGGAGCCGTTGCTGCTTCGATGTTGCCTCCATGCTCGCGCAGCACGGTCTTGCAAATGCTTAGTCCGAGGCCGGTGCCACGGCCGGGGCGTTTGGTGGTGAAGAAGGGATCGAAAATGTGCGCCAGGTTTTCGGGCGCGATCCCCGGACCATCATCCTGAAACACGATCCATACCGAGTCGGTCTTGTGTCCGATGCGCACACGAATCGTGCCTTTCTCGCGGTTTTCGCGGATGGCCTGCTCCGCGTTCAGCAGTAGATTCAAGAACACCTGCATCAACTGGTTGGGATCGGCCACGACCGCGGGTATGGACGGCTCGGGCAGAAAATCGACCGTGATGTTGCTCTTGCGCAGCGGATAGGCCTGCATCTGCACGGTGCGCTGTACGAGTTCGTTCAGATTGACCGGGCTGCGTCCCGGCGCGGGAGGCCTCGCGAAATATTGCAGATTCTGCACGATTTCGGCGGCGCGGCGCGCCTGTTGGTGCAGAATCGTAATTTGTTTGCGGGTGCCTTCGCTGGCATCGCCTTCCTGCAGCAGTTCCGCCATGCCCAGAATGCTGGTCAGCGGATTATTGAGCTCGTGGGCGAAGCCGCCGATCATCTGCCCCATGGCCGCCAGACGTTCGCTCTGAATAATCTGCTGCTCCAATTTCTTCTCCATGGTTACATCGCGGACGGAGATGATTACGCCCGCCGGCTTGCCTTCCGCATCCAGCAATGGACTCGCCATGCCGAGCATGGTGCGCCAGTTGCCGTCGCGGTGCCGGGAGCCGTACTCGCATGAGGTCAGCGCACTCTGACCGGTCGAGACGGTGCGGTAGAGTGCGGCCAGTTCCGGTGAAGTGTTCTCCGTATCATCGACACTCTTGCCCAGGAGGTGTTCCGGCCCGTAGCCGAGGAGTTCGCCGATGCGCGCGCTCACGAACGTGTACTGTCCCTTCAGATCGAGCACCAGAATCAGGTCGGGAAAGCTTTCGAGCAGGTGCCGGCGGAACTCTTCCTGGCGCCGCAACTGCTGCTCCAGCGCGCGCTTCTCGGTAACGTCGACCAGCGTGCCGTGGTAGCGGACGACCCGTCCCGCTTCCATTACGCCACTGGAGGTGTCCACGCACACCGCGACTCCGCCATCTTTTCTTCGCAGCCGGAGCTCGCGCGTGCGAGTGCGGCCGCTCTGGCTTCCCCCGCGTCCCAGGACCGGCTCGCCGCCAGCCTCAACATTCAGCCCGTCCGGCTGCAGGCTTAACAGCTCTTCTTTAGTGTCGTATCCCAAAATCGAGACGAGGGCGGGGTTCACCTCGAGCAGCTTACCTTCCGGATTGCTGATGTACACGCCTTCCTGCAGAGATTCGAACAACTGCGTGAAGCGCTGTTCCTTCTCGCGATGGCCGGTAACGTCGCGCGCCAGCACACTCGCCCCCGCCACATCGCCGCCCTTGACGATGGCATTGACCACGCAGTCGTAATAACGCCGCCGGGAGTCGTTCTTAAGGCGGACCTCGACCACTCCCGACCAGTTCCGCTTCTCCAGAAAACCTTCCAGGGTTCCGGACGCCTCCGCGTGCAGGGGAGCACCCAGGAATTCCTGAAGTTTGTGACCAACCAGGTCGGAATAGGGAACACCCAGAATCTCTGCCGTTCGGCGGTTGACCGTTCGCAGGGTGCCATCGAGTGAGAGGGCGAGCGCAACGTCATCCAGAGAGTCGATTAGCTCCTTGAAGTTGCGCTGCGAACGCATGATCAGTTGGCCCAACTGATCCAGTTGTTCTTCGGAGGGTGTGACGCCCGCCTGATTCTGAAAGCCCTTGAGAATGTGCTGGAGCTCCGAGACCTCGCGCTTGCGCCCGAAGGCGTAGGCGGCAAACAAGACAGCAAGCGCGAAGAGTCCGGCCGGAATTGCCCACAGCCGGTACGGCAGGTCTTTCAGTTGTTCCCACGACAACGCCGCCACCGCCGCCGCAAGCAAAACGAGCAGGCCAAGCGCCCATCGCCACAACTGGCTCTCTTCGCGTTGCAGCCGCTTGGCCGCCGGATCGGGCCGGTTTGAAGTGGGACCTTCGTCGCGCATTGGGAGACTCTCCCGGCGGCAAAACGCTTTCCGCAGATTGCCCCTAGCGTAGCACCGAAAACGGCCGTTCACGCCAGAACGTTCCCTCACGTTCCATCACGGTAACCGGGTGATGGCCATCACAGCCGTCCGGTTTGGCGCCGACTATGATGTTGCCAAGGATCTCCCATCCTATGCTGTTCCCTCCGTGTGCTTAGTGGTACCCCTATGCTCTATAAAACCCTGAGTGCGGCCGTTTACGGCATTGACGCCAATATTATTGAGGTGGAAGTGGATGTATCGGGCGTCAAAATGACGGAAGACCACTTTCATACCGTTGGCCTGCCCGATGCTGCGGTCCGCGAAAGCCGCGACCGGGTTCGTTCGGCGCTGAAAAACTGCGGTTACGATATCCCACCCACCCAGATCACCATCAATCTGGCGCCTGCCGACATCCGCAAGGAAGGTTCCGGATTCGACCTGCCCATGGCGCTCGGCATCCTCGGCGCATACGGCGGCCTGAATAAGAAGGAGGTCCCCGACGCGCTGTTCGTGGGCGAGCTTTCTCTCGACGGCAGCCTGCGCGGAGTCCGTGGCGCTTTGCCCATCGCCATCGAGGCGCGTCGAACCAAGGTGAAGCGCCTGATCGTTCCCGAAGTCAACGCTCGCGAAGCTGCCATGGTCGGTGGGGTTGAGGTCTATCCGGTCAGATCGCTGCTCGACGTGATTCATTACATCAATTCCGGGAACGGCGTTTCGCGCCTGCAGGTTGACAGCGATCAACTGCTCAGCCAGGCGCAGCAGTTTCATGTGGACTTCAAAGACGTTCGCGGCCAGCAAACCGCCAAGCGCGCTCTGGAAGTCGCCTGCGCCGGCGGGCACAACATTTTGATGATTGGGCCTCCGGGATCGGGAAAAACGATGCTGGCGAAACGCATGCCGACCATCCTGCCGCCCTTTACCTTCGAAGAGGCGCTCGAGACCACCAAGATTCACAGCGTGGCGGGCGTGCTCGATGCGCGCGCCGGACTGGTCGGCCTGCGTCCTTTTCGCGCGCCTCATCACACCATCTCTGACGCAGGTCTGATCGGAGGAGGTGCAATCCCGCGGCCGGGCGAAGTTTCGCTGGCCCACAATGGCGTCCTGTTCCTTGACGAACTGCCCGAATTTCCGCGCAACGTTCTTGAAGTCATGCGCCAGCCGCTCGAAGATGGTACGGTCTGCATCGCGCGGGCCGCCATGTCGCTGACCTTCCCCGCGCGTTTCATGCTCGCCGCCGCCATGAACCCCTGTCCCTGCGGATTTCACAACGACCGCACCCGCGAATGCCACTGCACGCCGCCGATGATCCAACGCTACATTTCTAAAATCTCAGGGCCGCTGCTTGACCGCATCGACATCCACATTGACGTTCCGGCGGTGAACTACAAGGAAATGCGCAGCACCTCGGAGCCGGAAAGTTCAGCCAGGATTCTGGAACGCGTGATCCGCGCTCGTGACGTCCAGTTGACGCGTTTTTCTTCCGAACGCCAAAAACTCTACTGCAACGCGCAAATGCCGCCGCAGTCCATTCGCAAATTTTGCGAGCTTTCCGCCGATTGCGAGCGCCTGCTGGAACGCGCCATGGCGCAGCAAGGGCTCAGCGCTCGCGCCCATGACCGCATTCTGAAAGTTGCACGCACGATTTGCGACCTGGACGGTATTCCGCAGCTCGAACCCAAACACATCGCGGAGGCGATTCAGTATCGAACGCTGGACCGGACGTTTTGGGCGTGATTCTCAAATCGTTGAGGATTGCATCCTTCCTGACAAGAGTGGGTAAGGTGACCGCATCGGCGGGTTGCTCCCGAAGATCGTTTACTTCAGGTGTTCCACCAGAAACAAATCGGATAAGTTGCGGGTGTAGCCAAACACGTAATGCTGCTCATCGTCGGCAATCAGGGGGCAGGAGGCGGAAGTCACACCGGCTACGTCGGCCGGACTGAACGATTTCCAGGGGGTGCTGGCGCCGGTCTGGAGAATCAGGCGCGACACTGCGCACGCGGTATCGCTGTGGCGCCCAACGAACAACACCTGCCCATCTTTGGCCCAACGCAGGGGCTGGTCGCCGGGTTGGGAACTGTGCACGAATTGGGGTTCACCCCCATCGATTGAGACCAAAGCGACGCCATCGGCGGTCGTAGCGGCAATGAGTTTTTCGTCAGGGGACAGGGCCTTCCGCCCCAGCCTGAATCCTTCGGGGGTTAGGGCGCGAGGCTGGCCGCCTTCGAGATTCATAACGTAGATGCGCGAAGCGTGCCCGGTTTCGTGACCATCGAACAGGAGTCGCTTGGAATCGGGGAAGAAGATACCGCTGTTGGGCACGACCTTGCCGGTCGTAAGCGCCCGCGGTTGTCCTACACCGGTCGGTAGGAGGATGAAATCCGGAGGCGACATGTTCTGCCGCAAGACCAAGGCCCATTTACCATCGGGCGAAAGTGAGCGCGCCGATCCCTGCCCCAAACGCACCGCCGATGCTCCATTGGTATCGCGAGTGAACACGGCATATTCGCCGCCACCTGCCTCGCCTGCTTCGATGAATAAGACAAGTTTTCCATCGGGGGAGAGATCAACAGGAACGGTCCAGTCCTGCCAGCTCAGGTCGCGCTCTTTGCTTTCGCCGGGCACCAGGCCGATAGCCCCCGCGCGCTGGGCGTCACGCGAAATCAGGGCGCGGCCCCCGGCGCCGACATCATGCAAAGTGAGTGTCCCGGGGGCGCTGAGCAGTTCGCGCCCCTTGCCGGATAAGTTGACGCCGAGCAGCGAGCGGCTGAACCCCGAGGAGGTAGCTGTGAACCAGATCTCCTCCCCCGAGGGCGACCAGGCCAAGCCGAACGCACTGGCCCAGCGCTCTGTCAGATCGGATTTTTTGCCGCTGAGATCGACGACACTGATGGTGCCACCGTCGTCACCCAAGAGCGGATGATCGATGAAGGCCAGGCGATCGCCCTTGGGAGAGAAGCGCAGATTGCTGATCCAGCCCGCGGTTTCATACAGGACTTTACCGATGGGGTATTCCAGGCGTCCCTTTCCGGCCACGACGTGGAGGACCGCCAAGCCGCTTCCGTCCGGTGTCCAGTCCGCTTCCTCAACGTTGTCGAGCAGGTCGCGGGGGGCGTCGGCGCCGATGGAAAGCTGGGCCACGGTTCCGATGTCGGTGAAGCGGTTGTCACTGATGCGAAAGTTGCGCAACACCGCCATTTGCCCGGCGGAGGAAACCGCCAGAACTTGCGTGTGCGAGAGTCCCAGGTCGCGGGATTCGGTGGAATTTGGCGAACTGATAAAGACCTCCTCCGGAGCGCCCTCCCAAGCGGCACTGTAGATGGCTGAGCGCGGGTCCGGAGCAAACCGGGCCGCTACCAGAGCGCCGCGGCGAAAGGTCAGCTCGCGAAAGGTGGGCACGCTCGGCGTTACGGAGCGCTCGCCGATCAGGAAGCCGCCGAGCGTCGTGGCCAGAAGCGCAACCAGGACAACGCCGCCGATCATTGGAAGGCGCTTGGCAAGACGGTTGCTTTTCGTGGGCGTAAAGACGGCGGATTTCGAACTCTCTTGGGCGGGTGCTGCGGGGCTGCCGGGGTCCGCTGCCTCGACTAATGGCCGCGACGAGGACTGGCGGTCGCGGTGCAGGCGCTTGAGATCTCCGCGCATATCGGCTGCGCTCTGGTAGCGCAGATCGCGGTCCTTTTCCAGCGCCTTGTTGACGATGCGCTCCAGTTCCGGCGGGAGCTCGGGGTTCAAGCGGACAGGTGCGGCTGGAACCTTGTTGAGAATGGCATTGAAAATTGCCGCGGAGGTGCCGCCCTCAAAGGGCAAGCGACCCGTACACATTTCGTAGAGCACGACGCCGAAGGAGAACAGATCTGTACGCGCATCCAGTTCTTCGCCCAGCGCCTGCTCCGGGCTCATGTAGGCCACCGTGCCCAACGCCGAGCCGGGCGAAGTCAGGTGCTCGAGGCTGACTCTTACCGAGGGGCCGGCCGTTGGCGCAGCCGTGTCTTCCGACACTTCCATGAGCTTGGTGCGCTCCGAGATGACTTTCGCTAGTCCAAAATCGAGGATCTTGGCGTGGCCGCGCTCGGTCACGAATAGATTGGCCGGCTTGATGTCACGGTGAACGATGCCTTTCGCGTGCGCCGCATCGAGCGCCTCGGCAATCTCAATGGCCAGACCGAGTAACAAGCCCACCTCGAGCGGACGGTGGGTGATGCGATGCTTCAGCGTGATCCCTTCCAGAAACTCCATGGCGATGAAGGATTGGGCTTCATGCTTGCCGATCTCATAAATCGTGCAGATGTTGGGATGGTTCAGGGCGGAGGCAGCACGGGCTTCTCGTCGAAACCGCTCGAGCGCCTGCGCATCCCGGGCGAGGTCATCCGGCAGAAACTTCAGGGCGACAAAGCGCCCGAGCTGAGTGTCTTCCGCTTTGTAAACTACGCCCATACCGCCACCCCCGAGTTTTTCGACGATGCGGTAGTGCGAGATGGTTTGGCCTACCATTGGGGAAGGGCGTGGCTTTCCGGTCGGTTCATCTTACGGATACCGGCATTCGCCCGTCAACGGATCATAGGGGTGACATGGTTATGTCGAACCCGGAACACGAAGCCCTGGAGTGAGGTATCCGCGCCGAAGTGAGCCCGTACCCGATATTATCAATTTCGTGCCGGCGCACAATTACTCCCGTATGGTCAGCTGCTCGGATGCAACACTTATGCGAAGGGAGGGGCGGTGGGCATTCTATAATTCTGGCCGGAGGTTTCATGCCGGGCTGGGGTACAGGCAGTTTTGAAAACGAGGACGCGCAGAGTTTCCTGGGCCGACTCCATTCGCTGGGAATCGATGATCTGAGGCAGATACTGGCGCACGCCGCCGATCAGGACTATCTCGAAGCGTCGGAGAGCGGCATCGCGGTCGCGGCTGCCGAGGTGGTTGCGGCGCTTGTGGCCGTTGCAAAAGAGGAAACGGCGTCGCTCTCGACGCCGCGGCAAATTTTCGATTGGATACGCAAAAGTAAGGCCGCTACTCCACCGGATTTGGTCGACCTCGCCCGCCGCGCAGTGGAAAGGGTGCGAAGCAACTCCGAACTCAAAGACTTGTGGCTCGAAGCGGAGGGACTGAACGAATGGAGCGCGGCGCTTCGCCAACTGGAAGCAAAACTTGGTGCGTGAGCTCTCGCTCCCGTTTCGTAGCAGCCCTGGACGGCTGAATAGCGGGCGAGCTGCACTCGCCTTGGACGGCCCAGGGCGGCTGTCGCTACGCAATCTCCTCAACGGATCAGAACGAGAGCCGTCTCAGTCGGCCGCCGCGCCGCTGCTTGGACTTCCGGCGAGTTTCTCCGCCTGCCTGAGACGCAGGGCGCGGTTGGAAGGCAAGCCGGCGTCGCGGATCTTGTAAAGCAGGGCGCGATAGCTGATGCCCAGGGTGCGGGCTGCCTGCTTGCGATTCCAGTGGTGCTGCTGCAGCACCTTCAGGATGATCTTGCGCTCCAGTTCACGCACACACTGGCGCGTCATCTTCTTCAGAGAAATCGGCCCATCCAGATTGATCTCGGCATTGAAAAAGTCTGGCTCGCGCGCTACCAAGTCGTTAGTGATCACTTCCTCATGGCCCAGGATCACGTAGCGCTTGATCAGGTTTTCCAGTTCGCGAATATTTCCCGGCCAGTGATATTTCTGCAGCACCGCCAGCACTTCATTCGACAGCGGCCTCGCCCGGCAGTTGAACTTGTGGTTGTAGTATTCGAGAAAGTAGACGCACAAATCTTCAATGTCGCAACGGCGTTCCCGCAGCGCCGGCATGCGCAGATTCACCACGTTGATGCGGTAGTAGAGGTCCTGGCGGAAAGTCCCCGATTCGATCTCAGCTTCCAGGTTGCGGTTGGTGGCGCAGACCACCCGCACCTCGACCTTCTTATCTTCCTGGGCGCCGATGCGGCAGAACTGCCCGTCCTGCAAAAGTTGCAGGAGCTTCGATTGCAAGGAAGGGTCGAGCTCGGAAATTTCATCCAGAAACAAGGTGCCGCGATGGGCCAGTTCAACCCGCCCGGGTTTCGAGCCAAAGGCGCCCGTAAAGGCTCCTTTTTCGTAGCCGAACAGTTCACTTTCCAGCAGCGTCCCGGGAATGGCCGGACAGTTCACCTTTACATAGGGGCCGATCTTCCACGGAGAGAGCCCATGGATGAGCCGGGCAATGATGTCTTTTCCGGTGCCACTCTCGCCGGTGATCAGGACCGGAACGTTGGCGGCGGCTACTTTGACCAGCTGCGAGCGAACCGATTGCATGGCCTCAGAGTGGCCAAAAGTGATGCTATCAGGGGGAACCTCGCCTAGCGATTGCGCCAGAGAACTTACCGAAAGTGTCGTCATCAGACTGTACCCCTTTGCGGTGAGTGTTCACCCGCATGCACTAAAAGTGCATCCGAAGCACCAAACTGGGGAAGAAGGCAGATCGACTGGAACGATTTCCTTAAACGCTCAGCTTATGAACGGTTTACAGGGATCATACGCTGAGAGCAAGGACCTACGTCATGGCACCAACGTGCTATTCGGAGAGAGGTATGGGAAGGGAAATATATTTCACACCGCAGCACTGACTTTCCTCAAATGTCTGCCGGAAACCGCGGCCGCGTCGGTGTTCAGGGGACGGGCGAACTTCAACCCCAGAAGATGGTAGTCATCCAGATGTCCAACCCACACGGCCTTCGCTTGCATGATTCGCGAAGAGGTCTTCAACCCGTCCGTGGGCCCGATTGGAGCGCTCGGAATCTCCACTGAAACCAGGGCCGATTTGGGCAAAGAACGGCGAACTACCACCAAAGCACCCCCCGCAGAGATGTTGATGGCCGTGGCAAACTCCAGGCATTCCTTGCCGCTTCCGTCGCGGGTGCGGATAAAAACCGGAATGGCGAGTTGCAACCGGGCCCACTTCCGTTCTTGCTTCTTCGATAAGCTACGAGGCACGTGTAATGTCCACCAACCAGGGGTATTAACCGCAGTAATACCGCACCTTATGGGCCAAACCCCGGAGAAGGCCAAGAATGCCTGAGATCACCCCAAACCTCGCCTCTGACAGGCGAATTGCCCGCATAGCTGGACCGGTCCGGAATTTCGTAATGACTACAGGTCAGGTCAAGAGAGTGCAAGGTTTTTCGCTTCAGTGGTTGTTTCCAATTGACAGCCGGGTGTGCCTGAAATTAGGATCGACCTACCCCCCTCGTTCGAACGGTAGTAGAGTTCCCTTCCCCTATTCAGAACGTTATTGGTTCGCCATGGCTTCGATGTCCGAAAAAAGCCCTGCCGTTGTTCCCACTGGCACGCCTCCGAAAGATGGCCTGCCGGCAATGACCGTGGCGCAGGCTGGCGCGTCCGGATCGGCGGACGAGGTGGCACGCGAACTGGAACAATTGCGCGATCGTTTTCGCAAGACCACGAACGCGCTGGCATCTGCTGCCCACGACCTCAAGACGCCGCTGGCGATCCTTAATGGCTACATCGAACTGCTGCAGAGTCAGAAACTTGGACCGCTCAATGACCGCCAGCGCGAAGTGATGGGCGACATGTTCTCCAGCGGACAGCGTTTGCAGCAATTCATTCAGGACTTCCTGACCTTCAGCGTGCTTGAAACCGGCGAACTACGCATGCAGTACGTGGAAGGGGACATGAACGCGTGCCTCTCCGAAGTTTGCCAGCACTGGTCGGCACGGTTTCAAGAGCGCGGCCTGGCGTTGTATTTTCTGGCTAACGACAAGCTGACGCCATTTGCATTCGATGCACCCAAGATTCAGCGCGTGATTTCCAATCTTCTGGAGAACGCCTGCAAGTACACACCGCAGGGCGGCACCGTCTGGCTGCACGCCGAACCTCACATGTGGGAGCGTCGCGGCTTGAGCAAGATCACCGTGCCCGGGGAACGCCGCCGTCAATCGACGAACGTGCCAAACGCCGTCAAAATCAGCGTGGCCGATACCGGCCCGGGAATTCGGCCGGAGTTTCACCTGGAAATCTTCGATGACTTTTTCCGCCTGCCCGGCAGCGAATCGGCCGAGGGCATGGGTCTGGGACTTGCGATCGCCCGCCGCCTGCTGCAGGGGATGAGCGGCAAAATCTGGGTGGAAAGCGAACCGGGCGCGGGCAGCAAATTTTCTTTTCTCCTCCCCCTGAAACCAATTGTTAGCAGCCCAAAGAGGACTTAAATGAGCGAAGCCGCCAACATCTTGCTGGTGGATGACGAACCGGGAATGTTGCGCTACATCCGCACTCTGCTGGAGGTGGATGAGCACAAAGTTCAAACCGCCAGCACCGGCGAAGAAGCGGTGGAGCGGGTCCAGAAAGGACTGCGTCCCGACCTGGTGTTGCTCGATCTACTCATGCCCGGCATCGACGGAATACAGACTCTTGAAAAACTCCGCCATCTCCAGCCCGGATTGAAAGTGGTCATGCTCTCCTGCGTGAATGACACGCGCAAAGTGGTACAGGCCATGCGCCTGGGAGCGATCGATTATCTGACCAAGCCCTTCCAGAAAGCCGAGCTTGATGCGGTCATTGGACAGTGCGTCGGCACGGCCAAAGGGGAAAGCTACGCGGGCGACATCGAAGAACTTTGTGACGACGTGTTCTTCGTTGCGGCCAGCCCGGCGATGAAAAAGATCCGCTCGCAGGCCGCACTCGTAGCCAACGTCGACATTCCGGTCCTGCTCCTCGGTGAAAGCGGCACGGGCAAGGAAGTGCTCGCCCGCCTGATCCACAAACTTTCCCCGCGTTCCCACCGCACCTTCCTCAAAGTGAATTGTGCGGCGGTGCCCGCCGACCTGCTGGAAAGCGAACTGTTCGGATACGAAGCGGGAGCCTTTACCGGCGCCAACCACGCCAAGCCCGGCAAATTCGAACTGTGCAACAAGGGTACTATCCTGCTCGATGAGATCGGCGAAATGCCGCCATTGTTGCAGGCCAAACTTCTGCATGTGCTCCAGGATCAAACGTTCTCCCGCCTCGGCAGCCGCACCTTGGTCAAAGTCGACGTCCGCATCCTGGCCGCTACCAACATCGACATTCCGGAAGCGCTGGCCAATAAGCGTCTGCGTGAGGATCTCTATTACCGCCTGAACGCTTTCACCATGTCGCTGCCTCCGCTGCGCGACCGCAAGGAAGAAATCCCGATCCTGTTGAAACATTTCATGTCGCGTATGTCGGAATCCTATGCGCGTCCCCCGTTGCCGCTTTCGGGGGCGTTGATGGAGGCTTGCTTGCGCCATTCCTGGCCGGGCAACTTGCGGGAACTGAGCAACTTCATCAAGCGCTACCTGGTTCTGGGAGACGAAACGCTGGCGGCATCCGAATTACAGCCCCGGCCCGATAGCGGTGGAGGACTGCACACCGAGGTGGCGGGCAGGACCGCGGGGGCTGAATCCGGCGGCGGCCTGAAGTCGCTGTCGCGCAATGCCAAAGATGAAGCTGAGGCCGAAGCCATTGCCCGCGCTCTCGAAGAGACGAACTGGAATCGCAAGCAAGCCGCGGCGCTGCTGAAGATCAGCTACAAAGCGTTGCTCTATAAGATCCGTCAGTACGGTATTGCGCAAAGCCGCAGCACCCACCGGCTCTCGGCTGGCGCCTGAGAGAAAGCTGCGAGCTAAATGCCAAGAGCTAAATGCCAAGAGCTGTGATTGGTGCGGATAAGAGGACTCGAACCTCCACGACCTTGCGGCCACTAGGACCTGAACCTAGCGCGTCTGCCAGTTCCGCCATATCCGCATAAGAGAAAAAATCGGCAGGGCCCCTGTTTAGGACGACTACAGGAGCGACTACACTACTATCTACTGGCTGGCGTCTGGCTGTCAAACGAGCGCAAGGCGCCGGACCGCCCAAGACCATGGGAGATGCTTCCGATAAAATCCCGGCAGAGCTGGCGAAAGACCTCCGCACTCTGGCGCACGATCTCAGCAATGCGCTTGAAACCATCGTGCAAGCCACCTACCTGATTTCGCAAGCCGGTCCGCCCGAGAATACGCGGCGCTGGGTCGAACTGATCGATCAGGCTTCGCAGGAAGCGGTAAGGATCAATCAAAAGCTGCGCCAGATCTTGCGCTCACAAAGTTAGCAGGTTCTTCCAACTGTAGAGACGGAGTTTGCCCCGTCTCACTCTACGGGGAAACGAACCCCCTAGCCCAATTTCGCATCCATCGTAATCTTGGCGTTGAGCACCTTCGACACCGGGCAACCCGCTTTTGCGTTTTGCGCTGCCGTGGTGAAGGCCTCCGCGCTCGCGCCCGGCACCTTGGCGACCACATCCAGATGCACAGCGGTGATGGTCCAGCCTCCCTCGATGTTCTCCATGGTGAGCGTAGCGGCCGTGCTGATGCTTTCCGGCGTCAGCTTCGCGCCTCCCAGTTGGGCCGACAGCGCCATCGAAAAGCACGCCGCATGCGCCGCCGCAATCAGTTCTTCCGGATTTGTCCCCGGAGTGTTTTCAAACCGCGTGGTAAACGAATACGGCGTATTCGAAAGCACGCCGCTGGTGGACGAAACCGTCCCTTTTCCATCCTTAAGACCGCCCTTCCACACTGCACTCGCTTTGCGTTGCATTTCAAACTCCTGGTGTGAGAATTAAAACGAAGTCTGGTCCATTGTAGAAGGTTGTGGAGGAAATCGCGCGAGGACCGTCGCCTGCCTCAGTAAAAATCAGAGCAGCTCAAGTAGAAGCCGCACTTCTTGCAAACTACCTTGCAGCGGCGTCCGCGCAACTCGGTCGAGCAATTTGGGCAGATCGACGCCGCGTCCTTTTTCGGATTCGCGGGTACGTTCGCTGCCGTCTCAATCGCGATCGGCGAACTCGTGGAACGAGATGCGATTCCAGAAGCATTTGAGTTCGAACTCATGTTCGGTGTTGTAGCACAAATTCGGTTGCCGGAGAATACGAACGAGGCTGATACCAATGCCAATCAAGATGCGAGCCCAAGCTCTTCTGGACAAATCCACTCTGGAGACTCTACTGTGAAGTGGCCGGGCGCGGTACCCAAGTGGTAAGGGAGAGGTCTGCAAAACCTTTATACGTCGGTTCGATTCCGACCCGCGCCTCCAAACCTTCGCTGGCATGATGGGTGCCAGCTTTTCAGAGGCTTCCACTATAATGGCGCGCACGGATGACCCTTACCTCTGGTACGAAACTCGGCCCCTACGAAATCCTGGCCCCGCTGGGCGCGGGCGGTATGGGGGAAGTATATCGGGCGCGCGATACCCGACTCGGCCGCGAGGTTGCGCTGAAAGTCCTGCCGGAATCTTTTTCGCGCGATGCCGACCGGCTGCGGCGTTTTGAGCAAGAGGCGCGCGCGGTGGCGGCGCTCAATCATCCCAACATCCTGGCCATTCACGATATCGGTGAAGAGGGCGGATCGCCCTTTATCGTCTCGGAACTTCTGGAGGGCAACAGCCTGCGCGCCGAACTCGAGAACGGTGCGCTATCGCCGCGCAAGGCGTCCGATTACGCAGCGCAGATCGCGCAGGGACTGGCGGCAGCTCACGAGAAGAACATCATCCATCGCGACTTGAAGCCGGAAAACGTCTTTGTCACACGCGAAGGCCGGGTGAAGATTCTCGATTTCGGCCTGGCGAAGCTGGCACCGAATGCTCGCGGAGCCAAGAATCAATCCGATGGCTTGACTTTGACCAGTTCGCCGACGGAAGCCGGCATGGTCATGGGCACCGCGGGCTACATGGCGCCGGAGCAGGTGCGCGGCTCGGCAATCGACTCCCGCACCGATATTTTTGCTTTTGGGGCGGTGTTATACGAGATGATTTACGGGGAGCGCGCCTTCCGCCGCGATACTGCCGCCGAGACGATGACCGCGATTCTGAAAGAAGATCCGCCGGAACTCAGCGAGATGAATCATCCGGTCGCGCCCGGACTGGAACGCATTGTGCGCCGCTGCCTGGAGAAGCAGCCGGAGCAGCGCTTCCAATCCGCGAAGGACCTTGCTTTCGCGCTCGAAGCATTGAGTGGCACGACTTCGAGGACGGCGGCGAACGCCGCGATTGCAGGCGATGCCGGGAAGCCGCGCTGGCCAGCATTCGTCGCGGCGGCAGCCGTTCTTGGCCTCGCGTTGGGAGCAGCTATCGCCTGGTACTTGCGACCAGCCCCTGCGGCGCCGCCGACGTTCACCCGGGTGTCGTACCATCGCGGCGAGGTCATTCGAGGCCGATTTGGGCCGGATGCGAAAACTGTCTTCTACAGCGCCAAGTTCGACGCAAAGTCTGGCGGAGGAGCGCCCGACACTTACAGTATTCGCGAGGACTATCCGGCATCGACTCCGGTGGGTCTGAACGGCGCTTTGCTGCTGGCCATCTCCCGCCAGGGTCAAATGGCCGTCCTGATGCGGCCAAAATATTTTGCCCACTATGAATGGGGAGGTACGCTGGCCACTTCTCCTCTGGGCGGCAGTGCGCCCCGCGAGCTGTTGGAGAACGTCGTTGACGCCGACTGGGGACCAGACGGGAACGAACTCGCCGTCATTGATCGCAGCAATGACCGCGCCAACAACAAGTGGCGCCTGCAATATCCCATCGGAAAGGTGCTGCTCGAAGGCGAAGGCTGGATGAGCGATATGCGAGTTTCTCCGGATGGAAAACAGGTGGCGCTGTTTCGTCACCCGCCGAATCCGGATGATCGGGGCGATCTTGCGCTGGTTGACCGATCCGGTCAGTTGCGGACCCTATCGAGCGGATGGGAATCGTTAGAGGGATTGGCGTGGGCTCCGTCGGGGAAAGAGATATGGTTCTCAGCCGCGGTATCAGGGGAGCAGTGGTGCATCCATGCCGTTACATTGTCGGGCAAGCAAAGGACTGTGTATTGCGGCACGGCGCCGACGCGCATCCTCGACATCGCAGCGTCGGGTCGAGCCCTGGTTTCGACCGAAGAAGCCCGCGGGACCATGGCGATGGTGGAGCACGGCTCCAATCAAGAACGCGACCTGAGTTGGCTCTCCTACAGTTGGGGTCCACGGCTGTCCCGGGACGGAAGTGAAGTATTGTTCACCGATTTATCGGAACAGTCAGGCAACGACTACTCGGTGTATGTGCGGAGGAACGACGGCTCTCCCGCGGTTCGCCTCACCGGAGGCGGATATGCCACCGACATCACTCCCGATGGAAAATGGGCGATCGTAATCCTCCCGGATGATCCCGCGCAGCGCCTCCAGATTGTGCCGGTGGGCGCGGGACAGGCGCGCGTGTTGCACTGGGATGGGATGCAGCCGCGATCGGCGCAATGGTTCCCGGACGGACACCATATTCTGTTGCTCGCCAACCAGTCTGGTCAGGCGGAGGCCGTCTACCTCACGGATGTAGATGGCTCGACACCAAAACAACTGTCGCCGGGGAGCGCTCCGTGGAGAGCGGTTGCGCCGGACGGCAATTCATTCATTAGTTATCAGAATGGGGCCTTCGCCGTCCGCTCCTTGTCGGAAGGTAGCTCCAAGCCGATCGCGGGTATTCAGACTGGGGAGTTTCCGATCGGTTGGTCGGACTCGAAGCACGTATTTGTGCAGGCAACAACCGCTACCGGCCTCAACATTTACAAGCTCGACATAGAGTCCGGCCGGCGTGAACTGTGGCAGACTATAACGCCGAAAGACGCGACCGGTCTGAGGCCCATGAATACGCCAACCGCCATTACGCTGGATGGCCGCTGGATGGCGTATGGTTGCCGCACACAACTTGGGCAGCTTTACAGCAGCGACACGCTGAAGTAATGAGCGGTGACAGATTGCTCAGAAGCCGATGCGTCAGAAGTTTGCCGCCGCTGCCGCGGTGGTGGCGTGTAATACGACAATCTGATCTATGTTCGTCATCTTCAAAACGTCTTCGACATGCGCGGTGGCGCCCGCCACTCGGAGTTCTCCTCCCGCCTTCTTTAATTTGCCGGAAGACATCACGATGATCCCAATCCCAGTGCTGTCGACGTTGGTCACGCCGGCCAGGTCGAAGATAACCTTTTTCCGCCCCTCACCCACGAGGTTCTCGACAGCCCATTCCAGTTGCTTGCTCTCCCTGCCAAGCGTGATTCTTCCCGTTATTTCCAGGACAACAATGTCAGGTTGCAGGGCCTTGGTCTGAATCTCCAGCATGAGCCGCGCTCCTTTCCGTGTCCGTGCCGCGCCTGAAGGCGCGTTTGAGGCCAACGCTCTTGCGGCATGCCTGAAGGCATGCCCTGATACGAATCACACCTGTACTACGGACGCTACCGGAAGCCGCTGAACATGACGACATCGGTATCGTTGTAGCGAGAGCGGGTGATGGCGAATTTCTTGCCATCCCGGGACCAGGCATAGGCTGAAACGACGGCTGGCTCTGAATCGAAGTGGGTCAACTGCACCGGTGCGCCCCCAGCCAGAGGCTGCATATACACATTTGTCGTATTCCCCGTCGTGTTGTGCACGTACGTGATTGCGTGCCCATCGGGGGTCCAACCGACGAGGGAATAATTTGACGGAGCTTCGATCTCCTGCGCGGGCGCGCCGCCTTCCAGTTTCTGCACAATGAACTTCGATTTTGCGCCGGCTCCCTGTCCGTCAATCTTGCCGTAGACCACTAAGGAGCCGTCGGGAGAAACCGCAGGCGACGAAGAAAGGGTTCCTCGGGCCAATTCCATCGGCGTTCCCCCGTCGGTTGGGACCTTGAAAATGCGTGCCATGCTATCGGCGGGAATGAATGCTTGATACACCGCCCATTTGCCGTCCGGCGTGCAGGAAGGACTCCTCTCAAACTTCCCAAAGGTGAGCTGCTTCAACTCTCCGGTGGCAACGTTCAGCCGCCACAACTGCACTTGGTTGTCTTCGGAAACGATGGCTAGCACGACCATGTCCGCTGGGCCGCAGGCAGTCACATCCGCAACCAAAGGGTTGCTCTCCAGGAGGTGAACCCGGTTGCTGCCGTCGCTGTTGGTCACGTAGGCGTGAACCGCGTTATCCACTTGCAATAATTTGTCCGCCGCCGTCCATGACAGGGAGAGCCCGGTCGCTTGTTCAGTCGAGATTGGAGTGAGCTTCCAATCGATTTTGTCGTTCATCACGGCGGGAGAATCGCCCACATAAATCGTTGACTGTTGGCGCGTCTGGGTAGTAACGAACGACTTACCGTCCGCCGTAACGCTAAGCGAGTTGTACTGACTCAAGTCGTTGCTGACCTTGAACGGCTCTCCAGCGGGATAGGGCTGAAACCAGATCTGCGGACGCAAACCGGTCGATTTTTCGGCGCCGACAATGAACAACCCGGAGGAGTCGGGTAGCCATGCCAGGCTATTCACGAGCATCGGCAGGGGAAAGCTCTTGACCAACTTGCCTTCCGGGGTGACCACAAGAATGGATGCTAGAGTGTTCTTTCCCAACTCCAGGACACCCACGGCGATGAGGTCGCCTGAAGCCGACCAGGAGGGGTCAGTATTAAAGCCCCTGATCCCAGACTCATGGCGCAGGATAACGTTTTCACCGCTGCCATCCGCATTCGCCACCAGCAACTGATCTTCGGCTTTTTCCTGGATGAAGCGGCGGTAGACCATGCGCTTGCCGTCTGGTGAAAATGCCGTCTTGCTGGCGACGTCGCTCACGACTTGCCGCGACGCCCCGCCCAGGGCAGGCACACTATAGAGGTTCATGTTGTTTCCGTTGGCCGGATCGATGTGGGTGTAGTAAAGATAGTTGCCGTCCGGCGTGAACGTAGCCCCAGAGCCAAAAAAACCGGTTTGCGGGGGCACGACCGTGACCTCGCTGCCGGTAATTACTTGCTTCACTCGCAGGCTGCGTTCGCCTTCCCGCCGGCCGTACGCCATCAATCTGCCGTCAGCCGAGATGGTGGCAAACCCGACGACCTGGCCGTGGTCGGTTAGGGGACGAATAGCGATGTTGCGGGTATCGATTGGCGGTGCGTTCTTGCCCAGAAATTTATAAACGCCAAACCCGGCGGCGATCACCAATGCCAAGACCACCACAGCGGTGCCGAGCAGCGTTCCTTTGTGGCGGCGGGCTTCGGCGACCAGCACCGAACTGGACGATGCGGAGGCGGAAGATGAAACCGCTGCGCCATGAAATCCTGATGCAGAAGAGCCTTGCGCGGCGGAGCCTGGCTGAGGAGACCCTGCCTGAACCGAGGCGGAAGATCCCACGGATGCGGAGTCGGTGACCACCCTGCCTGATTCCGTTTCCCGCTTCAGCCGCTTCAGATCGGCTCGCATGTCGGACGCGTGCTGATAACGCAAATCGCGGTCTTTCTCCAGAGCTTTATTGATGATCCGTTCGAGTTCAACCGGAACTTCCGGGTTCAGACGCACGGGAGCCGTTGGCGCCTTGTGCATGATGGCGTCATAAATGTCGCCCGAACCTTCGCCACGGAATGGAACCGTGCCGGTCACCATCTCGTAGAGCACTGCGCCGAAAGAGAACAGGTCGGTGCGCGCGTCCAGTTCTTTACCGCGCACTTGCTCCGGCGACATATAGGCAACCGTGCCGAGCGTGGTGCCCGGACTGGTAAGGTGGTCTTCGCTCGGTAGCGTTTCTTCGGCGGTTGCTCCCGACAGTTCCGCAATCCGATTGCTACGCAGTGTCAGCTTAGCGAGTCCGAAGTCCAGAATTTTGGCATGACCACGCTTGGTCACGAAAAGATTCGCCGGTTTGATGTCGCGATGGACGATTTGCTCGGAGTGGGCGGCGTCGAGAGCGTCGGCAATGTCGATGCCGAGCAACAGCACGGTTTCAATCTCCAGCGGTTTCGCGCCAATGCGATGTCTCAACGTTGTTCCGTCGAGAAACTCCATGGCGATGAAGGCCTGACCGTCCTGCTCGCCAATGTCGTAAATCGTGCAGATGTTGGGGTGATTCAGTGCGGATGCGGCCTGGGCCTCGCGCTGAAAACGGGCGAGGGCCTGCGGATCTCGGGCAACATCTTCGGGCAGGAACTTGAGCGCGACAAAACGATGCAGCCGTGTGTCCTCGGCCTTGTAGACAACACCCATGCCGCCGCCGCCCAATTTCTCGATGATGCGGTAGTGCGAGATGGTTTGGCCGATCATACTTAGACCGATTATGGTTGCACTATCATGTTTGCGCGATCAACGAAGCGCCCGCACCGGGAAGCGACCATATTAGGAGCCAAAGCACGGCAAGTCAATGAATTGTGGGTATGGCTATAGGAAATCCGGACGTCCGGGCGCCGCAGCGATTGGTGAATTGGACCACAGAGTCCCGGAACACAGGCGATGAGCTCGAGAGCCGGAAAGCCGCGCCGGACGTGGTTTTTCAAACTTCCCCAATTTCGCGGCTTTTGCTACCATGGGTTCCCGCCTATCGTCACGGCACCAGGAGGTTTGCAAGTGATCAACGGCTCAACTCCGCGGAAAGGCCCTGCGCCCGCTGCCTGCCGCAGCTTTCGGCGCATTTTGTCCACAAGATTTGTTCTTACATTCATGGCGCTTCTGCTTGCCGTGTTCGGCACGTCGCTGGCGCAGACCCTGACCCCGCTCGTCAACCAGCCGCCGGACGGAATCGTGATGACGTTTCAGTTGACTGACGGCACGGTCATGGCGCAAGGGAACAACGATTACGATTGGTGGAAGCTCACGCCCGACATCACCGGCAGCTACCTGAACGGAACCTGGACACAACTCGCCAGTCTTCCCCCCGGATACGCGCCCTACGCCAATGCTTCCGCGGTATTGGCCGACGGGCGGCTGGTGATTACGGGCGGGGAATACAACTTCGGCGTCTTCACCCTCACCAACCTGGGCGCGGTCTACGATCCCACAACCGACACCTGGACCTCGCTGGCTCCGCCGCCAGGATGGGACTTTATCGGAGATTCGCCGGCGCTGGTTCTGCCGAATGGCAAGTTCGTGGTTGGCCAGAAGCTTACCAAAAACATGGCGGAACTCGATCCCAAAACTCTGACCTGGACTGCACTGAGTTCGAAGGGTAAGAGCGATTTCAACGCGGAAGAGGGCTGGACCCTGCTACCCGACGGCTCGATTCTGACCGCGGATGTGTTGCACGCTCCCAACTCGGAGATCTATTCGCCCGCGGCGCAAGAGTGGGTGAGCGCGGGCAGCACGATCGCCGATTTGCGTTCCCCAACGACCGAGGCCGGTTGCGTTCCTTATGGTACCGGCGACACGCGCTATTGCTACTTTCCGCCTGGGGAGATTGGACCGCAGATCCTGCGTCCGGACGGAACGGTGTTTGTAACCGGGTCTTGGACGACGATTTCGTCGGTTTTCGAGACAAACCCTGGGAACACGTCCATTTACGACACCAAAACGGGCACATGGACACCCGGTCCTGTTTTCGAGAACGATGACAACGCCGGCGATTCGTTTGCTGTCCTGCTGACGAATGGCAACGTGCTGGTGGAAGGCGATACCGGGATTTCTTATGTGTTCGATGGAACGAACCTTACTCCCGGACCGTTCCTCACTCCAGTGCCGTTTGTCGAGTCAAGTCTGATGGTGTTACCTACCGGCGAAGTGCTGGTCGGCGGCTTTGATTTGACGGAGACTTACACTTATCCTGGAGCATACCAGCCTTCGTGGGCTCCAACGATTTCGAGTTATCCGTCTACGGTCACTCGCGGATCGACCTACTCAATCTCCGGCACGCAGTTCAATGGTTTGTCGCAAGCGGCAGCTTTTGGAGACGAGTTGCAAACGGCGACAAATTATCCGCTGGTGCGAATTACGAACAACAGCACGCAGCACGTGTTTTATGCCAGAACCCACGATCACAGTACGATGGGCGTGGCTACCGGCACGGCAACGGTGTCAACACACTTCGATGTGCCGGCGACGATGGAAACGGGCGAGAGTACTCTGGTGGTTGTGGCCAACGGCATTCCTTCCGCGGCCGTTAGCGTTACGGTTCAGTAAAGAGTCTGTAAAAAGAGCGCTCGAATTAATTTGGCTGCCCTCGTCTCCCCCTTTTCGATGGGGAGATGTGAGGGAACTGGTGTCGATGGTTGCAAATTCACATCCGCGCCTTGCCCCCGAGGGCGGTCTGGTTCCCAGCCGGTTTTGGTATGCTCGGGGGGAAAACCGCGAAAGTTTGTCAGCTTCCAGCACGCTTCTCGCGACATATATAATGGCGCGGACACATGTCCCTTACCTCCGGCACAAAACTAGGTCCCTACGAGATCCATGCTCTGGTCGGCGCTGGCGGCATGGGAGAAGTTTATCGCGCGAGGGATACGCGCCTGGGGCGCGATGTCGCGCTGAAGATTCTCCCCGAATCTTTTGCCCGCGAACCCGACCGCCTGCGTCGCTTTGAGCAAGAGGCGCGAGCGGTGGCGGCGCTGAACCATCCCAATATCCTGGCTGTATTTGATATCGGTCAGCAGAATGGCTCGCCGTTTCTGGTCTCCGAGCTTCTGGAGGGCGAAAGCCTGCGCGTGGCGCTGGACGGTGGCGCGCTACCGCAGCGTAAGACGATCGAATATGGAGTTCAGATTGCGCACGGGCTGGCGGCGGCGCACGAGAAGGGGATTGTCCACCGTGACCTGAAGCCCGAAAACATTTTCGTCACGAAAGACGAGCGCATCAAAATTCTGGATTTTGGCTTGGCGAAGCTGGCGCAACAGGCGGGGTCGGACGACGTCACCCTCTCCAGTCCGCATACTGCGGTCGGCGTAGTCATGGGCACGGCGGGCTACATGGCGCCGGAACAGGTACGCGGCGAGGCCGCGGATCCTCGCACCGATATTTTTGCGTTCGGCGCTGTGCTCTACGAAATGTTTTCCGGCGTGCGCGCCTTCCACCGCGACACGACGGCCGAAACCATGACCGCGGTTTTGAAGGACGACCCGCCGGAGTTGTCCGATCCCGCTCATTTCGTCTCTCCCGCCCTTGAGCGCATTGTTCGCCGCTGCCTGGAGAAGAACCCGGAACAGCGCTTCCAGTCGGCGCGAGATCTGTCGTTTGCTCTGAGCGCGCTCTCCGGAACCGAGACGAGCGGTATGGCACGCGCCGTGGCCGTGCCTCGCCGAAAGCCGTTGTTGCTCTGGGTCTCCGTCGCGGCGGCGCTGGTTGCGGTCGCCGCTGTGACGTGGTTTGTCGCCCGGCGTCCGGTGCCAACGACCCGCATGCAGTTTGCCATGGCGGTTCCAGACGAAATGAGCATCAGCCACATGGCGCTTTCGCGCGACGGCTCCATCCTGGTGTTTGTATCGCCGGAAGAAAGCTCCGCATTGCCCATGCTCTTTGTGCAGCGCGTAGGATCTCCGAACGTCACGCTGCTGCCGGGGACGCAGGGCGCGAGTTATCCCTTCTGGTCGCCGGATGGCGCCTCTGTTGGATTTTTCGCCAATGGCAGGTTGCAGAAAATGACGATCTCAGGGGGCACGCCGCAGGTGCTCGCCCCCGCTTTGGCGGGACGCGGCGGCAGCTGGGGAAGCAAGGGTGTAATCATCTACGCGCCGGACGCCAACAGTCCCCTCCAGCGCATCAATGCCGACGGGACGGGGATGGCGCCGGTCACGCAAGGCATCAGGACCGCGGAGGATCAAACCCATCGCTGGCCTCTTTTTCTTCCCGACGGCAACCATTTCTTATTCTGGGCCGGTAACTTCGGAAACCTCAAGGACGACCGCTTGAGCGGCATCTACCTCAGTTCTCTCGAAGGCAAGGACAGAAAACTTGTTGCCCTCTGTCATTCGAGTTTTGGCTACGATGCCCACAACTTGTTTTATGCGGATGAGCAAAGGCAGTTGGTCAGCATTGCTTTCGACGCATCCGCCGCCACTGTGTCGGGCAGCACGACCGTGGTCGCGAATGCGATCGGATTTCAGCCCTCCACTTACTGGTCGGCTTTCGCCGTCGCCCAGAGTGGAACGTTAATCTACAACACCAGCGTCGGGGCGGCGGAGTCCGCGCTCACCTGGATGGATCGGTCGGGCAAAGAACTGGGCCATATCGGCGATCCGGCCATCATGGACAACCCCACGCTTTCTCCCGACGGCAGTCGCGTCGCCCTCGATATCAGCGACGAGAAGGCAGTTAACGTGGATATCTGGATCGAAAGCACAACCGGAGCGGGCAACTCGCGTTTCACGTTTGACCCCGCGGAAGAAGTAGCGGCGGTATGGTCGCGAGATGGAGGCATGCTGGCCTACCGCTTGGGTGACGCCAACGGCTCCAGTGTGTACTTAAAACCGGCGACTGGCCTGGAGCGCGAGCGCAAGAGATTCACTATCCCAAGGTCGTCGATGGACGACATTGTTCCTAATTCCTGGTCTGCGGACGACCAGCAGATTCTGTGCACACGTCAGACTGCGTTAGGCAACTATCTGGAATTGCTGCCCGTTGCCGGCGGAGAGCCCACTCGGTTCCTGACCAGCAAGGGCAGCGAGACCAACGGACAGATTTCTCCCGATGGAAAATGGGTGACCTATGCCTCCGACGAGTCCGGCGGGTGGGAGATTTACGTTACGTCGTTCCCCGGTGCTGCCGGAAAGTGGCAGGTGTCGCGCGGCGGCGGCACTGAGCCGCGCTGGCGCGGAGACGGCAAAGAAATTTTCTATATTGCTCCGAGCGGCATGTTGATGTCGGTGCCGGTCAACGGCGCAAGTATTTTCGCGACGGGTACGCCCGCGCCGCTGTTCCAGATTCACGGGCGCGCTCCGATTTCCAGCACCGATGTTTTTACCTATGACGTGGCCAAAGACGGCAAGCGCTTCCTGGTGAACCGGTACGTGAAACCGGAACACGTCCCGCCGTTGACCATCTTGCTGCAGGCAGCTTCCGGCAACTCATCCTTCTAGGGGCAACGAATTACTTGAAAGGAATGTCCGTCTGCTTTGAGGTCCAGCCGACACTCGGCACTGAGCCCCAAAACATTCTTACCGAGGGGATGTACTTAGTCATATTCCCGGTCGACGCGGTGCGGGCGAACACGTCGAAACGCCAATTCAGCATGTCCGCGACGGCGCAGTTTTATCTTTTTAAGGAAGTCGCGGAGCTGAGAAAACGGAGACTTGCAAATGAAGAGAAAATTGCTGGCGGCAGCGCTCGTTCTGGTGGCGATGCTTTCGCAGAAGCTCGCTGCGGGTTCCGGCGGTCAGAGTTCCGGCGGTCAGAGTGCTGACGATCAAGCTTCATGGCAGCGCGATCTGCTCGCTTGGCGCTCTAAGCGGGCAACCAACCTTCAGGCTCCGGAAGGCTGGCTTTCTTTGATCGCCCTCGGATGGCTGAAGGAAGGGGACAACAGCTTCGGATCGGCTGAAGACTGCCGCGTTCAGATCGCGGGAAGAGGGCTGGCGCATATCGCGGTCGTGCGTCTTGAGAAAGGTGTGGTGCGCTTGCTGCCTCCGGCCGAAGGTTTCCCCAAAGATCTCCTGGTCGATGGTCAACCCGCGAAGCAGCAGGACCTGCTCGCTGACGATGCCGACAAACCCTCGAAGCTGACGATTGGCACGCTCACCATCATCGTGATTCATCGCGACGAACAATTCGCCCTGCGCGTCAAGGATCTGCAAGCTCCCACCCGCGTCGGCTTCCATGGATTGCGCTGGTACGCGCCGAATGCCGCCTACCGCGTGCACGCGCGCTGGATCCCGTACAACCCTCCCAAAGTGCTCGACATTCCAACCGTCCTTGGCACCACGACCCATCTGCCCGCGCCGGGCATCGCCGAATTTAGTCTCGATGGGCAAGTTCTCAGGCTGGAGCCCGTGCTCGAAGATCCCCAATCGACCGATCTTTTCTTTATTATGCGTGACGCTACCAGCAAGACTACGACTTACGGTGCCGGACGCTTTCTTTACACCGAACTGCCCGACCATGGCGTAACTCAGCCCGGCGAAGTCTGGCTTGACTTCAATCGACTGGTGAACCCGCCCTGCGCCTTCACCGCCTATGCGACGTGTCCGTTGCCTCCGCCGCAGAATCGCCTCAGCGTCCCGATACCGGCGGGCGAGCAGCGTTACCACGATTGACGGGCAGATATTGGTTGGCCGCTATCGTGGATAATAATTGTAGGTATACAACTTCACTTTGGACTGGGAGTCTTGCATGAGATGGGTGCTGATCCTGCTTGCCGTCGCCGGTATCGTCGCTTCTTCGCTTGCGTTGCGCGAGCATTACCGCACCGACGCCTCGCCTTGCAGCATCAATGAACGCTGGGATTGCGGCATGGTGAATCACAGTCCATACGCCATGCTCTTTGGAATTCCTGTGGCAGTGATCGGCATCGCGGGATATCTGCTACTTGGCGTGCTTGCCTTCAGGAAAGCTTACCGGGTGATGCTGGTGGCGGCGCTGGGTGGACTGGGCTTTGCGCTCTATCTCGCCCACATTGAGTCCGCCGTGTTGGGCGTATGGTGCATCTACTGCGTCATATCGCTGGGGGTGATTTCTCTAGTCAGCTTGCTGGTCTTGGGCGCAGTGATTGTCGACTTGATAGGCCGACGGCAACGGACCGCCTGATGATGCCCAACATCCCGCGGGATTTGTCGCCAATTGAGGCGTGTCAGTTCTGTTCGGTTGAAAGGTCCCGGTTCCGGAACTTCCGGCACGGCGTGCACGGTGTCAGCGTGGGCGTCGGAGCGGGGAATTGTGCATGTTCGATGTTTTGGGGCGCGCAGACTCCGACTGCCCGGTCAGAACACTAACACCTTCGTGGCTTCCTCTGTCCATTTGCGAAGGTCGTCCAAGGTGCGGCGGTTGATGCCAGCGACGAGCGCGGCATCGTCAATCCCACGCGCCTCCAAACAAGTGCGGCAGGCACCGATTGAGACACCTTGCGCAGCCAAAAGCCGCAGCATTTCCTGAACGTTATAGGACGCATCTGACGGGGATTGCATCCGCAATCCGCTGACCACCCCGTCGCCCAACAAGAAAATGGAGACTTCCATGGTCGCGCCCTTCGCCAGCGCGCCGGCCAAGCGGAGTGCGTTGTAGGTACGCTGACTTCCGTAGGGGGAATCGTTCAGGACAAGTAGATACTCCATCATTCCTCCGATGCAACGGTGCAGGGTCTTGCCGTGAAGTATACGAGAAGAAATTGATCGTGAGTGTAATTGGGATTTATCATCAACTGACGGTAACTTCCGACTAGCCGACGACCCGCGCTCGATCTGCAAAAGTTCGGCTTCGTGGCTGTTAGTTTGCGGGTCCAGCAAACAGCAGCAGATTTCCATCCGGGTCTTTGACGACGAAATTTTTGCCACCCCAAGGCTGCTTCTTTAATTTCTGGCGAAAGGTAATGCCAGCGGACTGAAACTCAAGAAACAGTAGTTTGATCTCGTCGGCTGTGGCGACGGTCATAGATACCGACAACAGTTCCTCCCGATCGCGGACCGTCGACTCGATTACTGGTCGCTCGACGCACCTTAGATTGAGACGCGCCCCGTCGCGACCCACCTGTGCATAGTAGGGAGGTTTGCCATAACTGAATACAACCGAAAAGCCTAACTTTTCACGGAAAAATTCGCATGATCTCTTGATATCGGTGACGAACAGTTGCGGCTCTGCACCGACAATCGTTGCTTTGGATGGCGATGATTTCACCTTGAGCGACGTGGGCGAAAGTCCGGTTTTCAGGGCTTGCCAACTATCGAAGCCTTGCTGTCTTGCGACCATTTCTTGCGCATCGCTGAGCTTAAAGCTCGCTGCAAGAATCTCCGAGTCGGACATATTCAGGAAACGAGGCATAAGCCCGCGGATTTGTGCGGCGACGGGATAGTGCCGTTCGCGATGCCAACGCAATATGAGCTTAGCTTGTTTTTTGAGGTTTTCTAGATTGGGCATGCAGGCCTCCACGATGAGATCGGTAGGTGGGCATTGCCCCTTCGACGACGTGCCGATGCACCCTACATGCGCCGATTGCAGTATCTGCTGCCGTGTCAGTAATTGTCAATTGAGAACGCACTTGGCGTTTTTATGCCGTATTTACACATTTGTGTCGCATCACGGGCAAGACGGAAGTTGATGTCAATTGTTGTCAGCAGGCGTTTACACGTTTTGACCGCTGGTAAATGAGCGATATCGGGATTAATGAGATGGTCCGCCGCCGGGTAGGATTACGGCTCGGCAGTTTACATCAGGAGGATCATCCATGCACATCACATCTATCGGCATCGATCTGGGCAAGACAACCTTTCACCTAG
>Ga0074044_10000521_pt1 | contig 37068 bp, 31 predicted proteins | sample BogForMeECP23OM1_FD_94443 | JGI IMG/M metagenome (GOLD analysis project Ga0074044, IMG submission 94443) | Bog forest soil microbial communities from Calvert Island, British Columbia, Canada - Bog Forest MetaG ECP23OM1 | ecosystem: Environmental > Terrestrial > Soil > Wetlands ...
ACCGTTATTGTCTGCGGGTAAATTTCGCAGTCTGCCAGTTTTGCGGGTCGACAGCACCCGGCGTGCGACCATGGCCATATTGTCTTCGTCGAATCCAGTTCGCCCCCACAGATAGTGGGCTTTCCATACAAGGCCAGTCGAAACGGTTACATCTCCAATGTAAGGCTCCATCGCAACCTTCGCAACCATGCGCCTCGCCCCCCTTATCTGCGTCGTCGCCTGCGGATAAACTCGCCCTGCGATGGCACGCGACACCCGCAACGGCAAACCGTCTGGCGACGGATTTGATCTGGTGGCCGACAACCGCAAGGCGCGGCACGACTTCTTCATCGAGGAGACCCTCGAGGCCGGCCTCGCACTCACCGGCACCGAGGTCAAGTCGCTGCGTGCGCATCGCGCAAATCTCCGAGACAGCTACGCCCGCATCAAAAACGGCGAAGCGTTCCTCGAGAGCGTTCACATCGGCGCCTACGCTCCCGCGGGACAATTCAGCCACAAGGAAACCCGCGCGCGAAAACTCCTGATGCATCGCCGCGAGATCGATCGCCTGTGGGGCCGCGTGCGCGAGAAGGGCTATTCGATCGTCCCGCTGAAACTCTATTTCAAAAACGGCCGCGCCAAGGTTGAACTGGGACTCGCCAAGGGCAAGCACTCGTACGACAAACGCGATGCGATCGCGCGCAAGACCTCGCAGCGCGAAATCGAGCGCGCCCTGAAAACACGCAACCGCTAGCGTGGCTCCGAGCTCGTCGCGAGTTGACGCAATTCCGCGGCGAGGCTCTGGAAGCTCGCGACGCTCACCGACAATTCCCCCGGCGTAGTGCCGGCGCCTCCCAGCACGCTCGCGACGGCATCGTGAAAGCGCGCCGGCTTGATCGCGAATCGCCGCGACTCGGCGAACGCGCCCTTCTCGTTCAGAAAAAATCTGCGATTCAGCGCAAATAGAACCAGCGTCATGAAACCCGCCGCCCGAAACAGGCAGCCCGCGACGTACATCACGTCTGCGCGCTCGGCCGGCTTCGCCGCGATCGAAATCTCGAATTCCGCGTCAAAGAGATGCTTGCTCACGGCGGCGGCCCGAAACTTTTCCGGATATTCGCCTACCATGGACTTGAGCTCGGCAATCGCGCCGGTCGTGACGTGGAGCGGACGGCAGACCTGAACTTCGCCAGCGTAAATCTGCATGTGAAATCCGAGCGGATGGCCAAGCTGATAAACGCTGCGCGGCCGCCCGGCGATGCATTCCTCTATCGCCGCGCGCACCGCGCCAATTTCACGGTAAAGAAAATCGACGCGATGGCCCCGGATTTCGAGCCATCCTCCCCCGTTCACTCCCGGCCCCCATTCACCGAACGAAGTTACCAGACCATCTGCGTGACGATCGTCCAGTTCCCGGGCAGCCGCTCCCAGCGATGCCGTCGAGAACGGATTCGCGCCGTCGTAATAAATTCCCAGGTCGATGTCCGATCGTTCGTCGGCCGTGCCGCGCGCGCGTGATCCGCCAAGCACGATTGCCGCGACGCCGCCGATCTTCGCCACCCGGCCCGCCACTTGTCCGATTATTTCTTCGATTTCACTCCGATCGGCCATCCGCCGAGCTTAAGTCGCGCTTCCGGATGGAGCAACGCCGCCGCCGGCGCACTGGCGGCTTCAGGTCTGGCTGCCGGCGAACGTATCAGCGCCAGCGTGCGCGTCGAGTGTGGTCGCGCCCGCCGCACCCAGCAGCGCCTGCAGTCTTGCGATGCGCCTGCTCAGCGGCGGATGCGTCGAAAACAGGTTGGCAAAGAATCCTTCGTCGTCTTCGCGCACGCCCTCGCGAGGATTCACGATGAACAGGTGCGCGGTGCCGGCGGTGCCCCGCTTTAACGGGGATTCGACTTTTGCGATGTGCTCCAGCGCGCGCAGCAGCGCACGCGGGTTGCGCGTAAACTCAACCGACGACGCATCGGCAAGATATTCGCGCTGCCTCGATACCGCCATCGCCAGCAATTGTGAGAAAATCGGCGCCAGCGCAGCCAGGACGATGACCGCAACCGTGATCAGAGCCGCCGCCTGATTGTCGCGATCGTTGCGGTTCCTGCCGCGCCCGCCGAATCCGCCGAAGAACATCCAGCGGTACACGAAATCCGAAAGCATCGCGATTCCACCCACCATCACCGCGATCATCATCATCGTGCGGATGTCGTAGTCGGCGACGTGCGACATCTCGTGCCCGATCACTCCCTGCAGTTCTTCCCGGTCCATCTGATCGACCAGTCCCTGCGTGACGCAAATCACCGAATGCGCCGGGTCGCGTCCGGTCGCGAATGCATTCGGCGACGGATCCTCGATGAGATACGGCTTGGGTACGGGCATCCGCGCCGCCGTCGCCATTTCGTTGATCACGTCGAGCACCATCTGATGCTTGGCCGTATCGGGCGTGAGCGGGCGCGCGTGAACCGACAGCAGCACCAGCGACGCGCCGCCGTAATATGACACCATCGATTGAACGCCGGCGAAAACCAGCGCCGCAATCGTCAGTACCGGGAAGCCGGCCAGCTGTCCATCGACGATCGCAATGTCGCGCGCCGCAAAATCAAGTCCAAGCCCGAGCGCTCCGAACAGCACGATGAAAGCGGCGACCAGCAACGCGGTCTCGCGGCGATTGGTCGCTTCGAGACCTCTGAAATTGCTTGCTGCCATCGAGCCATGCCCGCCCGCAACGCGCGCGCTCAGGCGCGCGGCGTGGTCATCGAGAGATCGACCTTGGGGACAGCCTGCTCCTCTGGAGCACCTTTGAAATACTCCGCGGGCTTGAAACCGAAATTACTGGCGATGAGATTCGTCGGAAAAACTTGGATGCGGGTGTTGAGATCGAGCACGACATCATTGTAGGCCTGCCGCGCGAACGCGATTTGATTTTCCGTGGTAGTCAGCTCTTCCTGCAGCTTGAGCACGTTCTCGTCGGCCTTCAACTGCGGATAGTTCTCCATCACCGCCAGCAGTTTACCCATCCCGGCCGTAAGCTGGCTCTCCGCCGCCATGCGCGAGGCCTGGTCCGGCGCGCTGACAGCTTTGGCGCGCGCCTCGACGACCTGCGTCAGCGTGTCGCGCTCGAACTGCATATAGCCTTTGACGGCTTCGACCAGATTCGGAATTAGATCGTGACGGCGTTTCAGTTGTACGTCGATTTGCCGCCACGAATTATCTACTTGGTTGCGCAGACTGACTAATCGATTGTATCCATAGACTGCCCACGCGACGATAGCAACTACGATAATCAGAAACGTCATCCGCGATTCCTCCCGTCGAGAGGTCAGTGGCTTCGCCGCCTGCATCCGCGGCGCCGGCGGTGTCGATTGTGTCAACCGCCGGCGCCTCAGGTCAAAAGTTCCCTCGCCGCGGCCCGAAGCGTTCCCTGCGCTGGCTAGTTTTCGAACTCAACCTTGATCTTGAACGGCTTGCTCTCGGGCCGCTTCGGCACCGTCACTTCGAGCATCCCGTCCTTGTAGGCCGCCTTGATTCCGTCGTGGCTCGCGTCGTCAGGCATCGTGAACGCCCTGCGCATGGTGCCGTATGCCCGCTCGCACAGATGGACTTCAGCGTCCTTCGGCCACTCGGGCCGTTTCCGCTCTGCCGCGACGATCAGGTTTCCGTCCTCGACGCGAACATTGACCGACTCGCTCGTGATGCCGGCCATCTCGAAGTAGAAATGATACCCGTCCGCATCTTCCACAACTTCCGCCGCCGGCGCCGCGTTGCGCGCGGGTTCGATCTCGTTCCATAGGACGTTCCAGTGGCGCAACAGCGAATTATCCGGGCTCAGACCGTTCGTCAAACGCACTTCCATTTAGAAAGCCTCCTGCCGGCAGTTGTCTCCGGCGTGATTTTATTTTAGGGGCGCGCGGCGCGGCGAAAGCTCTATGCGTCTCTCGCTCGAATCGCCTCGCGTCCCATCATTTTCAAGGTAAGTACGAACTCGGAACCGTCAAGCGACGCTGCTCGCGAGACGGCAAAAATTCAGCCAAAAGCCCGCTATTTCGCGGGTTCGGCCGTCTTCGCGACCTTCGCGATCTCTTGCGCGAATCGCGCCGCCATCTTGCTATCACCGTTGCGTTCGGCGATTTTCATACCCTCATTCAACTCTTTGAGCGCCCGCGGGATTTCCCCTTTGCCGAGAAACACGCCAACCTTTCGAAAGATGCGGGCGTAGAGCTCTCCTTTTTCGGCGGCCTTCATGACGGCGAATTCAAGCGGCGAAACGCTCGACACCATCCTCGATGGACGGCTCGCGCTTGTCCAGCCCAGCCGCGGTTACCGCTTCTCGATCGAGGCGATTTTGCTCGGACGCTTTGTGCGGGCGGGTACGCGCGATCGAGTGCTCGAGTTGGGCGCCGGATGCGGCATCATATCGATCATGATCGCCGCCCTTCATCGTCCGCGCGCGGTCGTTGCGATCGAGATCCAGCCGCCGTTGGCGGCCATGATTGCCCGCAGCGCCGCGCTCAACGGCCTCGAAGCGGTGAATGCGGTTTGTGCCGATCTTCGGCACAAGAAAATCGCGGGCGTCGAGTCCGCAAGCTTCGACCTGGTCGTCGCCAATCCTCCCTTTCGCGCCGCGGCCGCCGGCCGCGAAAATCCCGACCGCAGCCGCCGCCTGGCGCGCGGCGAGAGCGCCGCCGTGCTCCTCGATTTCGTCGCGGCCGCGCGCCGCTACGCGCGCTCCGGCGCGCGCGTTGCATTTGTCCTCACCGCGCGCAGAAGCGCCGAGCTGATTTCCGCGATGCGCTCGCATCAACTCGAACCCAAGCGCATCCGCTTCGTCCATCCTCGGCTCGCAAGGCCCGCATCGGTGATGTTGATCGAGGCCCGCGTCGGCGGCGGAATCGAAGTGACTATCGAGCCTCCATTGATACTCTACGAACGTCCGGGAATATGCACTGCCGAAGCGCAGGCACTACTCAGTTCGCCCTGAAGTACCTCGCCCTCGCGGCGGATTCAGTGTCAGGCGTTCGCTGCGCCGCGCGTTGCGCGCCCATCGGCTTTGCGATTAGCTCATCGTTCATGGCTCGGCTCGTAGCTCGCGAAAAGTACCTCCTCGACGGCGCGCAAAAGTTCTACATCCGCGGCGTTTCGTACGGGCCGTTTGCTCCCAATTCCCGCGGCGAAAGATATCCCGAGCCCGAGCGCGCCGCCGCCGACTTCGCCCTGATGAGCAAGCTCGGCGCCAACCTGCTCCGTCTTTACGTTCCGCCGCCGCCATGGATGGTCGAGGCGGCGCAGAACGCTGGACTGCGCATCATGCTCGGCATCCCGTGGCCGTTCCACATGGCATTTCTGGATTCACGCGACATGATGCGCGAGATCCGCGACGCGATCCGCAAGACGGTTCTCGACACCCGCCAATTCGGCGCGACCATCGCGGCTTACAGCATCGGCAACGAGATCCGCTCGGACATCGTGCGGTGGCACGGGCCGCGCGCCGTCAGCCGTTTCCTCGCCGAACTGCGCGACCTCGGAAAACAGATCGACCCCGGCGCGCTTTTCACCTATTCGAACTATCCCTCCGCCGAATATCTCGATTTGAGTTTTCTCGATTTCATTTCGTTCAACGTGTATCTCCATCGCGAGGAAGACTTCCGCCGTTACTTGACGCATCTGATGGGCCAGGCTGGCGATCTGCCCCTGGTGCTCAGCGAAACCGGCATGGATACCATTCGCGAAGGCGAGCAGCATCAGGCCGAACTCCTTTCATGGCAGTGCCGCGCGGCATTCGAACTCGGCTTGTCCGGCTTCATCGTGTTCGCCTTCACCGACCAATGGCACACCGGCGGTGCCGAGATTACCGATTGGGCATTCGGGCTGACCCGCCGCGATCGCTCGCCCAAACTCGCTTTCGACGCGGTCGCCAAAGTCTTCGGCGGCAGTCTGCCGCCCCCGCTCACGGCCGCTCCCAAAGCCACCGTGGTGGTGGCTGCCTACAACGCGGCATCGACCCTTGGCCAATGTCTCTTTTCGCTTCGCGCTCTCAACTATCCCGACTGCGAAACCGTCGTCGTCGATGACGGCTCGACCGATTCGACTTCTGAAATCGCCAGCCGGGCCGGAGTGCGCGTGATTCGCCTCGCGCACAACGGTCTGGCCGCGGCGCGCAACGCCGGCATCGGCGCCGCCTCCAGCGAAAGCGATATCGTCGCGTTCATCGACGCCGACGCGCGTGCCGATCGCGACTGGCTGTATCATCTGGTCGAGACGATCGCGCGCCGCGATGCGGCCGCGGCTTCCGGCCCAAGTTTCGCCCCCGATCCCGGATCTGCTTGCGCCGCCGCGATGGCGGCTGCGCCCGGACTGCCGCGCGAGGTGCGCGCCGGCGACGATCGCCTCGCGCAACTGTGCGGATGCAACATGGCGATTACCAGGGCCGCGCTGCAAAAGGTCGGCGGCTTCGATCCGATGTTCACCGCCGCCGGCGACGACGTGGATCTCTCCTGGCGCCTGGCGGCGTCGGCTGAAACGCTCGCGTATGCTCCTGGAGCCGTCGTGATTCACGAACCGCGCGCGACTCTGGCTGCCTACCTCCGCCAGCAACGCGGCTACGGCATCGGCGAAGGACTGCTGTTCCGCAAATATCCGCTTCGCACCGCCGGCCAGGACGGAATGTACGCAAAGCCGTCGTGGCTCGGTTCGCTGTTTGGCGGCGCGCGCGTTTACTACGGCGCTTTCGGCCGCGGCCTTTTTCAGACCGTTTATTCGGCGGGCAACTCGTACGCTGACCTGCCGCTGACCATTCAGTGGGTCGGACTGTCGCTGATTTTTCTGCTCCTCGGCAGCGTCAATCGCCTGCTCGGTGTGCTGGGCGCCGCTGGAATCGCGCTTTCAATATTGGCGGCGGCGGCCGGCGCTGCCTCGGCCCCTTTGCCGCGCGCGCATTCCGGTCCGGCGGCCCGAATCTGTCTCTGGCTCGCCTGTCTTCTCGGCCCTGCCATTCGCAGTCTCGCGTGCGAGCGCGTCAAATGGCGCTTCGAACCTGCGGCTGCCGGCGAAGATTCCAACGGTCCCGTCGAACTGGACGGGCGAGTCGAATTTGTCGCGGCAGAGGGCGCCGCGCACATCGATTCCGCGATGATTCTCGCTGCCATCCGCGACGCATTGGTTCGCCGCGGCGTCGCAGTCGCCGAGACCGACGGCTTCCAGTCGTACGATCTCCAGCTCGTCGTTGCGCCGATGCTTCGGGTGCCGTTGAACGCGTTGCGTGCCGGCGCAGGCATCGCGCTGCTCTGGCGTATTCGACCCGCGCCGCGGCGTGCGCTGATCGCCGCGGCAGTCGCCCTGCTCGTGTTGCTGGCCGCCGGATTCTCACTGCGCGCCGCAATCCTCGGCGTCGCAGGCGCCGCAATCGTGGTAGCCTTGCTCGCGATCAATCGCGCGCGACGCATCCCCGCGATCGTCAAAGCCTGCGCAACCGAAGTCGCCGGATCGCCTGGAGTCTCACTCGCGGCGCGCCCGGAAGGCGAAACTTGATGAGCACCCTGGAACTTTACGGCCACGCGATTCGCAGGATGCGCCCGCATCTGGGCCGTCTCGCGATCGCCATCGCCGGCGTGCTGCTTGCCGCCGCGACCGAAGTGCTCAAGCCATGGCCGCTCAAAATTGTAATCGACAACGTGCTGCGCGGCGCGCCTGTCGCCAGCGCATGGATTCCGCCGATGCCGCGCGCCGATCTGCTCATCGCCGCCTGCCTCAGCCTCGTCATCTTGTACGCGCTGCTCGGCCTGCTCAACGTCATGACGAACTACGTCACCATCTCGATCGGCCAGCGGATGGTCAACGAGTTGCGCGCCCGCCTGTTCGACCACCTGCAGCGCCTTTCGCTCTCATTCCATCGCCGCCGCGAAGTCGGCGACCTGATGGTGCGCATCACCTACGACACTTACTCGATTCAAACGATCGCGATGAACGGCTTCTTCCCGGTGCTATCGTCGCTGATTCTGCTCGGCGGGATGTTCGCCGTGATGATCAGGATGGACGCCGCTTTGACGCTCGTGGCGCTCGCCATAGTCCCGCTGCTGATTTTGCTGATCTTGTCGATCAGCGGCCGCATCGACGCGATCGCCGGCGGCGCGCGCATCAAGGAGAGCCGCCTGTTCACCGTCGCGCACAGCGCGCTCGCCGCCATTCACGTCGTGCAGGCCTTCACCCGCGAGGGCGAGTCGTACCGCGAGTTCGTCAAATCCAGCGGCGAGAGCCTCGACGCGACGCTGCGCCTCTACACTCTGCAAACGCTTTACGCCGGCGCGGTCGGCGTGTTGATCGCCTGCGGCACCGCGATCGTGATTTTCCTCGGCGCACAGCACGTCCTCGACGGGCGCCTCACGATTGGCGACCTGATCGTTTTCACGACCTACCTCGCCTCGCTCTACGCGCCGGTGAACCAGATTTCGCAAACCTACGGACAAATCGAAGGCGCAAAAGCGGGCCTCAGGCGATGCCTCGAGCTGCTCGCGATCGATCCCGAAATCAAGGACCGCGCTGGCGCGCAGGCGCTCGGCCGCGCGCGCGGCGAGATCGAATTCGACAACGTCGTATTCGGCTACGAACCGGGCCGCACCGTGCTCAAGGGAATCAGCTTCAAGGCTTCCCCCGGCGAGACTATCGCGATCGTCGGCCCGAGCGGTTCCGGAAAAACCACGATGGCCACGCTGCTCGCGCGCTTTTACGAGCCCCAATCGGGCGCGATCAGGATCGACGGCAACGATGCCCGCTACCTCACCCTCGATTCGCTCCGCGGCAACATCGCGATGGTCCTGCAGCCGCCGCTGGTGCTCGGCGACACGATGCGCGTCAACGTCGCCTTCGGCAAGCCCGCCGTTGACGACGCCAACGTGCTCCGCGCGATCGAGATGGCGCGCCTCGGCCCCGTGCTCGCCGGCTTGCCCGCCGGTCTGGACGAAGTGTTGGGCCAGGGCGGTCACACGCTCTCCGAGGGTGAGGCGCAGCGCGTGACGATCGCGCGCGCGTTGCTCAAGGACGCGCCGATTCTAATCATGGATGAACCGACCAGCGCGCTCGACGCCGAGACCGAATCGATGGTGCTCGCCGCCGTGCGCGAGGCGATGGGCGGACGGACCACGCTGGTGATCGCGCACCGGCTCTCGACGGTCCAGAACGCCGATCGAATCCTCGTGCTGCGCGACGGCGTGATCGTCGAGCATGGCTCGTTCGACCAGTTGCTGGCTCGCGGCGGCTTCTTCAGCTACCTCTACAACATCCAGGCGTGGAGCCGCGAAGCCGCAGGCTAGAAATTTCAAATGCTTACAATTGGCCTCACTGGCGGAATCGGTTCGGGCAAGAGCACCGTCGCGCAGATCCTCGGCGAATTCGGTGCGCCGATTCTTGACGCCGACAAGGTCGCGCACGCCACCTATGCGCCCGGCGGTCCCGCCTACGACGCCGTCATCGCGGCCTTCGGCGCCGAGCTTCTTGCTCCCGATCGCACAATCGATCGCAAAAAGCTCGGCGCCATCGTGTTTGGAAACCCCGCGCGGCTCAACCGCCTGACATCGATCGTCTGGCCCGCCACGTTCGAGAGCATCCGCCGCAACGTCGCCGAATTGCGCGCGGGCGGCGCTAGGCTGCCGATCGTCGTCGAGGCCGCGATTCTGATCGAAGCCAATTGGCAACCGCTATTCGACGAAATCTGGCTGGTGCGCGCCCCGCGCGAACAAGTGGTCACCCGCATCAATATCCAGCGCGGGCTCAAACCCTCCGAGACCGAGGCTCGAATCCGCGCGCAGTTGTCCGACGAGGAGCGCGCGAAGCATGAGAGCCTCGTGATCGAAAACAACGGGTCGCTCGGCGAATTGCGCGACCTGCTGAAAACAGTGTGGGCCGCCGCGCTCAAGCGAAACGCCTAGGCGCGAAGCGCCGCCAGCACCCCGAATGTAACCACCTCGGCGAACGCGCACCCGCCCGCCAGCATGTAGCCCGAAGCCCCGCCCATCCGGCGGCTGAGCACCAGGCGCATCGCAAGAATCGCCAGCGCCAGCGCGACGATCACCGCCAGTCCGACGTTTTGATACAGCCCCATTGTAAGTCCCAGCGCGACCACGCTGGAGATCGCGAACTCGCGAAATGAAATCCCGCCCTCATACGGAATGCCGAGGCCCCAGTGCTCCAGCGCCTTCAGCCCGTAGCCGATCGGTATGATCGCCCATCGCGACAGCATCATCGCCATCACAATCGCCGCCGTCCGCCCCGCGTCATCGGTGATTCGCGACAAGCACCACACCTCCACCGCGAACGCGGCGATCGACGCGCCCGCCCCAACCGGTCCGATTCGCGCCAATCCGGTCGAGGCCGGCCGCGTGCCCCGCCGAAGCGCCTCGACCGTGTCGGCGACTCCGCGGTTTGCCAGCCCCAGCGAGAGTCCTGCTCCCACGATCAGCACGACGCACGAGCGTCCGAGCGGTCCGAACGCCAGGCCGGCGCTTCGATCGACAATCGCCAGCACTACGCCGAGAACAAATCCGACGATCGGAAAATAGACCATCGCGCGCGAGCGCTGCGCGCCGGTGCCTTGCGACCTCTCGTCGAGGACCGGCCACAGCGTGAGCGTCGCGGCTGCCAGCGCGGCTTCGAACATCAGTTCGCGCGCACTGGGAAGACTGGTTTCGCCCGCCGATTCCATCGCGACTCCGGTTGATTACAACAGATTGCGGCGGCGCTACGATAGGCGCGGTGACTACCATGAAAAGAAATCGGATCCGCACCGCGCCATGAAAATTCTCGTGATGGGCGCGGGTGCAGTCGGAGCCTACTTCGGCGCGCGGCTGCGGGCCGCCGGCGAGGACGTCGTCTTGTGCGCGCGCGGCGAAAATTTGCGCGCGATTCGCGAGCGCGGACTCGACATCACCAGCATTCGCGGCGATTTACGCATCGACGTCACAGCCACCGACGCGCCGCGCGACTTCGCGCCGTATGATCTGATCCTGTTCTGCGTGAAGACCTACGATACCGAAGCCGCCGCGGATGCTATCTCAGGATGCCTCGCGCCGGGCGGTGCGATTCTGACGCTTCAGAACGGCGTCGAGAACGAGCAAAAGCACACCGCGATCTTCGGCCGCGAGGCGGTCATGGGCGGCAACGCGCGCGTCGGAGTCGAGATGGTCGCGCCCGGCAAGATTGTTCATCTCAGCACCGGCCACATCGACTTCGGCGAACTCGACGGCCGCGAGACAGATCGCACCAGGAAAGTCGCCGACGTATTTCGTCGCGCGGGTATCCTCGGCCAGATCTCCGCCGACATCTTGACCGCACGATGGGACAAGCTCGTCTGGAATGGCGCGGTCAACACCGTGGCGACGCTTACGCGCCGGCGCGTCGGCGAAATTCTCGACGACCCCGAAGGGCTGACACTTCTGCGCACGCTGATGCAGGAGATCGTCAACGTCGCGCGAGCCGAGGGCGCGAATATTTCCGGCGACCGCATCGACGCGTACATCGCCCACTCGCAGAAAAACCTGCGCGCGCTCAAGACCTCGACTCAGCAGGATCTCGAGCGCGGCAAGCCGCTGGAGTACGAGGCGCTCAGCGGCGCCGTCGTGCGCGCAGCCCGGCGCCACGGCATCAGCGTCCCCGCCGTCGAAACCGTTTACGCGCTGTTGCGATTGCTCGACGGCGCCCCGAAGCCCCGCACCTAGTGGATTGCTCGGTCGTCTAGCGCTTCTCGAACTGCTTGTTGCCGAACAATATCTCCCACGATTTTTTGTCGCCGGCCGGTTGATTCGCCTGCGCCGCCGCGCGCATCCTTTCGACCACCTCGCTCATCACGGCGAAGCCTCGTTGGGTCGCCGGCCGTGCGCGTAGCTCGTCGTACCACTTCTTGAGGTTCGGAAAATCTTCGAGGTTCTGTCCTTGCATCGAATGCGGCACCAGCCACGGGTAGGTCGCGATATCGGCGATCGAGTAATCATCCGCCAGGTACTTCGCTTCGCCCAGCCGCTTGTCGATCACTCCGTAAATCCGCTTCGCCTCGTTGGTGTAGCGGTTGATCGCGTACTCGAGTTTCTCGGGCGCGTAGCGGCGGAAATGATGCGCCTGGCCGAGCATCGGGCCGACGCTCGCCATCTGAAACATCAGCCACTGGATCACGTTGTACTTTCCGCGCGTCTCCGACGGCATCAGCTTGCCGGTCTTCTCGGCCAGGTACATCAGGATCGCGCCCGACTCGAAAATCGAAATCGGTTTCCCGTCGGGACCGTCAGGATCGGTGATCGCGGGCATCCGGTTGTTTGGGCTGATTTTCAAAAACTCGGGCTTGAACTGATCGCCCGCGCCGATATTGACCGGGATCACATTGTACTTGAGGCCGACTTCCTCGAGCATCCACGTGATCTTGTAGCCGTTGGGCGTTGGCCAGAAATATACGTCGATCATCCGCAACTCCTTGTAACGATCAGCCGGAACGCGTCCGTTTCATATTGCAACTTGGATCAGTCCGGCGCGCGACGCAAACCCAAAACGCAAGCTGGCGTGGCGCCGGGTCCAATTCCGCCTCGGCCGACGACTGCGTGTGCCAGCCTAACTCGGCACGGAGTCGGTTTCGTTGTCGCCCTTGCGCACGCCCATCAGATAGGCCTGGATAAACTCGTCAATCGCGCCGTCGAGCACCGCGCCGGTGTTGCCGACCTCGACGCCGGTGCGATGGTCCTTGACCATCTGGTACGGCTGCAGCACGTACGAACGAATCTGACTGCCCCACGATATGTCTTTTTTGTCCTTGCTGAACTTCTCGAGCTCTTCTTTTTTCTTGCGCTGCTCGAGTTCGAACAGCCGCGCGCACAATATCTTCATCGCCATCGCGCGGTTCTTATGCTGCGAGCGTTCATTCTGGCAGGTCACGACGATGTTGGTCGGAATGTGCGTGAAGCGCACGGCCGAGTCGGTCTTGTTGACGTGCTGGCCGCCCGCACCGGACGCGCGGAACGTATCGATTCGCAAGTCGGCGGGATTGATAGTTATCTCGACCTTGTCGTCAACCGCCGGAAAAACGAAGACCGACGCGAACGAAGTATGGCGCCGCGCGTTCGAGTCGTACGGCGAGATTCGCACCAGCCGATGGATCCCGGCCTCGGCCTTCAAATATCCGTAGGCGAAGTCTCCTTCGACCGTTACGGTTGCGCTTTTGATTCCCGCGCCGTCGCCCGGCTGCAAGTCTGCAATCTCGGTCTTGAAGCCGCGCCGCTCGGCCCAGCGCAGATACAGGCGCAGCAGCATCTCGGCCCAGTCCTGCGCCTCCATCCCGCCGGCGCCGGGATGTATCGAAACGATCGCGCCGAGGCGATCGTGCTCGCCGCCCAGCATCAGCCGCAGTTCCTGGCGCTCGAGCTCGGCCCGCGACATCTCCAGCGCCGCCGCAGTCTCGCGCGCAGCTTCGGAGTCGTCGGCGCCTTCCTCTTCGGCCATCTGCAGGAACACGCGCGCCTCGTCGAGCTTGTCGCGAAGCATCTTGTAGCCCGCAAGCTGAGCGCGAATCTGTTCCTGCTCCTTGAGCGCGGCCTGCGCGGTTTCCTGCCGATCCCAGAAGTCGGGCTTGGCGGATTGTTCGACGAGTTGGTTTTGGCGGGCGGTCAGTGCGGGGACGTCAAAGACGCCTCCCGAGCTTTTCGGCGCGGTCGTCAAACTCGGAAAGCTGCTGTTTCATGTCGCTAAGCATCGGAAATTCACACCTCACGCCGGCTTGTCCGCCGGCCAATCAAACTATTATGACACGAATGCGTGCGCGCATTAATGGGGCCGGCCGTTGGTCGGCAGCCCCCGCGATCGAACCGCCCCAACTTGCAGTGTTGCCGCGCGGCCATCGCCACGCCACGATCAGTCCAATCGCCGTCAGCGCGAAGCAAATCTCCGCAAACAAATCGCCCACGATGGTATAGACCGTCCGCACCGGCCGCCACGATACGTTAACCATCACCGTGCCGCGCGTGAACAACGGCGTGCGATCCGTGATTTGACCCGACGGCTCGATAAGCGCGCTGATTCCGGTATTCGCCACCCGCACCATCGGGACCTTGGTCTCGACCGAGCGCATCGCCGCCATCGCGAGCACCTGGTACGGCGCCGAACTCTCGCCGTACCACGCGTCGTTGGTGATGTTGACGAGCACATCGGCGCCGCGCTGCACCTCGCGCCGGGTGAGGTCGGGAAAAATACTCTCGTAACAGATCAATATTCCGAGCTGCGCGCCTTTGACGTTGAACAGCGTCTGCTCCTTGCCGGGAACCAAATCGCCGAAGCCCTGCACTACCTTGTTGACGAAGAAGCCGAGGATCGCGCGCGCGGGAACATACTCGCCGAACGGCACCAGCTCGATTTTGTCGTAATGCGCATCCACTTCGCCCCTGGCCGACACCAGGTACGCTCGATTGTAGAATCCCAGGCGTCCATCTTCTCGTGCCAGCGCCGGTGCTCCGAACAACACCGGCTCGCCGATGTTGCGCGCCAGCGTGAGCAGCGCAGTGCGATACGCTGCGTCGTTGGCCAGTTCGGCGGGATATTGATCGTCGGGCTGGAACAGGAATGCCGCCGCCGCCTCGGGCCAGACGACAAGATCGGCGCCGCGTTTCGCCGCGATCACGGTTTCGTCCTGATAAACTCCGTAACTCTCGGGAAGAAACTTTGGATCCCACTTGAGCGATTGCGGGATATTCCCCTGCACCATCGCGACCTTGAAGCTCCCCGCGCTCGGCGCGTGCTTGAGATTGTTGATTCGCCACGCGCCGAACCCGACCGCCGCGATCATCATCGCGGTCAACGCGCTCAGGCTGACGGTCTGCAGGCGATAGACGCCGCCGCGGAAAATCACGACGTACACCACGGCGTTGAAAAATACGATCAGCGCCGAAACGCCATAGACCCCGGTGAATTCGGCGAACTGGATCAATTCGAGGTTGCGGTAAGCCGCGGAGCCAAGCAGATTCCACGGGAAAGACGCGGGAACGTAAGTGCGAAACCATTCGAGCGCCGTCCACGCCACCGGCATCGTGAGCACGGACGGGATTCGTGTCCGCCGCGCGACGAATTCACCCGCCCAGATCGCAATCCCGGTGTTGATCGCAACCATGCCCGCCAGCAGCAGCATCGGAAAAATCGCGAGACTCATTCGCACGTCGGCGAAGTCGTGCAGCGGAATCGGAATCCAGTAGAGCTCGACGAGGTAAGAGGCGAATCCCTGCAGGTATGCCCACGCGAATACGCGCCGCATGCTTTCGCCTTCGATCACGTAGAAGAGCGGCACTAACGCCACCCACGCCAGCAGCCCGTAATCGAACTTCGGAAATGCCAGTCCCAGCGCAAGGCCGCTGGCTACGGCGAGCGCCGCGCGCGTTGCGTTGTTCGACGACATCGTCAGGCGGGCGCGGCAAACATCTCGGCGATCGGAATCACGCCGGCGCACGGCGGCTGGCCGTTGAAGCGCTCGAAAATCTCGTCCACGTCCTTCCAGGTTTCGACCAGCGCAGCCGCCAGCGGCGGTTCGAACCGCAGATCGCCGGCAACCCGCCATTCGCGCTCGAAGCTCCAATCGATCGGCGGACTTTTGTCGATTTCAAGAGACACCACACGCCAACTTTCCTCCGGAGCGAGGATTTTTTCCGCTTCGCGCCACGGCAGGTAAATCACCGGCCGCGCACCCATCGTGAAAGCATACCGCTTGTCCACCGCGATCCCGAACGGCTCGTAGCGGCGGCGGTTGCGGCGGTCCAGCACGGTGCGCAGCTCGGCGATCGGAACGTCGAACATGCAAACCGCCGGATGCGCGCCGCGGATCATCCGGCTTCCGCCGCGAATAGCGCCGTCCCTGATAATCGCTACCAGGTTGTCCAGCGCCGTCGCAGCCGTCGAGGCACGCGTGAAATGCGTCAGCATCGCGACCGCGGGAATCCTGGCGGGTTTGCGTTTCATCGCGGCGATACGCGCCGGCTGGCGGCATTGCGCCTGCCGCCGGCTTTGGGTTGCGGCGCGGGGACGCATCCTTCATCGATCTTCGCCGCCAGCGTTCGTTCGCGCGCGAACATCTGCCGCGCCGCGGCCGCCGAGCGTTCGTGGTCGTAGCCGATCAGATGCAGAAATCCGTGGATCAGCAGCCGGCGCAATCGCGACGCGGGACTCACGCAAAATTCGCGCGCCTGCCGGATGGCGGTGTCGATCGAGATAACCACGTCGCCGACCGGAAGTCCCGGACTATTCTTTATGCTGCGGGGATCGGGAGGAGCGGCGCCGGCCTGTTCGATTTGCGAGAAGGAGAGAACGTCGGTGGCCGCATCGATTCCGCGAAAATCGCGATTCAGCCTGCGCAGCGCGCCATCTGTCGTGAGCGTGAGCGACAATTCGCAATCGCCAAGGCCGGCCGCGCGCATCAGGCGGTCCGCATCGGCGCGCAGCCCGCGCGCGTAGCCACGTCCGCGCGCCGTCGCGCATCGGAACTCCACCGCCACGCGCTTCAATCCCGATGGTTGCCGTCAGTTTGCGGCGCCGACGCCGGCCCTTCGACGTTGAACGATTCGTACGCCTTGATGATCGACTGCACCAGCCGATGCCGCACAACGTCGCGGTCGTTGAACCTCACGAAGGAAATTCCCGGCGTGTTGCCCAGCACGATGCTCGCTTCCTTGAGGCCCGACAGCTTGCCGCTGGGCAAGTCGATTTGCGTGACGTCGCCGGTGATGACCGCCTTGGAGTTGTAGCCGAGCCGCGTCAGGAACATCTTCATCTGTTCGGAGGTCGTGTTCTGCGCCTCGTCGAGAATGATGAACGAGTCGTTGAGCGTGCGCCCGCGCATGAACGCGAGCGGCGCGACCTCGATCGTCCCCCGCTCCAGCATCCGCCGCGCCCGATCGAAATCCACCATGTCATGCAGCGCGTCGTAAAGCGGCCGCAGGTACGGATTCACCTTCTCCGCCAGGTCGCCCGGCAGGAAGCCCAGCTTCTCGCCCGCTTCGACCGCCGGCCGGCACAGCACCATCCGCGTGACCTGATTCTTCATCAACGCCGCCAGCGCCATCGCCATCGCAAGGTAGGTCTTGCCGGTGCCGGCGGGACCGATTCCGAAAACGATGTCGTGGCTGCGAATCGAGTCGATGTAGACTTTCTGGTTGATGCTCTTGGGCGAGATGACCCGCTTGTTCGCGGAAACGTAAATCGTGTCGAGAAAAATATCCTTCAGCTCGGCGTTGCGGTCGCCGCGAATAATTCGAATCGCGTACTCGACATCGCTCGGATAGATCGGGTAGCCGTGTTTCAGCAGATCGTAGATCTCGCCGATCACCTTGCCCGCGAGCGCCTGCTCGGCGTGCGCGCCCGAAATCCGCAGCGAGGTTCCGGTTACGCCGATTCTGACTCCCAGCGCCGTTTCGATCGTGCGGACGTGCGCGTCGTGCTGGCCGAGCAGATCGGTGAACAGGCGCGGATCGTCGAAATGGAGTTCGAGCGAGTCTTCGGTGGCTAACTGGGAAATCGCCGCGCCTCTTGAGGTACTGATTTAGTTTTTCGTGGCTGTCGCCCGCCCCGGCCAGCAGTCGTTCAACCGCCCGCGACGCTAATCGTAATCATTTCGACGGGCGTATGAAAGTGCTTCCAAAAGCTACTGCACCAGCGCGGCGACTTTGGCCAGCGCCTCGTCCAGCTTCGACGCGTCGCGCCCGCCGGCCTGCGCGAGATCCGGCCGCCCGCCGCCCGTGCCGCCGACGATCGGCGCGATATTCCTGATGATGTCGCCGGCCTTGATTTTCGCCGTCAGGTCAGGCGTCACCGCGACCAGGATCGCCACCTTGCCCTCACCGAGGTCGGAGCCGAGCGCGACCACCGCCGAGCCGTGTTTTTGACGCATTCGATCCGCCATCTCGCGCATCGTGCGCGGATCGACGCCGTCGAGCTTGCGCGTTACGACCTTTACGCCGCCGGCGTCGCGCACGGTTTCTTCGTCCGCCGCGCCGCCTGCGCCCGACGCCAGCTTCTGTTCCATCGCGCGCAGCTTCTTCTCCAGCTCCTTCTCGCGCGCCAGCAGTTTTTCGAGCCGCTCGATCGCCGCACCGTCGCGCGCACCCAGCTGCGCGCCTATCTCTTCGAGAATCTTCTCGCGCTTGCGAATCGTCTCGAGCGCGCCCTGCCCCGTCACCGCCTCGATTCGCCTCACTCCCGCGGCGACTCCCGATTCCGCCTCGAGCTTGAAAATGCCGACATCGCCGGTGCGCGAGATGTGCGTGCCGCCGCACAGCTCGACCGAAAAATCGCCCATCCTGACCACGCGGACGCGGTCGCCGTACTTGTCGCCGAAAAATGCGAGCGCGCCCGCCTTGATGGCGTCGTCGTACGCCATCTCCTCGACGGTCACTTCGGCGTTCTCGCGGATGCGCGCGTTGATCTCTTCCTCGATCGTCGCGAGCGCGTCGCCCTTGACCGGCCCTTGATGCGCGAAGTCAAAACGCAGCTTGTCGGGATCGACCAGCGAGCCCGCCTGATGCACCGAATCGCCCAGGATGTCGCGCAGCGCGTAGTGCAGAATGTGCGTCGCGGAATGATTCAGCATGGCGGCGTCGCGCCTGAGGCGATCGACCTTGAGTTTGACGCGCGCGCCACGTGCGAAGTCGCCGGCTGCGCCGCGCAAAATTCTCCCGACATGAACGATAGAGCCTTCAGCCTTGCGCGTGTCCGACACTTCGAGGATCGCGCCCGACGCGGTCTCGATCACTCCGCGGTCGCCGACCTGCCCGCCGCCCTCGGGATAAAAGGGCGTCTCCGCGACGACGATCGCTACATGCTCCCCGTCCTTGCCGCCCGCCGCGAGCACTTCGGACTCGCCCTCGTAGCGGTGATATCCCACGAATCGCGACGCACTCCCCGCGCCCAAACTGATCTCAGGCGCGACCGCGTCATCTTTGCGCGCGGCGCGTCCGCGCTCTTTTTGCTCGTCCATCAGCCGGTTGAAGCCCGCCGCGTCCACGTCAATCGCGTGATTGCGCAGCACGTCCTCGGTCAGGTCGAGTGGAAACCCGTACGTGTCGTAAAGCTTGAACGCGACCTCGCCCGCGAGGGTGTGGCCGCCGCTTTTCTTGATCCGCGCGAGTTCCGTGTCGATCAGTTCCAGCCCACGATCGAGCGTCTCGCCGAAGCGCGACTCTTCTTGGGTGATCGCTTCGGCAGTCCTTGCGGCTGCCGTTCTGATTTCAGGGTAGCCGTCGCCCATCGCTTCGACGACGCCGGCGTGAGCCATCGCAAGAAATGTACGATGGATTCCCAGGTAGCGTCCGTGACGCGCCGCGCGCCGGATGATTCGTCGCAGCACGTACTCGCGATCGGTGTTGCCGGGAGTGATGCCGTCCGCGATCAGGAACGTCATCGTGCGCGCGTGATCCGCGATCGCGCGGTAGGAGATGTCGCTTTCCTCGCTTTTGCCGTATGGCTGGCGGTTGCCGACCGACTTCACAACATTTTCGATTCTTTTGATGATCGCCTGGAACAGATCGATGTCGTAGTTGCCGAGGACCTTGCCGGTCTCGATGCTTTGCAGCGCCGCTGCGATACGCTCGAGTCCTGAGCCGGTATCGACGTGTTTCTTCGGCAGAGGAGTCAGCGCGCCCGACGCGTCGCGGTTATATTGAATGAAAACCAGGTTGCCGATCTCGATGAAGCGCTCGCATCCATCGACGTTCACGAAACATTTCTGCCCCGAATGATTTTTTTCAGGGTTACAGGCGCCTTGACCGCGGTCGATGCTGATCTCCGAGTTGGGACCGCACGGCCCCGTCTCGCCCATCTCCCAGAAATTATCCTTGTCGCCGAATTGCAGAATCCGCTCGCGCGGCAGCACGCCCATCTTCAGCCAGATGTCCTCGGCCTCTTTGTCGTCCTTGTGAACAGTCGCGTAGAGCAGCTTCGGTTCGACTTCCCAGACCTTGGTGATCAGTTCCCAATGCCACCGAATCGCTTCTGCCTTGTAGTAGTCGCCGAACGACCAGTTGCCGAGCATCTCGAAGAAAGTGTGATGGTAAGTGTCGCGGCCCACCGCTTCGAGATCGTTATGCTTGCCCGAGATGCGCAGGCATTTCTGGCAATTCGCGACGCGCACGTGCTGCGGCGTGCGCACGCCCAGAAAATAATCCTTGAACTGCACCATCCCGGCGTTGGTGAACAGCAGGGTTGGGTCGCCCTTGGGAATCAGCGACGCCGACGGCACGATCGTATGACCGTGCGCGGCGAAGAAATCGAGAAACGATTGGCGAATTTTTGCGGTGGTCCAGCGCATGCAATTCTGATTCTATTGAGCGGCGGGGGAAGGGTAAATCACTTCATTGGATGTGAAACCCTCGGTGGGTTTCCCGCTTCCTTCGGCAGGGGTGACCCCTGCACCCACTGGTAAAGAGAGGCAGCGTTTCCACTGCGGCGGGCGGTTGGCCCGACGCGGCGCGTCGGACAAACTGGATTCATGGACATCAGCATCGACGCGCCCGCCGGCACCCGTGAGAACCTCTCCTTCAGCAATTTTTTTCTTTCCCACAAGGGCGATCTGACGCTGGCTTTTTCGGCGTTGGTTTACCTCGTGAGCCTGGCCGCCCTGATGTTCACGCGTTGGAGAACCGCGTCCGAAATTGCGGTCTCGATGGCGGAGGCGGCGCTCATTGGCGGCCTGTGCGACTATATCGCGCTCAAGATGATCTTCGAGCGGCGATGGTACCTGCCCAATTCCGGCGTGCTGCCGCGCAATCGCGCCAAGCTGATCGACGGAATCGCCGCCACGATCGAGAACGAGTGGCTCACGCCGCAGATGATCGGGCGCAAGCTCAGTGAGATGGATCTCGTCGGCCGCCTCGGTACGTACATACAGGAGTTGCAGCTGAGCGACGTGCTGGGGCAGGCCGGGCTCGAGCGGATCCTGAGCCAGGCGATCGACTACCTCGAATCGCCGGAGAAACGCGAAAGGCTCGAAGCCGTCCTCAAGCGGATGCTGCCGAAGACGGTCACGCGGATCTACGCGGTGCTGAATCGGCTCGGCGCGGAGTCGATTGGCGCGCGCATCGCGGCGAATCTGCGCAAACGGCTGCCCGAGTTGCAGAGCGACCCCGAGTTGCGCGACACCATCGAAAGCGCAATTCACGAGTTAGGAACTCAACTTCACGATCCCGACAGCTACGCGAATCAATTTGCGCAGCGATTGATCGACAACCTGGTGCGCAGGACGGTCGAGGCGAGCCGCGGGCAGATAACGCAGATGGTCCGCGAGAACCTGGCGCGGCTCTCCGACGATCAGATCAGGATTCAGATTGAATCTAAAACCCGCACGCACCTGGACTGGATTCGCGTCAACGGCGGCCTGTTCGGCGCCTTCTTCGGCCTGCTCTTCGCGCTATCGCGAATCCTGTCGCACAACGGCCCCGCCATCCTCGCCCACTTCCACCAGGCGATGTGAGGCGTCACCCCTTTTTCTTTGGCGACGATGCCGGCGTCTCTACTGGTTCTTCGACCGCCGCGTCCGGCGACGGCGCGACCGGCTTGGCCGCCAGCTTTTCGCGCACCTTGGCCTCGATCTCATCCGCCAGCTTCGGATTGGCCTTGAGCAAATCGCGCGCGTTCTCCCGTCCCTGGCCGATACGCTCGCCGTTGTATGAGTACCAGGCGCCGAGCTTCTCGATGATCCCGTGCTCGCTCGCCAGATCGACCAGCTCACCTTCCTTCGAAATCCCGGTGCCGTACAGGATGTCGAACTCGGCCTCGCGAAACGGCGGCGCGACCTTGTTCTTCACCACCTTGACCTTGGTCCGCGAGCCGATCACTTCGGTCGCGTTTTTGATCGTGCCGATTCGCCGGATGTCGATTCGCACCGACGAATAAAACTTCAGCGCGTTGCCGCCGGTGGTCGTTTCCGGATTGCCGAACATCACGCCAATCTTCATCCGGATCTGGTTGATAAAGATTACGATCGTGCGCGAGCGCGATATGATCGAGGTCAGCTTGCGCAGCGCTTGCGACATCAGGCGCGCCTGCAAGCCCATCTGCGGCTCGCCCATCTCGCCTTCGATTTCCGCGCGCGGCACGAGAGCCGCCACCGAGTCGATTACCAGCACATCGATCGCGCCCGATTGCACCAGCGTCTCGGTGATTTCCAGCGCCTGCTCGCCATTGTCGGGCTGCGAGATGAGCAGATCCTCGACCTTGACGCCGAGCTTGCGCGCGTAGGCCGCGTCGAGCGCGTGCTCCGCGTCGATAAACGCGCACGTGCCCCCCAGCTTCTGCGCTTCCGCGATACACTCCAGCGCCAGCGTCGTCTTGCCCGACGATTCCGGGCCGTAGATTTCGACTACCCGCCCGCGCGGCAATCCACCCACGCCCAGCGCGAGGTCGAGTCCGAGCGAGCCGGTCGATACGACCGCGATATCGGCGGAAATCGCCTGCTCGCCGAGCTTCATGATCGAGCCCTTGCCGAACTGTTTCTCGATTTGGCTGAGCGCCAGGTCGAGCGCCTTACTTTTGATCTCTATAGCCATCGCTTTTGCCCATGCGGGATTTGTTTATCGCGGTGCGAATCTTGCCACAAACTCGCTTCGATAGCTCTATCCGCGCCGCCGTTCGTGTCCACAGGGCTGTTGAGAAGACGGCGACGGTGTTACGAAAAGAACAAAGTTGACACCCTGTCAGCGCGACCGGAACAGAAATGTCGCGAGCGCCTCGTAGCTGGCGGCGTCGGGGCCCAGATGGCTGCGGTAAAGGGTGATCGATTCGATCCTCGAGACGCCGAACTCGCGGTCTCGCGCCGCCAGTAACGCATCGAGCGTTTTTGCCGCAAGCTGCCTCTCTCCCACGCGCCCAATAGTCAGGTGCCCGCTCCAGCGCCGCTTCTCGCGCTCGAATCCATACTCAGCCCCGACCGTCTCCAGCCGCGCCGCGAGCGCCGCAAGCGCGCCCGGTTCCACGCTATGCAACCCCACCCAGATCGCGCGTGGGTGCTCGAGGTTGGGGAACGCGCCGAGGCCCCTCGCGGCGACCCCGAACGGCGCCGTCCTCGTCGCGAGCTGATGAAGCCCGCTCGTCAAGCGCTCCAATCGATGCGAATCCACGGCCGGTCCAAGAAATTTGAGCGTGACATGCAGATTTGCCCGCGGCACCCATCGCACACCGTCGCCCGGATGCTTCAACTCGTCGAGCGTCTCCGCCACCGATTCCTCGACCTGCTCGTTCAAGCGGATTGCGACGAACGCGCGCACTCCTTTGGTTTCGCGCTGCCCGAGCTCGTCGCGCAGATTCGTTGGTGCCTGACCTTCCGCCCAATGCGTCATGCGATTCTGATTGAAATTAAGTTGAGCCGCCCGATCCTTCGTCCGCGGCCCCGCCGGCGCCGGCCGCCAGTTCGTGCTCGACCAGCGGCAGCCGGTCGTTGCCGAAGAACATCGATCCCTCGACGAACATCGTCGGCGATCCAAAACCGCCGCGCGCGATCAGCTCCTCGACGTTCTGCCGCAGCCGGGCCTTGTACTCGTCGGAGGCGATCTTCGTGAAAAATTCCTCGTCGTCGAGGCCGGCTTCCTTCACGATTTCGCGCAGCACCTCGTCCTTGCTGATGTCCTTGTCGTCGCCCCAATAGCTCTCGAACACAAGCTTCGAGTAACGCGCGATTGCACCATGCTCCAGAGCGACGAACGCGCCGCGCATCGCCTTGACTGAATTGACCGGGAACACCGTGGGGTTGCCGATCTTCAGGCCGTAGAAGCGCGCCCAGTCGCGCAAATCCTTCACGTAGTACCTCGCCTTGACCGGAACCGGCTTGGCGCGACTCTCGTACACCGAAGGATTGACCGTGTTGAAGAGTCCGCCCACCAGGATCGGCCGCCAAATCAGTTCCGCATCATGCCGCCGCGCGACGTCCTCGATCTTCGTGAACGCCAGGTATGTCCACGGGCTCGAACAGTCGTAGAAAAATTCCAGCTTCTTCGGCATTGTCTGATTTCCCCGGCGCTATAGTAGCTCAGTCAACCGGCGGAACCATCACTCACGCGCACTCTCGACTCCATCCTTGCCGTCGATCCTGATCAAGTCCGCCCGCACGTACCCGATGAACGCCTGCGCCTGGATCCGCAGCGGCAGATGGCGCTCATCCGCCGATATCCACAGCAGCGTCCCGTGAGCCTCGCTGCGCAGCTCGCCGTCGCTGACGTACCAGACGTCCGGCACGATTCGCCACGCGTCGAAGTCGCCGATGGCGAGGTGGATCTTCTCGCGCTTCTCGACCTCGAACGCAAAAACATAGCGTTGGCTGCCGCTGAACACGTCGAACGCATAGGTCTTGCCCGGCTGGAAGTTCTGGGTCAGCGCCATCATTGCGCCCGATACCGGTCCCCATGGATCTGACGCGATGTACTCCTTGCTCTGCGTCCCTTTGTGATTCTTCCTGGTCATCGTGACCGTCTGCGCGCGTCGATCGATCGTCACGTCGTAGTAATTGAGCCGCGATTTTTCGTGCTGGACCAGGTACACCCCGCTGGTATGGAGCGTGTCGTCGGCCACGCTCTCGCGAATGTAGTCGCGCATCTTGTAGAACAGGTCCGCAAACGCGTTGGTCTCGATCCAGGTTTCCCCGATCCATCGCGAAGGATCTTTCGGCGATTTGTGGAACTCGATGCGCGCCTGCGCCGCCGGAATCCCCACCCACGACGCCTGGTAGATCAACTGCTCGCCGTCGTGGAATGGTATCGGCCCCGGTTTGTACGCCGGCACCTTGGCCTTGACCTCGGGCGGCAGCGCCATCGGCGTCGGCGCCGGAGTCGGCAAATGACGATGCTTATTCGGGTGTGCCGGCGGAGCCTCCGCTGCCGGATTCGAATCCGATGCGCCCGATGCCGGGATCGGCCCCGCTAATGCGCCTGCAATGAGCATAAACCCGGCGGCTACGACGCTGGCGAGCGCGTCGCAGCGCAGGCGTACTCGTTTTTTCCTGGCGGCGCTGTTCCTTGCAATGTCACTCATGATCGCCAATAATTTTGGCGGATTGCAGAGGTGCGGGAAATGACTATCACGCGAAATTTATTTGCTGCCTTCGCGCTTGGCGTCGCGCTTGCCGTTCCACACCTCGCGTTTGCGCAGTACGGCGGCCAGGGATTGGGCAGCGCCCTCAGTTCCAATCCGATGTCGCATCAGGGGGATGTGAAAGCCGGCATTGACGATATTACGAAAAACGCGGCGCAAGAAACCCCGTTCAAAATCATCAAGGACGTAAAACTCGGCCTCAAGGACGCCGACCCCAACGTCCGCGTCTCCGAACTGATTAAGCTCCGCTATCTCCAGGACCCCGAAGTCAACCAGATCCTGACCAACTCGATGTCCGACCCGGACGTGCGCGTCAAGGTGAAGGCCATCGACATCCTCGGCGCGCGTGAAGCAAACGACGCCGTGTCGCCGATGTCCTCGATGCTCTTCCTGCGTTCCACCGAACCCATCGTCAAGCTCCATCTGGTTGCCGCCCTTGGCAGGATTGGCGACGCGCGGGGCGCGGTACCGGTCATGCAGTATCTCGGCGAAGATCAGGATGAGCGCGGCCGCGGCACCGCCGTCTTCGCCCTTGGTGAAATCGGCACCGACAAGGCCGTGCCGCTGCTGAACGCGGTGGTCGCCCAGGATCAAAGCCAGATGGTCCGGCGCCTCGCCAAGGAAGCGCTGCAAAAGGTCAGCGGCGAGTTGCCGACCGAGCATGCCAAGACCCTTGCTGCGGCTTCGAGCAAGCAAGTCGATCAGCCGACCGATCAGAAACTGGCCAAGCTGCGCGAGATGAACAAAAAGATGGAAGACCTGGAGCGCTGATTCTGATCCCTCGCCGGTTACTTCACGGCAGAGGTCAGGTGAGGTTCTACGGCGCAATCTCAACGCGATTCCGCCCCTTATCCCCTCCCGATCCATTCGCCCGCCATCAAGCCGTCGCCGCACCACTTGCCGTCCGCGACCACCGCGCTGCCATTGACCATCACGTGCTCGATTCCTGCCGGCGCCACCGTCGGCGTTTTCGCATCGGCGCCGCATCCGATCGTTTCCGGATCGAATATCACCAAGTCCGCCGCGTACCCCGGACGCACGAGGCCGCGAGCGCCCAGGCGCATCCGCTTCGCTGCCATCCCTGTCGCCTTGTGAACCGCATCTTCGAGCGTCAGCAGTTTCAACTCGCGCACGTAGTGCCCCAAAATTCGCGGGTAGGTGCCGAAGCTCGCGGGATTGTGATGCCCATGCGAGGTCAGAATCGTGTCCATCTCGAACAGGTTCAGCGGATGCTTCATCGCCGCCCGCAGCGCATGCTCGTCGCCGTAGTCGTAGCCGCTGTATAGATGGTTCAGCACGCGCGCGCGCGTTCCACTTTCGCGCGCGATCGTAAGGTACGCGTCGATCGGATCGAGTCGCAGTTCATCTGCGATCTGACCGAAAAACATACCCTCGAGATGACTGAGCTCCGGCTTGACCGCCCACATCAGTTGAACCGACTCGGCGATATAACGGCCGGTCGGCTCCAATTCGGCGCGCAATCTTTTCCAACCGTCTGATGAATCGAGCAAACCCTCGAGTCCCGTCTGCGCCCACGCGGGAAAACTGATGCGAATCGTCGTATTGCCGCAGGTGTAAGGGAAAGTGTCGAACGCGATATCGACGCCGTCGTTCTTGTGGCGCTCGACTTCGGCAAGCGTGTCGTCAACCGTCGCCCAGGTGCGCCGGCCCACAAAAATCAGATGCGAGACTTGCAGCGGCACACCCGCCTCGCGCGCGACGTTCGCCATCTCGCGCACGGCCAGGATGTTGTGCGGCACGTTGCTGTCGAAGAACAACGAGCGCGCCGAGTATGCGCGCAGATGCGAGGTCAACACTCCGCCGGCTGCCGCGGCCACGCGCGCCAGCGCGGCCAGCTCGGCCGGCTTCGCGATCATCCCCGGAAAATAGCCAAGCCCCGTCGAAAGCCCGACCGCACCATCGGCCATCGCCCGCTCGACCATCGTCTGCATCGCGCGCAACTGCTCCGCCGACGGCTCGCCCGCGTCCGCGCCCATCACGCTGAGGCGAATACTGCCATGCCCCGCCAGATGCGCGACGTTGAGCGCGAGCCCCTGGCGCTTGAGATACGCGGCGAAGCCCGCCACGTCGTCCCAATCCCAATCGAACTTCCGCTCGGCGCATAGCCGCCCCGACTCGTCGAGCATCCGCTGCCGCGCGCGCATCACCGGAGCCACCGAGAAGCCGCAATTGCCGCCGACGAAGGTGGTCACTCCTTGCAGCAGAAACGGTTTCAGAATTTGCCCGTGATCGGCAATCGGCAGGACCCAGTCGGAATGCGAATGCAAATCGATGAAGCCCGGCGCAATCGCGAGCCCGGTCGCATCGATTTCGCGCGCGGCGGATACATTCGCGGCGTCGCCCGGATCGATCAGCGCGGCAATTTTTCGATCTTTGATCGCAACGTCGGCCCGAAAGCGCGGCGCACCGCTGCCATCGACGACGACGCCGCCACGAACAACTACGTCATACTCCATGCACGCGATTATTCGTGACTCGCGACGCCCAGCGCAAACGCGCTTGTTCTTTTGTCCTTTGTGTTCCGCGTCATCTTATTTTTGTGTCATCCCGAGCGTAGCCGAGGGACCCCGGATCTCTTACGATGCAGACTACTTCGACTTCCCTTAGGGATTTTTTCTGCACTGAGCGTACGACTGATCTCGTGCGCAATGCGTTCTTCATGTGGAGCACAGTCATGATGTAGATTTAGGATCGATTCGCGTATTACCCGCGGACTTAAGTTATTCCCATGATCAAACTGGGGCGAAACGATCCTTGTCACTGCGGTTCAGGCAAAAAGTACAAACGGTGTCATGGTCGCAACTCGACTCCAAGGGCTGTCTCCACACCGGCAGGCCCCTATAAGGCCGCAAAGGTGGATAAAGCCGGCCTGGCTAGTCCGTCAGTTAACCTCGGCCATATGGGGTTCCCGGGTTTCGCACAAGCGATCGTGGTGGAACACGTCTTCGCTGATCCGAACGACCCTCGAAACCGAAGCGGCCCTGTAGGTCAGCCGGGCAAGTACGAGGTCACTTTCGTATTGCAGAGCTCCGGATACCCGCTGACGTCTGAAACAAGAGCAAGCTTCGCGGAAGGCCTGACGGGCGATTCTCATTTGGCGATCAGTAAACCGGCAATTGCCGACCCGACTTGGACCTGGACAAATATCCGCATCAGATCTCGCTTCGAGGGCGATGAATTTTTGTTCGAAGGAACGCCGAATGATAGGGGGTTTCTCGCGAAGTTGGTGACGGCTTGTAATGCGGCGACGTTTCAAGACGCGTACCGCAAGGCAAGTAGCGCCCTGCATCCCGCGATAAGTAACTGGTCTTTGACGTTGGATATACCGGTGGCTGTCTATCAGACCGACGTGAAGGAAATGTCGACGGGTGGCACACGTATGACGTTCACACCGCCCTACCCGGTCGCGTCATTTGCGCTGATTCCGGGCGGAGAGCTTCCGCCCGAACTGATGGGGTACGCAAGTGTTTACCGTGAAGGCCTTCTGAGCAACAGTCCCCTGTACCAGTTCCTATGTTATTTCAAAATCATAGAAAGCATTAGGAGCCGGCGAGCTCGGCTGGCACCCGAACGACGAGCTGCCGGCGTTTCCTTAACGCAGCCCTTCGAAAGAATACCTATAGATGAGACAGAGCTTATACCCTGGTTAAATGCGATCTTCCCCGTGCGTCCCGCTGCTTGGGACAAAATGGTTATCGACTCGATTTTGCTCCCCGAAGCAACTGGAAGAAGCTTCACTTACCTCTCAGACAGTGTTCTGACGGAGCTACGCCACAACATAGCGCACGCGCTGTTCGAAGGCGCCGAGCTGGGTATTTCAATCGACGATCAGACTAAAATGGAAGCTGTTCACAGATGGCTTCCGATCGTCAAGTGTATGGCGCGGAGAATGTTGAAAAACGAATTCCGAAATCTGGTGCTCTCTCGCCTAGCTGATCCGCCATAGCCAATCTGCCGCGGTGCCTCGCTTTCTGCGAAGATGACAGACACGGGGAAAAGGCGCTGAAGGACATCTTGGTAAAATTGACCCTCTCCAGTGCAGGAGTGAGCAACCGGCTACATGGAGCGACGCCGGGAAGGGAGTCGGACCAAAGCAGCTCCGTGTGCCTTAAAAGGGGAGGTCGAGGAGCCTCGGCATCGAGAAAGATTCGGGGTCCCTCGGCTTCGCTCGGGATGACACAAGAGAGAGTGGTCGACGTACGTCTGGCCGGGCTTCACACCTTGATCAAGCCAGCGACGTTGCCGCTGGACCGCGGACGTCCGGGGAAGACTCGATCGATCTGCGCATCCGAAAACTGCATATGCGAGCGCAGCACCGCCGCGATCGGCTCGCGAAAATCGGTCGTCACCGCCAGATCGCGCTCCTGGTACAGGCTCCCCGGCGACAGCCCAAGCCACCTGCCATAAACCCTGCCCCCCTTCACCGGCCCGCCCATCACCCACATGACGTTGCCGTGCCCGTGATCGGTGCCGCCGTTGCCGTTCTCATGCATCGTGCGGCCGAACTCCGAGATCACCAGGATGACGGTGTCCTGGTAGCTCGGCCCAAGCGACTTCGCGAGGCTCGCCAGACCCTCGCCCAGCGGTTTCAGATGTCCCGCGAGCTGGCCGTTGGCGGCGCCTTCGCTGACATGCGTGTCCCAGCCGCCAAGCGCCATGAATGCGACACGAATCGAAGGATCGCGCCCGATCAGGCGCGCGAGCCGGTCCGTGTCGTCGGAGAATCCATTCGGCGACGGCGCGCCGGCATTGGCCTCCGTCATATCCTGCGTCAGTTCGCTCATCAGGCGCATGCGCGCCTGCCGTCCATCGCGATACGCGCGGCTGATCGAATCTCCGCCGGTGTACATCCTGTCGAACGCCGCTTCGATTATCGGCCGGTCCATCGGCATCGGCCTCTCCGCCGCACGCCCGAGCGCGATATTCGCGACCGGCGCCTTGCCGCTCAAAATCCTTGGCACCGTCGGACCGAGACTCAACGCCTCGGTCGGGCCATGCGTCCCCGGAATCACCGCCAGCGTCCGATTCAGCCATCCGTCCTGCGTCGCCTTGACGCCAGGCGTCCCGCTCTCCATGAAATCCTGCGCGTCAAAATGCGATCGCGTCGGGTCCGGCGAGCCGCATGCATGCACAAACGCCAGCGTCCCGTCGCGCCATTGGCCCTCCATCGGCGCGAGGGCTGGATGCAGCCCGAAATACCCGTCGAGGTCGATTGCTCCATCGCTCGCACCCGTGCGTCCGATCGCAATTGTCGGGCGCGCGTCGTAATACGCGGACTCGCCATGCGGCACCACCACGTTCAAGCCGTCAACCGCGCCGCGCAGGAACACCACGATCAGCCTGCCCTTGCTGCTGCCATCGAGCGAGCGCGCCGCCCACGCATGGGGGCTCAGCAGTACGATTCCCGACGCCGACAGAACCGCCGCGCGCCGCAAAAACGCGCGCCGGCTAAGAGCAGTCGCCGGGCGCGGACTGCACGCGATGCAGGCATCAGTGTCTTGAAAATCTTTTTTCATTGTTAACTCTCAGCGCTTCATGAACTCGGGACTGCCGAGTATCAGCGGCGCGCGAAGTTGCGTCGGCGCCGCCTCGACGGCGTTGGCCGTTGACGGTGAAAAATATTCGCCGAGCGTCGCCGCGAGCTGCGCGGGATCGGGCGGCGTCATCTTCGGTCCGCGCGGTCCGGAATCGAACCTGATATTCACTTTGCCGACGCCCTTTCTCGGCACCGCCGCGGGCTCGCGACGCCTCCCGTCACCGCCCGCCTCTTCGTCGAAGGGCGGATTTTCCAGCGGCAGATTTCCCGAGCCGAGCGCGGTCGCAAAGCTGAGTCGCGTCATCATCGCATCGGGATTCAGCCACGCCTCCTGCGTGTTGGCGAAGCCGTTGGGCGTCTGACATCCGTACAGCGGCATGCCGAGAATCTGCATCGTGCCGTACAGCGGCCGGTAGTTGCGCACCGGCGCACCCGTCGCACGCACGCACGAAACCACGTACTCGTAAGGCGTTTTGAACTTGACGCCGAAGTATCGGGGGTCCCAGAATTCCGCGCTCGTGAACATCGTCTCGAGCACCGCGCGAGTCTCGCCGTCGGTCGCGAGGTAACGCTCCGCCATCCGGCTCACCAGCGCCTTGGGGGGATCGGCGGCGACGAAGTATTGCGCCAGCTTGAAGCTCAGATGCTTCGCCGTCGCGGGACTGCGGGCCAGGATGTCCAGCGCATGCTCGCCCTCCGCCATTCCGCCGCCTTCGATTTCGTGGCCCAAGAAATTCTTGCTCGAAAAATCGTGGCGCTCGGCGTCGAAGTAAAATCCGCTCGGATCTACCGCCGCCGCGCCCGGACGTCTGAAGTTCCGCCGGCGCCGCATGAATGGAAAAACTTCCCCCATCCCGGCGCCTTGCATGCCCGGCCGTCGATTCCCGCCGCCGCCGCCCCTGGGAAGCCCCCACCCGGTCAGAATATGGGCAAGCGCGATTACGTCAGCCTGCGAGTATCCGCCGTTCACGCCCAACGTATGCAGTTCCATCAGCTCGCGCGCGTAGTTCTCGTTTATTCCCTCGAACTTGCCCTTCGAGCCGGGGCTGCCGGGCGCAGTGTTCTGCCAGTTGTCCAGGTAGAAGAGCATCGCCGGATGATGCGCCGTCGCGCCGAGGATCGTGCGGAACTTGCCCAACGTATGCGGCCGAATCGCAGTCTCCTCGAACGCCCCGGTCCAGATACTATCCAGCCCTTTGCCGGCGAAAACATTGAAGTGGTTGAACCAGAACGCGGTCATTACTTCCTGCAGCTGCCGCGGCCCTTCGATTGCACGCATCATCCGCGCCTCGACCACCTCGCGCATCACGACCCGCTGCTGGATTCTCAGGTCTTTGGTCGCGTCCTTGATCGCCCGCTTGTCCTCGCTCTCTGCTTTGGCGTCCCTGCGCGCCGCCATGATGGGCCGCTGGTATTCGACGAACAGCGCGATCGGAGACATATGCAGGGTGCGATATTCGATGACGCGCTCGGACAGATCGCCAGGAATCGCTATCGACTCCGGATGCAGTTGCTCCTGCACGTAGCGTTCGGGCCCAATTGCGCTGACCCGCTCGAAATCACCGGGCCGCGGCCCGAACGCGAGCCGGTTAAGCACGTGCAGAGTCTGGTCCCGTTTTGATTCTTCGATCACCGCGGATTTCTCTGGACGATAGGTCTGTCCGTCTCGCCTAATAAGTACGAACCCGCCCGCGAGCGGATTCACTATTATGACGTTACCCGAGCGATCCCCGTTTACCTGTTCGAAGGGCGCTTCGAGTACTCAGGGGAAACTTTTCCCCATCACCTGGATGCGCGACCCCACGCCTCGATCAGGCGCTCGAATGCGTTGCGCAACTCGGGATCCTTCAACTCGGGCAGCTCGATCGATTTCCGCGTTCCACGCGGCACCGGGCGCAGTTGCGGCCGCTCGCGACGGCTCAGCCGGCCCTGCACAAATCGCAGCTCTCGCACGACGTCATCGCCCAGCCGCTCCGTCACGCGCGCGAGAATTTGCGACTTCATCAGATTCAGTTCTTGTATCCACATCGCACCCGAGACTTTCACGACCGCGGTGTGGAATTTCAGCGACACGATTTCCGTGCGCCGCGCGATCGCCTCGCCGACGATTTCCGGCCACGCTTTCGCCAGCCGCACGATCGCGAAGTGACCTTCGCGGTCGATGCGATCGAGTAGCGGCTGCATCGCGGCGCCGATCTGTTCCGGAGCCCTGTGGCGTCGATTCGGCATCAACGATCCACGATAGCTCCGCCGCCGCCGCACGCATACCGACTGGATGGTCAGGAACCGTCGCCGCTCCAAATTTCAGTTGCAAGTTCCATTAGTATTACTTATTTAAAATCATTGGTAAATTCACAATGATTGATGTAAGCGAAGATTTACCAAAAGTTATTAACAACCTAATATATGGGTTGTGAACAGATTGTCCTACACTACCTGTAGGGGGTAGAGGCTTGACAGACCGGGTAGGCCGCGCGCATATTGTCGCCCACGACGCACTTCTCGAACTCTAGATTGTCTGGAAGCCGTCGCAACAGCGGCGACGACGCTATTGAATCTGAATGAGGGCATAACGCGCATGTAATTGAGGCGGGGAGGATGGGGTGATGGGCGGGGAAGCGACAGATTTGGAGATGGATTCGAAGACGAAAATAACCGACCGCGCACCAGCCGCCAACGCTGCTCAGGTCAATTCTGCTGCGCCCGGCCGCGGCATCGTGCTTGCGCGTTTCTTCACCACGGCCGGCGTCGATCCATATTCCCAGGTTGACTGGGACCTGCGCAGCGCTGTCATTTCGGGCGAAGACGGCCGCATAGTCTTCGAGCAGAAAGACGTCGAGGTGCCGCGAGCATGGTCGCAGACCGCGACCAACGTCGTCGTCTCCAAATATTTCCGCGGACCGCTCGGCACGCCGCGGCGCGAGACCAGCGTCCGCCAGCTCATCTCGCGCGTCGTCGATACCATCACCGGATGGGGCGACAAGCAGGGTTACTTTGCCGGCGCGGAAGCGCGCGAAACCTTCCACGCCGAGCTCAAGTACCTGCTGCTGAACCAAAAGGCTTCGTTCAACAGCCCCGTCTATTTCAACGTCGGCATCGAGGACAAGCCGCAGTGCTCCGCATGCTTCATCTTGAAAGTTGACGACAGCATGGACTCGATCCTGAACTGGTACCGCAACGAGGGCATGATCTTCAAAGGCGGATCGGGCGCTGGCGTCAACCTGTCGGCGCTGCGCTCCTGCCGGGAGAAACTGTCGTCGGGCGGCACCGCGTCGGGACCGTTGTCGTTCATGAAGGCCGCCGACGCGAGCGCCGGCGTGATCAAGTCAGGCGGCAAGACGCGCCGCGCGGCCAAGATGGTGGTGCTCAACGCCGACCATCCGGACATCGTCGATTTCATCAAGTGCAAAGTGGAAGAAGAGCGCAAGGCGTGGGCGCTGATCGAGGCCGGCTACGATTCCTCGCTCGACGGTCCGGCCTACGGCTCCGTGTTCTTCCAGAACGCGAACAATTCCGTGCGCGTCACCGACGGCTTCATGCAGGCGGTTCTCGACGACGGCGAATGGCAGACGCACTTTGTCAAGTCCAGCGAAGTCGCCGAGACTCGTCCCGCGCGCAAGCTGCTCCACATGATCGCCGAGGCCGCCCACGCATGCGGCGACCCCGGAATGCAATTCGACACCACCATCAATCTGTGGCACACCTGCCCGGCCAGCGGACGCATCAACGCATCGAATCCGTGCAGCGAGTACATGCATCTGGACAACTCGGCATGCAATCTCGCCTCGCTCAACCTGATGAAGTTCATCGACGATCGCGGCGAGTTCGACGTGCGCGCATTCCGGCAAGCCGTCGATGTGATGATCGCGGCGCAGGACATCGTGGTCGATAACTCCTCGTATCCGACCGAAGAGATCGCCAAGAACGCGAGCGCGTTCCGCGAGCTGGGGCTTGGCTACGCAAACCTCGGCGCGCTGCTGATGGCGCTTGGGATGCCCTACGACTCCGACCAGGGCCGCAGCTACGCCGCCGCGATTACCGCGCTGATGACGGGCGAGGCCTATCTCCAGTCCGCGCGCATCGCCGAGCAAATGGGTCCGTTCGCCGGCTACGCGCCCAATCGCGAGCCGATGCTGAAAGTGATCGAGCGCCACAAAGCCGCCGCCTACAAGCTCGACCCCTCCTACGTTCCGCTCGACCTGCTGCGCGCCGCGCGCGAGTCATGGGACGATGCGCTGAAAGCCGGCACGGCGGCCGGTTACCGCAACTCGCAGGCCACCGTCATCGCGCCGACGGGCACCATCGCCTTCATGATGGATTGCGACACGACCGGCATCGAGCCCGACATCGCGCTGATCAAGTACAAAAAGCTGGTCGGCGGCGGGATGCTGAAAATTGTCAACGGCACGGTGCCGCGCGCGCTCAAGCGGCTGGGCTACGACTCGAAGGAAGTCCAGGAAATAGTCGAATACCTCGACGAGAACGAGACTATCGAAGGCGCGCCGCAACTGGCCGACGCGCATCTCGCCGTTTTCGATTGCGCTTTCAAGCCGCGCGCGGGCGCGCGCACGATTCACTACAACGGCCATCTCAAGATGATGGGCGCGGTGCAGCCGTTTATCTCGGGCGCGATCTCCAAGACCATCAACATGCCGGCGGAAGCGACCGTGGACGAAGTCGCCGAGGCTTACGTCACGGCGTGGAAGCTCGGCCTCAAGGCGGTTGCGATTTATCGCGACGGGTCCAAGCGCACGCAGCCGCTCAACACCGGCAAGACCGAGAAGGCGGTGGAGACAGTCGCAGCGGCGGCGATGGCGGCGTCCGACGATCGGATGCAGCGGCGCAAGCTGCCCGACGAGCGCAAATCGATCACTCACAAATTCGATATCGCCGGCCACGAAGGCTACATCACCGTCGGCATGTACGAGGACGGCGCGCCGGGCGAAATTTTCGTCACGATGTCCAAGCAGGGATCGACCATCTCGGGCCTGATGGACTCGTTTGCGACCGCGATTTCGTTTGCGCTGCAGTACGGCGTCCCGCTGCAGTTCCTGGTGGACAAATTCTCGCACATGCGCTTCGAGCCGTCGGGCTTCACCAAGAATCCGCAAATTCCGTACGCCAAGTCGATCGTCGATTACCTGTTCCGCTGGATGGCGTCGAAGTTCCTGGACGAAGAAGCAAAGCGCGAGGTCGGGATTATCGAGTCCGAGAAGAGCCTGTCGGCAAAATCGGACGCCGCTGCCGCATCTGCCGCTCCTGTCGCGAGTCTGCGCGACGGCAAGGACGGCGGCATCCGCCAGGCCTTCATCAATCAGGCGGACGCACCCCCGTGCCCGGACTGCGGCAGCATAATGGTGCGCAACGGCGCCTGCTACAAATGCATGAACTGCGGCACCACGAGCGGGTGCTCATAGGAAAGGAGTATCAAGGGTCCCGGAGAATATGAAGGGGAGGCTGTCGAGAGACTGGCAATGAGGTGGATGCAGACGGGCGGGCAGGGATAAGAGGCGGCGGCAAAGTTTCAGCCAGTCCTCGGAGAAAATGGGGATGACGAATTCTCCGGGGCCCACCTAAAAGAAGGCGCGACGAACCTTGCGCCCTAAAAGGTGTGGTGGGGCGGCGGATGTGGTGACGGCAGGGGGCTGGGAGCAATCCCAGCCCCCGAATTTGTTGAGGATCAGCCGGCAATCTGAATCCGCATCCTGCCTCGCGCCGACTTGCTCCTTTCTCGCACCCGGATGTTCACATCGCAGCCGAGTCGCGTCAGCAACTCGCACAGCCGCTCGATAGAGAATTTTTCCAGTCGCCCTCGGACGATAGCTGACACCTTCGGCTGATCGACCCCAAGCAGGCCCGCGGCTTTGACCTGGCTGAGTCCGCGCCGCGCAATGATTTGGGCAATCTTAATCGCGAGGTTAGCCTTGATGTCGAGTTCATCCGCATCGGGCAGCCCGAGATCTCGAAATACGTTTCCGCTACTCACTTCGTAGTCGACGGATTTACTCATGTCACCTTGCCTATCTCTTTGAGTGAACGCCCAGAGCGTGCAGCTCCTGATGGGAGCGTTCGCCGGTGGCTGAGTTGAGAAAGATCCCCTCGGAGCGTCGTATCGACGCAGTGTCCCGAACTCTTACCACGTTGCGGGGCAAACTACGCGGGAAAATCACAGGGTCGAACGCAGGGGTTTACGAAGGCGCTAGAGCCGGGCCAAAGCGAAAGTCGATCGTCCAAACCAGCGCGAACTTTCGGATTTGCCGCGCTCAGGCGGTTCTGAGCTGGCGATCCGCAATCGTGACCGCGCTCATGTCGGTTACGCCCAGCCAGAAGCGGCGAAGGGTTATGCGATGACTGCCTGTGAACGACTCGAGCTCCGCCAGTTGCGCGGCGGACAGGGTCTCTTGCGCAATAACGATTTCGTGAAATGGAGTCCGCGCCATGATCTTGCCCAAATCCTCGAGCGA
>Ga0074044_10000522_pt1 | contig 36921 bp, 28 predicted proteins | sample BogForMeECP23OM1_FD_94443 | JGI IMG/M metagenome (GOLD analysis project Ga0074044, IMG submission 94443) | Bog forest soil microbial communities from Calvert Island, British Columbia, Canada - Bog Forest MetaG ECP23OM1 | ecosystem: Environmental > Terrestrial > Soil > Wetlands ...
CGTCCTCGGCGTTGACGACGACCTGCGCCTGGCCCTGAAACAACAGTATGAGCGCGCGGCGGGCGGTGCAGACGTTGACCGCCTGCCACAACCGGTTCAACACAAGCACATGCTGGTTTAGCGCGGTGTTCATGGCGCTGACCTGGAAAATTAACAAAACCGCCGGTGCAGGTCAATGCCCCCGACGTGGGGAGGCTCTATTGTTCGAGGTTGGTTGAGAGTTGAGGGCGTAAAGCCGCGTAAAGCTGAGAGATGAAGGCCGAAAGCCGAACCTCGATGGCCGAAAGAAGACCGAAGGCCGAAAGCCGAAAAGCAGGCCGAAGGTCGAGCCGCCTTCGCCTTGCTTCGGCGCGACAAGTCGCGGAAACCTTTCCGGTTCGAGTTTCGGAACTCGGATTTCTTTCGGGCTTCGGCTTTCGGCTTTTGAAGATTAAGCCTTGTTACCCTGGTTCAGACTGGCCGGCGGCTACACAAGAATTTAACGGGACTCCAAGGCAGGATCCGGATTCGCCACCGCGCCAGCAGCGTTGCCAAACCCCGTTCCGTATGGCTATTGTATCAATGTGAAACGTCTGATTGCACTGTTGATTTTGATATTGGCCGCGCGGTTGCCGCCAGCGCGGGCGCAGCAGGGGCCCGACGACCAATACATCGTCATTTACAGCCTGATGCAGCAGGCAGATACGTTGGACAGCTCCGGCCAGCCGCGCCAGGCGCTGGCCCAATACGTCCAGGTGCAGGACGAATTGCAAAAATTCCAGAAAATTTACCCGGATTGGAGCCCGAGAATTGTCAGCTTCCGCTTGAAGTATCTCGCGGAAAAAATCGCCGAACTGACGGCGAAACTTCCCGTGATCCCGCAAAGCGGGGCGCCGCCCCCGGCACCGCCGCCGCCGGGCGCGGCTTCGTCAACCTCCGCCACTGATTTGGAGGCGCAGTTCGGCGCGTTGCATGAGCAGGTGCAAAAGTTGCAGGTGGACAACACGACGCTTCAAGCCAAGCTCCAGGAGGCGCTGGCGGCGCAACCGGCGGCAGTTGATGCGCGCGAACTGACCCAGGCGCGGGCGAAAATCCGGTCGCTGATGAAGGAAAACGATTTGCTCAAGGTCAGCCTGTCGCAGGGAAAAGCCGGAACGGCGATTGGGCCGGCGGTTGCGGAATCGGACGCCTTGAAACTGGCGGAACTGGCCCTGGCCGAGGCGAATCAAAAATTGGCCGGGCAAACGGCGCGCGCCGACAAACTGGCCCTGGAAAATCAGGCGTTGCAATCGCGCGTCCAGGCGTTGCTGGCCAGTCCCGAGACGATTCAAGCGCTGCGCGAGGAAAATGCGCTGCTCAAAAAACAGATTGCCGATTTCAAAGCGGCGGCGCCGGATCCGGCGGAAGCCGCCCGGCTGAATTCCGAATTGACCGGGATGCGGAAACAAATTGCCGCGTTGCAGTCGGCTTCCGCAGTGAGCTTTTTGGAAAAGTCGGCCCTGGAAAATCGCGTGCGGCAATTGCAGATCGCGGCGGTGAATTCCGCGCCGATCCCGGCGCCAAACCAGGCGGAAAACGAGTCGCGCATCCAGGCGTTGACGCAGGAGCGCAACAATTTGCTGGCGAAACTGGGCGAGGCGAACCGGGAGCTTTACGGCCGCCGGAAACAGGCCGCCGCGGCGCGAATCGGTCAGTTGACCGATGAAGTGAACGCCTTGCGCGCGCGGCTGGCGGTGGATGAAGCGCAGGTCATCCCTTACACGCCGGAGGAACTGGCTTTGTTCAAGCAGCCCGCGCCGCAACTGGCCAATCGCAACGCGGAGAAAAAATCCATCAAGGAATTGCCCGGCGGCGCGGCCCAACTGGTGGCCGAGGCGCAAAATTATTTTTCCGCCCGGCAATACGACAAGGCGGAGGATGATTATCAAAAAATTTTGCAGCGGGATGAAAACAATGGATTGGTGCTGGCCAACCTGGCAATGATTGAAATGGAGCAGGGCAAGCTGGATGACGCGGAAAAACACATCAAAGCCGCCGTCGCTCAAAGTCCGGACGATGCCTACAACCTTTCGATTCTGGGCTACCTGAAATTCCGCCAGGAAAAATACAACGACGCGTTCGACGCGTTGAGCCGCGCGGCGAAGCTCGATCCCCAAAATCCTGAAATTGAAAATTATCTCGGGGTCACACTCAGTCACCAGGGCCTGCGCAAGCAGGCGGAAACGGCGTTGCGCAAGGCGATTCAACTCGACCCCCATTACGGGCCGGCACACAACAATCTGGCGGTGGTTTACATCAGCCAGGAGCCGCCCTTGGTGGAACTGGCGCGCTGGCATTATCAAAAGGCGCTCGACGCCGGCCAGCCGCGCAATCCGGACCTGGAGAAAGCGCTGGACGCAAAGGGCGCGCCGGTTAACCCGCAGTAATTTGCAAAACGGAGTGATGGAGCGCTGGAGTGATGCAGTGTTGAATCCATCACTCCAATGCTCCAATACTCCAACACGTTGTTGGTATTTTACACAAACATGTTGCGCCAGGCTTTCCACGAATTGACGATCCCGACCCGCGGTCGCGGGCTTTGCGAGTTCACGCGCAAAGTTGAACAGTGGGTGGATCAAAACCAGTTCAAGGACGGCCTGCTGACGGTTCATTTGCAGCACACTTCGGCCTCGCTGCTGATTCAGGAAAACGCCGACCCGGACGTGCGGCGCGATTTGGAGGCGTTTTTCAAACGGCTGGTCCCCGACGGTGATCCGCTTTTTGTGCATACGCTCGAAGGCGATGACGACATGCCCGCGCACATTCGCACGGCACTGACGGCAGTCAACTTGAACATTCCCGTGCGCGGCGGGCGGCTCGCCCTCGGCGCCTGGCAGGGCATTTATGTGTGGGAACACCGCGTTCGCGGACACGCGCGCCGCGTCGCATTGCACTTCATCGGCGAATAGTTCCGTGTGTTCGATTCGGTGGGTGCGCCGCTGCCCTGCATTTTGTTTCCATGATGCCAGCGCTGCTCCGAGCTTTTCTCCAACTCTCCGGGGACAAAGCCCGAAGGCCGAAGCCCGAAACGCAGAACGGCTCGGGAGCCGGTTTGTCCTTCGGATTTCGGGCTTCGGGCTTCTTTCGGATCTCGGATTTCGACCTTCGGATTTATGCTGCCCCGGCGACTTGAGTGTTTTTGTTTAGAGCGGCCCTGCCTTGATGCCGCCCATCGTCGAATAAACTGGCCAAGCCCGCCGTCGAATGGCAGGTTACGGATATTTATGCAAACCATAAAATTGTCGCGCTACAGTGTTTTGTCGGCGTTGGTTTTTGTTTTTGCTTTCGTCGGGCATGGTCAAAATGTCACGAACAGTTTCGGTTTCACCGGCCCGGAAATCTTTCCGATTGACGTTCAAATCGGCCTCCTGCACGCGGCGGATTTGGACGGCGACGGCTTGAACGACCTCATCGTCGCCAACAATCTGCGCTCAAAAATCAATTTGCTTTACAATCAAACGGGCAAAACCAATCAAGCTGCCGCGACCAACCCGCCGCGCAAACTCGAAATCAATGAATTGCCGCCCGGCGCCCGTTTTCGCATTGATTCCATTCCCACCGACGAGCGCATTGGCGCGATGGTCGTGACCGACCTCAACGGCGATGGCCGTCCCGACATCGCCTTTTACGGTGACGCGAAGGACCTCGAGGTGATTTACAACGAAGGCACCAATGGCTGGAGCGAGCCGAAACACTGGCACATCGTGGACGGACAGTTGAACGCGAATGCGCTGGCCGAGGGTGATTTGAATGGCGACGGCCGCACCGATCTCGTTTTGCTCGGCGACAACGGCTCGCTGTATTTCCTGCCGCAATTGCCGGACCACACGCTCGGCGAGCCGCAAAAAATTCCCTGTTCGGGCACGCCCAAATCGGTGCAGATCGTGGACGTGGACGGCAACGGCCGGAACGATTTGCTGCTGGTGGATTGGGACAGCCCGACGCCGATACGGTTCCGGCTGCAAAACGCCGCCGGCCAGCTTGGGCCGGAAATCTATTTCAAGACACCGCCCATACGCTCGTTTTGCATGGATAATCTCGAAGGTGGCGGCAAAAATTACATCGTGACCATCGCGCGGGATTCCGGGCGCGCAGAGGTTTCGCAATTCACGCGCCAGCCCGCCGAAATTTTGTCCGGCGCGTTCCGGCGCGGACAATTTCAAATTCTGCCGCTGAACAAGACGGACGCGGCGCAACGCGGCCTGCTTTGGGCCGATGTCAACGGCGATGGCCGCCCCGATTTGCTCGTGGCCGAGCCGGCCAGCGGCCAGCTTTCAGTTTATTTCCAGCAGCCGGACGGTTCGCTCGCCCCGCCCAAGACCTTTCCCACCCTGGCCGGGGTGAGCCAGCTCGCGGCGGCAGATTGGAATGGTGACGGCCATCCAAACATTTTTTTCCTGAGCCGCGACGAAAACGCGGTCGGCGTGGCGCAATTTGATAAAAACGGCCGGCTGCCGTTTCCAACGCTCATTCCGTTCGACGGCAAACCGCTCGTGATGGCCGTCGGCGCATTGAAGCCCGGCGCGAAGCCGTCGCTTTGCGTGATTGTGGACAAGGACGGCCGGCGTTCGCTCGTGACCCGCGCGGCAGACGGCAAAATGCGGACGCAAAAGCTCAGTGAAAATTTCAAATCCAATCCCACCACCCTGGCCATTCAGGATGTCAACCAGGATGGGCGGGCGGATTTGGTCATGTTGATTCCGTATGAAAAAATCAAGGTGCTGCTGCAAAAGTCCGGCGGGGATTTCGATGAAGAGGACGTGGATCCGCCCGGCGGCGCGATTGAGCAGCCGTGGCTGGCGTCGGCGGACGTGGACGGCGACGGCAAGCCGGAGTTGTTGCTGCCGCAGAAAAATTTCGTGCGCGCCGTCGTGCTCGAACAGAAGACCAAAATACCTGGGTCAACCAACCAGGCGGATTGGGTTTTTCGCGTGAAGGATCAAATCAACGGCGCGGCGGCCGATTCGCGGATTGCCGGCGCCACGGTGGTGCGGAACGGCACGAACAACGTGCCGGCGATTTTCCTGCTCGATGCGGAGCACAAGCAGTTGACGTTGTGCGAGCGCGACGCGGCGGGTGTATGGCGGGTGTCCCGCAACGTGGAGTTGCCGGTGTCGGATTTCGCCGGTTTGCAGTCGGTTGCGCTCGGCGGCACGAATGTCCAGAGCGTGGCGTTTCTCGGCCAGAACGCCGTCGCGTGGATGCCCCTGGCGGGCGAGGTGTGGGAATTGACCGCGCTCGATGGCTACGACACGCCGGTCAAGGACGGGTATTTGAATGACGTGGTGGCGGGTGATTTGAGCAACACCGGGCGCAAGGATTTGGTGTTTTTGGAAACGGCAAAAAATTATCTCGACCTCGTCACCTTTGATTCACATCACAAGCTCGTCCCTTCCAATCGCTGGCAGGTGTTCGAGCAGCACACCTTCCGCGGACGCACGGACGCCCTGCCCGAACCGCGCGAGGCGCTCGTGACCGATGTCACCGGCGACGGGAAGAACGATCTGGTCGTTGTGGTGCATGACCGCATCCTGGTTTATCCGCAGGACTAAATACCATTTCCCGATAATAAACGGCACCTATTCCAGACGGTAGGGCCGCACTGCTGCGCGGCCATCATACCCGGCGGCGCAGCAGCGCCGCCCCACCCATTGTACCGATTGTCTCTGGGAATTGGTATAATTTCGAAGGCCGGGTTCCATGAGGCCCTGACTGATTGCTCAAGTTTGGGGACTCGCGGAGCTCGTCCCTCCGAAAAATTCAGTTCAACTGCGGCGGGCGCGGGGCGAAAACTTTGAAGGAAAAACCGTCCGCCGTGACATTGCCGCTGGTGACGGAAAAATAAAAGTATTTGGAAACCTTGTCGTATTCCGGCAGCAGCGAAAAATCCAGCCATCCACCGAAGATTTTTTCCGGCGAGGCAAAAGGCAGGGCGCCGAAAGCATTGGCGCCGCCAAATGGCGGGTTGTCTGTGGAACTGTTTTTCAAAGCGGTAAAAGCCGCGCGCATGGTTTCACGCTGGTTTTGGTAGGCGAACAGTCCATTGCCCGCGCCGCTGATCTGCTGTGCGGCGTCGCCAAAGCCGGCGGTTTCGCGCAACGGCCTGGCCTTGCTGTCGGCGCTTCGCAGATAAGTCTCAATCATCGAAACGTCCGTCGTCAGGGCGACATAACCGCCGCTGGCCGCGCAGTAAAGCGAACGCGGCGCGGCGGAGCGCGAGGGCAGGGCAATCGTGTAAATGGTCCGGCCCGAAAATTGACGCGGCGCGGGTGCGTTTTCCTGCGAGGAGGCGAGTGAGGCAACGTTTTTGATCGCCAGCACGGCTTGCTCGGGATTCAACGCGGCAAACAGGAAAAGCGAAGGGGCGGAATTCAAATCCGCCGGCGTTTTGCCCGCCGGCGCTGTTTGATAGCTGATCCAATCGTCGCCCAGGTTGCCGATGAGATTTTTGCGGACGTCGAAGTCCGGGTCTTTTTGCTGTGCGGTCGCATTGACGATGCTGATCGCGGAATTGAGGCTGCTGAGCCAGGCGGGCGAAATGTCAGAAAGCATTTTTTCAAGCGCCGCCCAGGATTTCTGGCCGTCCACGCGCCAGCGCCAGAATTTCACGGTGTTGGCGGGCACAAAGGCCGGCGGGTTCGCGTCCTTCGGCGCGGCGGCGATTATTTTGAAAATGCCCTGCCGGCTTGCCTCCGGCGCGGAGAGGTAAAAATCAACCTGCGCGCCATCGTGTGATTCGCGGTAACTGAAGCTGGCGGACTTCAAACCGGTCAAACCCGATGCGCCGAGAATTTTGTCCCACGGAATCGGCGGCACAGGGCTGGGCGCTTCCGGGTTCGGCTCCGGCGGCGTAATGTGAACCAGCACGTCGAAAAGGGTTTTCGCATTGAACCAGCCGTAATACAACGGCGCGTCGCGAAATTGCGCGAGCCGGTCGGCGGCAAAAAGCGCATTGTCGCCCAACGGCGGCAGCGCCCCGCCGGTCAACCGCGTGGCGACGGGTTCGACGGCTTTCAATGAACTGCCGACAATCAACAGCGACTCAAACTGGCCGACGACAATTTCGCCGGGCGGCGGCGGTGTGTTCTCCTTGCCCAGTTCCTGGACGGGCTGGCGTCTGGGGAAAACACCGGCGAGCGTTGCCGGAATGTCATTGCTCGAAAGCGGCACGACGGAAAATGAGATGCCCCGAATGGTTTCGTTGTGCATCGGCTTGCCCGCGTCCGCCCATTTTTTGCGCAGGGCGGCCAGATTGGTTTTGAGCAAATCGCTCCTGCCTTGGGCGTCGAGCAGCAACAGCACGCCGGGCGCCGGGCCGTCGCCGCCGGTCCATCCGTTTTGCGTGACGGCCAGGGTCAACTGGCCTTGCGGCAAATTGGTGAAGTCGCTGAACCTGACGCCGAGGTCGCGTTCCAGCGGAGCGACAAGTTTTTCGTTCCACCGGGCCATGAACTTGTCGTGGAATGGCTTCATGGCCGGGTCATTCCAGAAAAGCCACTGCGGCGATTGCTTGCCGGCGGCGCGCAGCGCTGAAAAGTCGGGCACGGAGATGAGCAACAGCGTGTCCGACGGCAGCAGGTTTTCCGCCGGCGGAATCGCGGCCTGGCTTGGTGCTTTTGGTGATGCCTTGGGAGCAGTGGTGCGGCACGCGGAACAAAGGAAGATTAAAGCGAGTGTGGCGGCAAATGCGGCAAAAGCAACCGCCGTGCGTTGCTGGATGAAACGAAAAATGCGTGTGGTCATGATGATTTAAAGTCCAACTCTGGCGAAAAGTCGCGCCCTCAATTTGGGTGCCGGGATGTTTTCATTGCGCCGCCGGCTTGTTTTTGGTGCGGCCGGGCGGTTCCAGATAGTGATACGGATTGTTCGGATTGTCGGTGGAGTAGGCGAAGGCATCGCGGTGTTCCAGAAAGTTTTTCACCAGTTCGACGGGAATCGCAAAACCCAGGCCCTCGCTGAAAGTGATTTTCATGTTCGTCACGCCGACGACTTCGCCGCCCAGATTGAACAGCGGGCCGCCGCTGTTGCCGGGATTGATCTGCGCGGTGGTTTGCAGATAAAGCTCGCCTTCGAGCTGGCGGGTTTTGGTGCTGACAATGCCCGAGGTCACGGTGCGTTCCAAGAAGCCCATCGGACTGCCGACGGCAAACACTGAATCACCGACGCTCAACACGTCCGCACTGCCGAGGGTGACGTATTTGAACTTGGGCGCGTTCTTGTCCTCAATTTGCAGCAGCGCCAGGTCGTGGAATTTGTTGAGGGCGATGATTTTCACCTGCTTGTAGGTCTCGCGGTCAAGCTGGCCGTTGTGCTGCTGATACACTTCAACGGAAATTTCCGTCTCGCCCTCGATGACGTGAAAATTCGTGATCAGATAACCGTCCGCGTTGATGAAAAATCCCGAACCCAGACCTCCGGGCGTGCGGACCTGCACGACCGCCTCGCCGATTTGCTTGACAAGGTCTTGCACGTCGCGGGCGGCGGCGGGGCGGTTGTCCGAAGAAAAAAATTGCGGGATGGCGTTGACGCTGACGACCAGGTTGGATGCGGCTGGCGTTGGCGTTGGCGCGGCGTTGCCGGATTTGGAAATGTTGGCGATGACGTTGCGCGGCACGACGAGGACGGTGTAGCCCACGTCCACAACGATGGAATCTGGCTTCTCAGTGAGGATTTTGCCGGTGACGGCGGCTTGATCCTTCAATTGAATCACGTCGGCGCACGCGAGACGCAGGCCGCAGAAAAGCAAAACCGCCAATGCAAAATGTTTCTTCAACGACATTGTCAGACGATAATGCAACCCAGAACCTTTGACAAGCCGCCCGGTGCTAAAAATTCAGCGTGTCAGGCGCCACGGTCGGTGATTCCGGTGTAGCGCCAGATGGCCCAGACATGGCGTTTGGCTTCGTCGCGGTCCGGCTGGCGCCGGCGCAAAGTGTCACGAATCCTGAAGGCTCGTTCCCGCGACTTGATGAGCCCTGACTTCGATGAAAGCTCCGAGACATCGAACACTCCGGGAAAACAACTGCCATTGAGGAGCGCGCTGGCGATGAACTGGGCGTCCACAATATCAAAGCCGGCAAACTCAAAATCGGGATGCGGGAAATCGGAGACATCGGCCGCTGAAGGATCACGGGCGACGGCCACCACCATCGAGGGACGATGGCTTGAAACACGCCGCAGAACAAAGTCGAGGTTGGTGAAGAAATCGAGCATGAACTCCTCTTGCGCAACGAACTCCCAGTCCTCACTGGATTCAACATGGACGACCGGGGGACAGAGGATGCTGTCAAGCGTGACGACGCGTATCAGGTCGGTGCGCCCCAGCCATCGGGTATAACCCACCCACCGCTCACCGTTGTCGCGGTCAAATCGCTCAATGGCCGTATAATAATACATGGTTGAACGCGAGGAGATGTGCCCCAAAGTTGAGCCACGCCGGGCCGGTGACGCAAGAACAAACCGGCGATTTCCCGGTCACGTGAGTGCATCTCAACTTTTAAGCTGGCATTTGGTTCCAGAGGAACCAGCGAAAATAGCCCGGCATTTCAATGCCGGGACAGGTTGGAAAAACGTCGAGTCCCGCAGGGACGGCTGAAAAGAAACGCCTTTTTCAGTCGTCCCTGCGGGACTGGTTGCGATACCGTCAAACCCCGGCGTTCAAACGCCGGGCTATTTTCAAAATATCCCTTCGGGACACAGCGTTTTCGGTTGTCCAAAAATTGAGATGCGCCCTTTCGTCCAGACCGAAAAAACTATTGCCACCGCGTGTTTGTTTGATATTCTGGGTAGCCATTTCGCCGGAAACGGCGGGGGCAAAACGGCCTTAATTTCCGCGCTCGTGTGGGTGGGGAACGGCCATAACAACATCAAATTCAATCCCGTGTTCCGCGGGATGGTTCGTCGCCGCCGTGCGGGACGAATTTTCAACCAAAGGAAAATTGTGTTAAGCATTGGCGTAAAAGAATTGTTGGAATCGGGCGTCCATTTCGGACACCAGACGAGGCGTTGGAATCCCAAGATGAAGCCGTTCATCTTCGATGCGCGCAACGGCATTCACATCATTGACCTCAGCAAGACGCTCACGCAGCTCGAAGCCGCGTGCGATTTTTTGTCTGAAACGGTTCGCAAGGGCGGCAAGGTGGTGTTCGTCGGCACCAAAAAGCAGGCGCAGCAATGCGTCAAGGATACGGCGAAGGAATGCGGCCAGTTTTTTGTCACCGAACGCTGGCTCGGCGGCACGTTGACGAATTACAACACGATTAAATCCTCCATCAAGCGGCTGAAGGAAATTGAGAAAATGGAAGCGGACGGCTCGCTGGCCAGTTATGGCAAGCAGGAGCAGGCGGTCATCCGCCGCGAAGCCGGCCGGCTCCAAAAGTATTTCGACGGCATCCGCGCCATGGACAAAATTCCCGCCGCGATGTTTGTTGTGGACATCAAACGCGAGCACAACGCCGTCGCCGAGGCGCGCAAACTCAAGCTGTCGCTCGTGGCCATCGTGGACACGAATTGCGATCCCGACCTGGTGGATTTTCCCATTGCCGCGAACGACGACGCCATCCGGTCCATCCGCATGATTCTGGCCACCGTCGGCCAGACCATCACGCTGGCACAGGCGGAGTTTGAGTCCAAACGTTCGCGCCGTCCGGCGGCGGAAGAAGCCGCGCCAGCTGAAGTGCCACCCGCCGAAACCGTGCCGGTGGAGGCCGCTCCGCAGGCGACGGCTTGATTTGCCGCGGCCCGGGAGAATTTCCTGTTGCTCTCAACTTTCAACCAACAACTTGTTTTATATGTCTCAAATTACTGCTGCTGCTGTTGCCCGGCTTCGTGAAATGACAAGCGTGGGCATGATGGATTGCAAAAAGGCGCTGGCCGAGGCGAAGGGCGACCTCGGCGCCGCCGTGGACATTCTGCGCAAAAAAGGCCGGGCCACCGCCGCCGTGAAATCCGTGCGCGAAGCGAAGGAGGGCGCCATCACCCAATATATCGCGCCCGGCGGAAAACTCGGCGTGCTTCTGGAAGTGAACAGCGAGTCCGATTTCGTCGCGCGCAACGAACTGTTCCGCGCGTTTTGCGAGGAAGCGGCGAAGCGGCTGGCCGCCGATGCCAAGGCCAGTCTGGAAACCGAACGCGAGGCGCTCGTCGCGAAAATCCGCGAGAACATCAAAATCGCCCGGTACGCGCGGATGGAGGTCGGCGGCAATGGACTCATTGCCGGCTACATTCACACCGGCGCGAAGGTCGGCGTGCTCGTCGAAGTCGGCGCGGGCAGGTCGGAAACCGGGGCCAAAGAGGAATTCAAACAGCTCGTCAAGGACATCACGCTTCAAATCGCGGCGGGACATCCGCACGTGGTTTCGCGCGAGCAGGTGCCGGCGAACGTGGTGGCGAAGGAAAAGGAAATCGCCGCCGAACAGGTGAAGAACAAACCGCCGCAGGCCATTGCCAAAATCGTCGAAGGCAAGCTGGAGAAATTTTACCAGGCTTATTGCCTCGTGGATCAGGGTTTCGTGAAGCGGAACTCCGAGGTCAGCCTGAAGGAACACATGGCGCAAATTGCCAAGCAACTCGGCGATGAAATCACCATTCGCCGGTTCGTGCGGTTTCAGGTCGGTGAAAGCGCCGCGTAAATCTGCAAAGTAAATCATTCAAAAGGCGTCCAGAAATGGACGCCTTTTTTGTTTCCAGCCGCAGAGCGGCGAACGAAAATAGCCCGCAGTTTCAACTGCGGGTAGAATGGAAACGAACATCCCAAGTCCCGCAGGGACGAAAGAATCATGCGCGCAATTTTTTCTGTCGCCCCTGCGGGGCTTGGGCATTTTTGTCCGGTTAACCCACGGTTGAAACCATGGGCTATTGTCGGTCGCGCCTCCGGCGCTTGGCGAAAGCGCGGCGTAAAAACGTCCGCAGACAAATTGCTAGAACGTCCGGAAGGACGTCTTTTTAATTTTCGTCGCGACTTTGGTTTGACGAAAGTTCCCCCGGCGGTTAATAATTTACGCGATGCCGCGCGCGCTTCCAGTTTTATGACAACCGCCAAAAAACCAAAATTTTCCCGGATTCTGCTTAAGCTCAGCGGCGAGGCGCTCGGCGGCGAAAATGGCGTCGGCATTTGCTCCCAGGCGGTGCGCCACATGGCCGGGCAAATCCGCGAGGTGCGCGAACTCGGCGTGCAGGTGGTCGTGGTCGTCGGCGGCGGGAACATTTTTCGCGGTGCGTCCGGCAGCGAGCACGGCATCGAGCGCGCCACCGGCGATTACATGGGGATGCTGGCCACGATCATCAACGCGCTGGCATTGCAGGACGCGCTGGAAAAGCTCGGCTCGCCCACGCGCGTGCAAAGCGCCATCGCAATGTCGCAGGTTGCCGAGCCGTTCATCCGCCGCCGCGCGGTGCGGCACCTGGAAAAAGGCAGGGTGGTCATCTTCGGCGGCGGCACGGGCAATCCGTTTTTTTCCACTGACACCGCCGCCGCGTTGCGCGCCAACGAAATCGGCGCGGAAGTGGTCTTGAAGGCAACGAAGGTGGACGGCGTTTACGATTCCGACCCGAAGAAAAATCCAAAGGCAAAACGCTTCGCGCAAATCACGTATCTCGAAGCGCTGCAAAGGCAGCTCAAGGTGATGGACTCGACGGCGTTCTCGCTCTGCATGGACAACAAAATGCCCATCATCGTTTTTGATTTCTTCAAACCGCATAATCTTCGTCGCTTGGTCATGGGCGAAAGAGTGGGCACGCTGGTGACGGGGTAAAATGGCAGATAGAAGATGGAAGATGGGAGTTGGGGAATGGAAACCCACGATCACTCAAGTGTTTTGCCCTATCTCCCATCTGCAATCTCCCAACTCCTGAATTCTAATTTCCTATGCCTGAACTCCCGGAAGTCGAAGTGCTTGCCCGCCATTTGCGCCCGCTGATTCGCGGCAAAACCGTCCGCGGCGTGGACGTGCGGCGGGCAAAGGTGCTGGCGCCGACTTCGCCGGCACAATTTCGCCAAACTTTGCTGGGCGCAAAATTCACCGGACTGTCGCGTCGCGGCAAATATCTTCTGTTTCAGCTTCGCGCGAAAACCGGCGGTGAACCGGTGACGCTGCTGGGACATCTGGGCATGACCGGCCGGATTTATCTCGCGCGGAAAAACGAGCGTCCGCCCCGGCACGCGGCGGTGGTGCTCGATTTGGGCGGTGAAAATTTTATTTACGAGGACACGCGCTATTTTGGCCGGCTGACGCTGGACACTTCCGCCGTGAAAAGGCTGGGACCGGAGCCGCTCGGCGGCGCCTTTGACCAATCGGCGTTCGGGCGGTCGCTGAAACGGTCGCGGCAGGCCATAAAAATCAAATTGCTGGATCAAACGCTCGTTGCCGGCATCGGCAACATTTACGCGAGTGAAGCGTTGTTTCGCGCCCGCATCCCGCCGCGATTGCCGGCGCGAAGACTGACCGTATCGCAGGTCGCGCGGCTTTGGCGGGCGATTCGTAAAGTGTTGGCCGAAGCCATCGAATGCGGCAGCACCGTGCCGTTGAATTTCGGCGGAGGAAAATCGGATGGACTGTTTTATTTTGGCCGGGTGCCGGGCACCCCGGATTTTTACGAGGAGCGGTTGCGGGTTTATGATCGCGCGGGGCGGCCTTGTCCGAATTGCGGCGGCTTGATAAGGCGCATCCGGCAGGCCGGGCGGAGCACATTTTATTGCCCGCGGTGCCAGTCTGCGTGACGGGCAGTGGTGCAGTTTGGTGGGGCGAGGCTACTGACGAGCCGGCCTTGGCGCGTCAAAGCGTGGCGACGACGGCTCGCAGGGAACTCGCCCCACCGAAAGCGGAAATTGTACTGCTACCGCGTGACGAATCGGTTTGACGCGCGGTTCATCGGCTTGTAAATTCACCTTCCTTTGGATTCCAGGACAGCTCAATGGCTGGGTCCCGACAGGTCGGGATTAACCGATGGGTTGCCGGTGGAAACCAAACAGGTATTTGAGTTCCAGAGTAGCTCAATGGTAGAGCGCGCGGCTGTTAACCGTGATGTTGTAGGTTCGAGCCCTACCTCTGGAGCCAATCTGTGCCATAGAAAGAACCTCGTTTCTGCGGTTTCCGCTAAGTCCAATGGGGCAGGTGTATTCGATTTCCGCCTCTGAATCCTTGATGTTAATGCGCCGGATGAAAGAATTCAAAAATGCCTTTCGGTTCATAATGCTTCCCTCGTTTAACGTGCTTCGCAAATCTTCAACGTAGGCCGTGACGGTTTCCTCTGACGGTTTTGCAAAAGCCACGGCGCGCGGCGTCTGCGCGTTAAGCCGGGCAATTTCAGTGGTGAGGGCTTCCTTTTCGGCGTTCAACTCCCGAATGCGTGAAGCAACGTCATTGAGATCAAGCGTGCCGCCTTCAATCAATTCATAATATCGCGCGAGCTTCTTTTCGATTTCAGCCAATTGACTTTTTAGTGTCACTCGCTTTTTTTCTGATTCCGCTTCGCCGTTTTCAAGTTCTTCGCAAACCATGCAAACAAGTTTGGTAAGAATTTCCTTTGTCAAAAGCCGGTCTTTGATCGTGTCCACGATGCACGGTTCAAGTTTTTTCACTCGGCAACAATTCGTGCTAACACCAGCCGACCCGCCCACCGCTCTCTAACGAGCAGTTCGTATATTTCACGTATCCTTATTACATGGGAGAAACCGTGAAAAAAGCATATCGAATGTTCAGACGAAAAAATCGAGCGAACCATTACATTCAGAACAATAAGACCCGCGAACAGCGTTGCCTTGGCACAAGCGACAAGCAGGTGCGGGTATTGAGAATTCATCCTCGGGGAGGCATTCGACATCATCCGCCACAAGATAATCAACAAGTTTTTGGGGATTTCCGTCGGACACAGTTTCAAAATTCCAATGTCAGACTTGTGACGATACCCCAATGGACTTCCGCGCGTGCTGTATTATCAATTGGAAATACAAAGCCAAGTCCAAAACTGGATTGCATCTCTCCAATGGGTTTGAGGTTCATGCGAAATCCGATGCTTCCCAGAAGACTGTTTTGACCGGAGTCAGCCTTGTTTAATTCCGTTTCTCCGGACAGTTCAAACATGGGAATAAATTGTTGCACGCCGGGCAATGGCAATTCGTTGTGTGGAATCGTGTAGCCGAGATCAAAACCGTATTCAAAAGTCTGCAAACCACCGTTATCTCCGCCGCCAAAAAGTGTGGAATAGCCGAAGACAGACTGAAGTGTGAAATAACCGCCCAGCCTGAGGTCATTGAAAATCCTGGGGGCAAATTCTGTATTTTTGCTTGCTGCCGAATGGACCGGGATGCCGACTTCCATTGCCACACCCAAAGTGGTGTCGAAACATCCATTGGCCGAGACAAATTGATACAGCGGACAACGCGCACTCAAATCAATGTTGCCGATGCCTTGGGAAACGTCGTCTGCATCTGAATTGCGCTCGTAAGGAACTTCCAATTCCAAAGTCAGCCGGCCAAAACTCTTTTGGACTCCCGCCGTGATGATGTCGTTTCGCTGACTGTTTGCTTCCGTGTGCAAAGAACCAAACTCGAACTCGCCGTCTTCCTCCAAACCCGTATCCTCCACCAGAAGCGGTTGGGGAAAAAAGTCCCGATAGTAAGCACTGCGATGGTCAAGCCAGTTAAAAAGTCCGAAGTGTGAGTCCGGCGCAACCAATGAATTTGTGCCTGCCGGTACCACCGGATTATCTGCCATCGCCGGAGCGTGAATAAAAGTAACTGCAAATAACATCCAAATAATTCCCGCAGCCGGCTTTGTTTGAAATTTCACCGCGGCAAGAATAGATGGTGTCAGCAAAGAACGCCACTGCGCTCCGGCTTTCAGGGCGGTTTCTCACCCCGATTTTACCTGCATCACGGATATTTGAGCCGGAAAAACTGGCTGCGGTTGGACTGCGAAAGCGTCACTTGATTCTGCCCGTTCGTGACCGCCGGGGCGTTCGTTACGGTCAGCCAGTTGGTCGTGGTCAAATCGGAATTTTTTTGCAGCTCAAAACCTCCGGGCGGCGACGCCCATGAAAGGACCACATTGGTGCCGGTGGGCGCAATGCCCAACGCCGCCGGGGGCAGGGAGACCTCGAAGATCGGGCTCGCCAGATTGGTCGCCGCGAAAATGTTCGTGCCGCCCAGGATGGTGACGAAGCCGAAATATTGCCCGGGCGGGGTCGCCGGGTCGATCGTGACGCCAAAGACGACGTCGCTGTAAGTTTCAAAGGGCAACAGAATGCCGGGAACGTTCGCAAAGAACGCGTTCGTGTCCGCCGCGAGATAGCCGGCCGCCTCATCGATGAAATCGAACTGGATGTCATTCAGGTACAGATTATCGGTCAGGCTCGTGTTGATCAGGGTGCCGGTGAAGAAGAATTCGTTGCTCCCAACACCCGACTGCACGGCGGGGGTCAGGACGAAGGCCAGGTCCGCCCGGGTCGGTGCGATGGGCAGCAACAGCGCCAGGCCGGACAAAAGCATGAATGGTTTCAGGCGCATGGTTCGTGTCCGTCAATGGCCCACCGCATACAGCGTGGCGTTGTTGATCGCGTAAACGATGCCGTCCACGCCGACGAGGGTGGGGGTATAGGCCTCGCCGAGGCCCGCGGTCAACACATTCGTTTCCGAAAGCGTATTGGACGTCAGGTCCCAGCGGTAGAGCTTGCCGTCTTCGTTATTGGCCAGCACGGATTTGGTGAAGGGATCCACGGCTGCCGAGTTGATGCACCACTCGTGCACGGCATTGGGATAGATATTGGTGAAACTTGAATCCGGTGTGGGTCCGGCAATGGTGAGGACTTCATTCATCACGGTGGCTCCGGAGATGGGGTCCGTCATGCTGTTCCGCGGATCAAGGATGGCGATTTTATTGACGCCGTTGCCGCCGGTATCGGCGTAATTGTTATACTTGGTCATCAGCAAATATGGCGAATTACCGTGGTAGGAAGAAACGAGTGAGGCGGATACGACGGATGCAGTGTCGTCCCAACCGAACGCGCCGGGCACCTTGGTTTGGGTGAGTGTGCCGTTGAAATGCAACAGCCAGCCGCGATCATTATTTGAATACCACGGATTCTCCAACACACCAAAATAAACGTCACCATCGGGGCCGACGGTGGGTGAAGCTGTCCCGTCGTCGGGCACGATGGAGTCATTAGCGGGATTCTTTACATCTTTGAGGCGAATCCTGGCAAGGGGCGCGAGTGTCCGGCTATCCACAGCGACGAGATAACCGTAACCATAACTGCCGTTGTTGACGGCGACATACAGCGTCTTGTGATCGTTGCTCAACGCCGGGGCGCAGTTCATAACGACATTGACGATCCCAACGTCGTTTGCGGCGTTGGTAGCGGCAACCCAGGCGCCGGTCCCATTGTAATCGATGCGGGCAACGCCACTCTGGAGGTTCAAGGGCGTGGGGCCGGTGACTTGAAACCCGAAGAAAATGTTCCCATAGCGGTCCGCGGTGATGGGCGTGTTGATAAACACATTGTTCAGGTAGGCGTTGGTATTGGCGGTGTAGTTGGTCAGCCCGAAAAAGGCGATCTGCCCGATGGCCGGGGAAACGTTCGTCGCGTCGGGGGTGTCGTAATAATAAACCGTCCCGCCGCCGCCCGCAAAATAAAGCCGGTTCTTTGGAGTCAGCGTGGGCGAAAAGCTGGGAGTCCAGCCGTGAGGCGGCAGGAGGTAGTCCGTGGATTGCACCCAATTCGTCGCGCCGGTGGCACCGGTCAGTGCCTCGACTTCGAAACCGCCCGCTGCGCCCGTTTTCACCGGCACGATGACCGTGTTGGAACGCGTGATCAAAGGCGAGCCGTAGTGGATGAACAATTCGCTGCCGCTGTATTGCGGGTTCAAGTCCACCGGCGTATGCCACAATATGTGATTGAGCGGTTGGGAGGCCACGGGCGCAATGGCGTCATGTTGGGACTCATGCCCGTAACCGCTCCAAGGAAACCGGATGCTCTGCGCCTCGTTATTCTCCGAGACCAGCAAGCCGCAAACGGTCACTGCGATACCACAATAAACACTTCGTCTCCAGGCGGTGGAGGAAGCTTTTTTAAAGATCTGCATCACGATGCTTAATACAGTAACAGGAAAATGTTGGCTGGCAAGAACAAGCCGAACAGCGGTTTTGATTTCAACTGCCGGGCAAAATTTCCACCTGCTGGCGCTGGAGCCAGCCGATTCTTCCGGAACCGTCGGTGACTTGCAGCCAGTTGTCGCGGCGATCCAACACTGCCAGTTCCGCGCCGTCGTGGGCGGTAAACGCGCTCTGCGCCTCGTCAAACGGCCCGCTGCGCGCGGTGGCATCCGGGGCGACGACCACGGCGGTTTGCTTTGAAAAATGGATGGCGGCGTTCACGCCGAGGCCCGCACACGACAAAATGGCAACCGCCACCGCGCCCCGGATAAAACCGCCCAACGCCGTTTTGAGCGCCGGACGAATTTGCGCCGCCACCAGCAATGCAAACATCAGCCAAAATGCGACGACGGCCAGCACCGTCCACTCATTTAAAGTGAGCATGCCGAGCCAGTCGGCCCAGCGGCTTTCACGGAGCATCGGGCCTTGCACCTGGTTGCGCGCGAACTCCAGATTGGCCCGGACCTCCGCGTCGCGCGGCGTTAATTGCGCCGCCTGGCGGTACGCGGCAATCGCGCGGCCCAAATTGCCGGATTTGAATTCCGCGTTGCCGTAATTGAAATAGAGCGCCGGGGCGGTCGCGCCGGATTGAAGGATTTTTTCGTAGGCGGCGGCGGCGACGGCAAATTTGCCTTCGGCATAAAATTTGTTCGCGGCGTTAAATTCGGTCGAAGTGTCGGCGGCCAGCGCGCTGCCGGTGAAAATCCAGGCAGCGGCCACGGCCAGCACAAGGCGTGGAAACACTTTCAGGTTCCTTGATATTTTCAATGGATGACATGATGTGAAACAGGAGGCTTCGGGTGCGACCATGAAATCAGTGGTGACGTCCGCCCTCACCCCGGCCCTCTCCCCCAGGAGAGGAGGAATCATTCGCCGCGTTTTGAGCCGTGCGACAGGCTGGGTTACCGTGCGTCTCACTGCCGATGACACAAAATCGGTGACGGTGCCAAGGATCGAGAAATTATCCGGCGATGTGACGCTGCTCACCCTCTCCCCGGGGGAGAGGGCCGGGGTGAGGGCGGGCGTAAACGGTAATTCCACTGAAAACGTTGAGAAATCCATTTTCATGCGTTCACCTGTTGCAGTTCGCGAACGGCGTTTTCAAATTGGGGAATCACCGCGGCCAGTTCCCCGCTCGTTCGCATGGGCGCGTAACGCGCCTGGTTGCAGAGTTGAAACAATTCGCGCAGGCCGGCCAACGTCGCTTCCGGCGCGCCCAGCCGGGCCAGACGCTCGTCAATCACGGCTTCGGTGATGGACGACGCGGGACAATCCAGCCGGTCGCCAAGCTGTTCCTGCAGCAGGCGGAACAGCGTGGCGAAAAATTCGTCCGAATTGTTTTCCGCCGCGAGCCGGCGCAAATCGTTCAATCCCTCGCGAACGAGTTGGGCGACGCGCCGTTGCCGTCGCAAACGGGGATTGTTCGCCAGGCTGTCCGTGCGTTTGCGCCACACGAAAGCCGCGAGCCACGCCAGCACGGGCAGACTTTGCGCGGCCAGAAACCCCGGTCGCATCAACAACGGCGGACCGATTGGCGTGAGCGCGCCGAATTGCTCTTTGATGGGCAAAATGTCCTGTGGCGGCGGCGGATTCTGGGAATTGGCGGTTTTTGTGGCGGCAATCATCGGCGCGGGTGTCGTGCCGCCGGAATGCACGGCGAGTTGCGCCGGCGGCTGCGTGAGCGTGCGATAGGTTCTTGCGTTGGGATCAAAAAAACTGAACGAAAACGCCGGCAGTTCATGAACGTCCGTGTTTTGCGGGGTGACAATTTGCTCGAAAGTTTTTGAGCCTTGCAAGCCGAGCGGGTCGCTGATTGCGACTTTGGACGTGGGCGGATAAGTCTTGAAATCGCGCCAGGCGGGCTGGTCGGGCAACGTGAGCGCATCGAGCGCGCCGTGGCCGGAAATCTGGACGCGCACGGTGATGGGATCACCGACGGCCACATTGGTCGGTCCGGCGGTGACGGTCATGGCGTAATCGCCGACCGCGCCGTTGAAATTCGCCGGCGCGCCTTCGGTGGGTAACGGCAGCGATTCCACGCTTAGTGTTTCCGTGGTGAGCGGAACCTGCCTTTGCTCGCTGTTCATTTGAAACGGATCCCGGATGCCCAATCGGTCGAAGAATGGATCGCGTTGCCGGTTTTGTGAAGGCAGTACCACAACCACGCCTCCGGTGATGGGACCGACGCCCAACGACCCGGACTTTTGGGCGGTCAGAGTGAAAAGGGCCGGGACGACGGTGTAACCGGCGTTTCCGATTTGCACCCGGCGGTGCTGGCCTTCCACCAATTTGCCGGCGGTGAAGCCATCTGTCGGCAGCGCGTTGATCTGAAAATTTCCGTAGTTTTGGACGTCTTGCCGGAAAAAAAGTTCGAGCTGGGCCGTGATGACTTCACCCACATAGACTTTGTCCTTCGACAGGGTGAGTTTCATGAACGCGACCTGCGAGGAGGAATTCACCCCGGCCGACGGCGGGGTGCCGGGCGCGGTCACGGTCAATGTTATCGGCGGATTCGTCAGCATTTGCCCGCCCACTTCGGCCTTGAGCGCCGGGATGGAGAATTCGCCGGTCCGGGTGGGGGTGAGTTCGTAGGTCTCCGATATGCTGGACGACATCTGGTCGTTTACGATGTTGATGCTTTGCGAACTGCCCCGGTCGGTGATTTGCAAATTTGGAATCGCCGGCAGGAAGGAAATCAGCTTTGGCTGGCCGCCTTCAAACCTGAGTGTCAGGGTGGCTGTTTCGCCCAAGGCAATGGTGTCACGGTCAAGCGACGCGGTGAACGTGACCGCCTCCAGTCGCGCCGCGCCGAGGCACAGCACGGCCAAAACCAAAATCACACCACGCAAAAAATTGCTTTTCAAGCGACGTTCCATTTTTTCAAGGCCACTTAAGAAATTCAGAAAAATAGACATTCCCGGGGGCAAAATGTTCATGCTTCAAATCGCCTTTAAAAGAGCGGAAATCAAGCCGTCCGTCGTGTGTTCCTTCGCTTCGAGCGCGGGTTCCAACCCCAGGGTGCGGATGGCTTTGCTTGTTTCCGGGCCGATGGACGCCAGTTTCATTTGCGGAAATTTCTTCAGCAGCTTCGGCAAATCAAAACGCGCGTGAAAATGTTCAACCGTCGAACCGCTCGTGAAGGTAATCCAATCCGCGCCGCTTTCGAGCAACGTTGCCCCCGCGCCGGCCGGGTCTTCGGTTTCGGCCACGGTTTTATAGACTGCGATGTCGTCCACGATGGCGCCGAGTTCCTCCAGCGCGCGCGGCAAATCGGGGTTCGCCGCCTCGGCGCGCAGCAGGCAGATTTTCAGATTTTCAATGCTTTCAAATTTGGCGAGCGCCCCGGCGATTTTTCTTCCGACGAACTCATCCGGCATCACATCCACCTGCAAATGCAACTCCCGCAATTTCGCCGCCGTTGCCGGGCCGACCGCCGCGATGCGCACGCCGCCGATGTCGCGCATATCCTGGAACCGCTTGAAGAACAGGTCGAAAAACGCCGCCACGCCGTTCGCACTCGTGAACACCAGCCAGTTGTAACTGTTTAATCCGAGCAGCGTGTCCACGATGTCCCGTTTGTTTGCCGGCTGGACGATTTTGATGGCCGGAATTTCCAGCACGTCCGCGCCGAGTTCGGCGAGTTTCCGCGAAAAATCCCCCGCTTGCCTGCGATTGCGGGTGACGACGACGCGCCGGCCAAATAACGGACGATGCTCGAACCAATTCAGCTTTCCTCGCAATTTCACAACGTCGCCGATGATCGTCAGCACCGGTGGCGACAGTTTTTTTTCAACGGCCAGACCGGCAATGGTGGCCAGCGTGCCGGCAACGGCCTGTTGCCGGCCCATCGTGCCCCAGCGAATCATGGCCACGGGCGTCTCCGGCGACATGCCGTGCTTGATGAGCGACGCCGTCCATTCGCCCAGCCGGTCGGTGCCCATGAGCACGACCTTGGTGCCGGGGATTTTGGCGATTTGATCGTAGCGAAGGTTGGTTTTCTCGTCCGCCGGGTCTTCGTGGCCGGTGAAAACGGTGAAGCTGGAGCAATGCTCGCGGTGCGTGAGCGGAATGCCCGCGTAATTCGGCGCGGCCACGACCGACGAAACGCCGGGCACAACTTCAAAATGAATTTTCGACGCCGCGAGCGCCTCGGCTTCCTCGCCGCCCCGGCCAAAAATGTAAGGATCACCGCCCTTGAGCCGCACGACGCATTTGCCTTCGCGCGCCTTCGTCACCATCAACTCGGTGAGTTCAGCCTGCGACAACGAGTCCGCACGCTTCTGCTTGCCGCGCGAAATCAATTCCGCGCCCGCCGGTGCCAGCCGGAGCAGGGCGGGATTGACCAGCAGATCGAAAATCACCACGTCCGCGCGCCGGAGCAATTCCGCGCCGCGCAACGTGAGCAAGCCCGCGTCGCCCGGCCCGGCGCCGATGAGATAAACTGTGCCCGTGCATTTCATTGTCGCATTATGTTACCGAACAACCGCGCAGGCGCAAAGCGGAAGCGTTTTGAAAATTCGTTGGCGGGCGGGACTTTGCGCTTTGAACCCGCGCCATTGCCGCGTATAAATTCTGCGTGCCTCAACCGGGTCAACCCGCCATCAATGCCGCCACGCGCTGTTGCGCGGTCTATGGCTTTCCCATCCGACATTCCGCGTCGCCTGCGATGCACAACGCCGCGTTCGCCGCGCTCGGCCTGAACTGGCGTTACCTCGCGTTTGAAGTCCGTCCCGACGATTTGCGCGCGGCCATCGCCGGTGCCAAAGCGATGCAATTTGCCGGACTGAACCTGACCGTGCCGCACAAGGTACTGGCGATGGACATCGTGGATGCGTTGGACGAATCGGCCAAAACGTGGGGCGCGGTCAACACCGTCCGATTCGAGGGCCGCGATGCCAAAGGCGACTGGCGGCCGTTGCGCGAATTTGAGAAGGATTCGCCCCGGGAATTCCGCGCGCACGGCTTCAACACGGACGCCGATGGCATCAGCCGTTCATTGAGCGAAGATCTGGGGTTGACGATGCCCGGCGCGAAGGTGCTTTTGATTGGCACCGGCGGAGCAGGGCAGGTGGCGGCTTTACGCTTGGCAGCGGAAAACGTGTCGGAATTGTTTGTGTCCGATTTCGTTATTGTCAAGGCCGAGGCGGTGGCGCAGGAAATCCGCAAGCGGCATCCGCGGGTGAAAGTGACGGTCGGTTTTCCGAAAGGCCCGGTGGATTTGTTGTTGAATGCCACGCCACTCGGTTTGAAGCCCGGCGACCCGTCGCCACTGGACGAAAAACAGTTTTCCCTGCGCCAGGCCCGCGCGGTCTATGACATGATTTACAATCCGCCGGAAACGGCGTTGCTCCAGGCGGCCAAAGCCGCCGGGTGCAAAACGGCGAACGGCCTGGGCATGTTGCTGCACCAGGGCGCCAGGGCGTTTGAAATCTGGACGGGCAAACCGGCGCCGCTCGACGTGATGCGCCGCGCCTTGGAGAAAAATATTTATGGGGATGGCCCGAAATAATTGCCGGCCAAACATGAGCCAAAATCACTCACCCCTCGCCCCAGCCCTCTCCCCGCTTTGCGGGGCGAGGGGGAATCGCTGTCAGTCGGTCGTCGAAACGGGCGCGGTTGGAGATTTCAAATGGCGAACCTGGCTGTTCCCTCTCCCCGGGGGAGAGGGTCAGGGTGAGGGGCGGTTTTGAATTTTATTTATGGGCATTGACACGATTTTCAACGCGCACAACTGGTCGCTTGTGCCATTCCATTTTTGGTCGCTCGTGTTCTTCGTACTCGGCTGCATTGCCGGCAGTTTTTTGAACGTGTGCATCCATCGGCTGCCGTTGGGCATGAGCATCGTCACGCCGAAATCGCATTGCCCGCATTGCAAGTATTCCATCCCGTGGCATCTGAACATTCCGCTGGTGACGTGGCTGGTGTTGCACGGACGCTGCAAAAATTGCGGCGCGCCCATTTCGCTGCGCTATTTTGTCGTCGAATTGCTGACGGGCGCGGCGTTTCTAAGCTGCTGGCTGGCGTTCGGCAACGCGAGCCATCCGCTTCCGTCCATGCCGGTGGCCCTGGTTTACGCGATTTTTCTCGCGGGACTGATCGTGGCCACGTTCATTGACTTCGAACATTTCATCATTCCCGACGAAATCACGCTCGGCGGCATGGCGGTGGGCTTCACCGCGTCATTTTTTCTTCCGGCGTTGCAGGGGGCAACCACGTTGAATGGCGGGATGCGGCGGAGTTTTATCGGTGCGGTTGTGGGCGCGGCGACAATTTACGCGATTTTGCGGCTGGGCAAATGGCTGTTTGGCCGGCAGCGGGTGAAGTTGCCGATGGAGACGAAAATTATTTTCACCGATACTTCCGTGCGTCTGCCGGACAAGGAAATTCCCTACGAAGAATTATTTTACCGGCGGTCGGACGTGATTGTGCTGCACGCGCGCACGGTTGAACTGGTGGACCGCGGCTACCAGGACGTGCTGGTGCGGCTGTCGCCGTCGGCGCTGGAGATCGGTGAAGAAAAGATGAATCCCGACGACGTGCCGTGCATGGAGGCAGTGAGCATGGAAATCGTGTTGCCGCGCGAGGCAATGGGCTTGGGCGACGTGAAATTCATGGGCGCGATTGGCGCGTTTCTCGGCTGGCAAGGCGTGATGTTTTCGCTGATGCTCAGCTCATTGATTGGCGCGGTGGTCGGGGTGACGCTCATCGCGTTGCGCCGCCGCGAATGGTCATCACGCATGCCTTACGGGCCTTACATCGCACTGGCGGCGGCGATCTGGATTTTCGGCGGGAAGAAACTGGTGCCGTGGCTTTTCGCCCTTTGAAAACGGCTTACCTGAACTGCAAATAAACGCGGCTGCCATTGGCTTTTACGCCACCGGTCTGGTTTTCCGCGAGGAAAAGGCGCGCGGCTTCAACCTTGCCCGTCTGGAGGATGTAAGCACGAACGGCTTTGGCGCGGTCGGACGCAAGCGCTTCAAAATCACCATCCGTGACGGGAATGGCAGCCAGCAGCAATGCCTCCATCGGGTCGGTTGGCGCGGCGGGTTTGGTCTGATGGGAAACCGCGGCAGTGTTGGACGATTTTGGCGCAGTGGTCGGCGAACGTTTCATCAAAAGGGTCGCGCCTTTTTCAGTTTTGCCCGAGCGCGATGGAATTTGCGCGGCGATGGCAATAAGGTTGGTGTTGGCGGCGATGAAGGCGGCGTTGATGACGCCCTTGCCCACCGCCTCGTTGTAAAATTTCTTCACCCAGGCGGTGTGTTGCTCCGGGGTCAGCGTGAGCTGGCCGGGCGTGGTGGTGGCGCGTTCGGCTTTGCGGAGCGACATCCATTGCCGGGTGCGGATTTGTTTTTCCAGGCTGGCGCGGCGCAGACTGTCGCGGTCGGCCTCGGGATCAACACTGCCGGCAATTTCCAGTTGCAGGCCGGGCCGTTCGTAAAGTCCTTTCACCAGGGAATCCAGCTTCTTTTCATTGGCGGGCGACAAAATCGCGCTGCCCGGCGTAAAGTCCTGATAGCTGAGTTCCTCGCCGCCGCCACCCAACACCGCGCCCAGCAGCGAGAAAGGCGACGTGGCGGCTTTTTCGAGAATGTTCAGCAGGGTGTGCATGACGACTCTGCCGACGCGGAACTTGGGATCGTCCAGGCTGCCTTCCACCGGCACGTCGAGCAGAATCTGGCCATTGCGGTCCTTGAGGAGGGCAATGGCCAGACGCACAGGCAGGTGCGTTGCGTCCGGACTCTCCACCTTTTCGCCGAAGGTAAACCGGTCAAGCGTGATGACATTCTTCGATTCCAACTTCCGCCCGACCAGATTATACGCCAGGTCCAGGTTTAACTTTCCCTCGGCAATGCGATAACCGGCGAATTTTCCAGAGTACGGGCTGGTCGGCGTCAAATCCACGTCCTTGACGGTGATTTTCAAATCATTTGTCTCGGTGCCGCTGAACGGGTTGATGGTGCCGCTGATGGCCACCGGGCCGATGCCGTCCACTTTGGCGCTCAAGTCAATGTCGGCGTGCTGAAGCTGGCTGGATGAAAGCCCGGCAATGGTGCCGCCGGCCTCCAGAACCGCCAGATTGACGTTGGGCGTGACCGAACGGTCGGTGAAGCTGGCGGCGGCGTTGGAAATGACGATGCTGCCAATGGAAATTGGCGGCAGCACCGCGGGAGCCGTGGCGTTGGTCGCGGGCACGGCGGGATTTTGGGCCACGGTTGCAGCTTGGGTCGCGTTGGTGGTTGCCGGCGCGTTTGTATCCACCAGCATGTTGGCGCCGGTTGGATGCATGGCGTTGAGCAGATTGATGGTGTGATTGGTTTCAATGACAAGGCTCGCCGACAGGTCATTCAGGGCGATTTCCTTGATGGCCACCGTCTGCGGGTTCAGGTTCGCCTCGATACCGGAGACGCGGACGGAACTCCATTTCAACAAATCCTCGCCCAGGACGCCATCCACGGTGCGAAACCCGTCGAGCCAGGTGTCACCGCGGAAGCTGACCTCGGGCAGTTGACCGTCCGGGGTGCGAAGTTGAATCTGCCCATGAAGGCCGAGCTGGCTGTCGGGAATGAAGAGATTGAGTTTGGATTCGAGATACGGGTCCAGCGTGCCGAGGTCGAGCCGGTCCAGCGCGAGCTGGACATCAGCCGTCAGCGGAGAAAAGGTGACGGCGACATCGGTTTTGATGGTGCCATTGGTGTTCCAGCGCAGGGAAAGCGCGGCGGTGAGATTGGTGTTGGGGACGTTGGAAATGTTTTTGACACTCAGCGCGATGTCGTCGAGGTCGAGCCGGGCGGGCTGGGAAGCGGTCCGGTCTTCGAGGTGGAGGGCGCAGTTGGTGAACTCCACGTCATGGATGGTGCCGGTCCAGAGGTTTGTGCGGTGGAGAAGCAGGGCGACGGCATTGGTGACGGAACCCAGCAACGCCGGGATGCCGCCGGGCGCGTTCGTTGCCGTTTCCACCGGTTGGGAAGGTACGGCGACGTTGGTGGAATTGTTCCCGCTGCGAAGCAAAAAAAGCCTGCCCCCGTCGGCGGACACGCAACCGATTTCCGCCTGCCGGGCCACGGCGTCCACGTTCACGCCGGTCACGGCAAAATGGGAAAGCTCGACCAGGTTGTTGTCGCTGCCCGGTTCGGCGAGCTTGAAATTCCGCAGCGCGAAGGCGGTGTCGGTCACGGCGATGACGCGGTTGGTGGAGCTGAGTTCCAGGTGGTAATTCACGTGCAGACCCACGGTGCCATCCCGGATTTCAAAGGGCACCCGATCCTGATACAGCGGGGCGTATTTATTCAACGGGAGATTGTCGAGGGTCAACTCACCCCACGAACGCAACGGGTCGAGATAAAAAAATCCGTTCCACGAGATTTTTTCGCCGGCGTCCGTCGTGCCGGTGAACACATGAGGGTTTTTATTGTCCGAACTGGTGCTGAAATCATTCAATGTCAAATTCAACGGACCGACCAGCCGCTTGAACGGTTGGCGATGCGTCAGGTCGGTCACCGAGGCGGTGGCGTTCGTGATTTGCAGCCGGCCAATCCACAGGGCGACGGGTTTGGCCGGTTCCTTGGGGGGTGCGGCCGGTGCGTTGGCCGAAAATTTCGTGATGAGATCGGAAAAATTCAACGTGCCATCCTGGTTCATTTGCACGCGGGCAAAGGGTCCGGTCACGCTGATTTCCTTGAAAACCCAGGGATGGCCGAGGAACGACGAGAGCTGGAAATTGACATAAACCTCGTCCCACGAAACAAACGGCTCGCCGTCCTTGTCCTTGATGAGCAGGCCGCGAATGGTGGTCGAGAGCGCGAACGGGTTGAGCTTCACCTTCGCGATGGAAACCTCGCGGTCGAGTTGTTTGGACAACTGTTTGACCGCCACGGCGCGGATGATGGGCGGCAGGATGAGGAAACCGGCGACGGTGTAGAACAGCAGCAACCCCACAACCCAGAACAGGAGCTTGCGCCGCCGCGGCGAAAGGGAATCCAAAACGCGAAATTTTATCTTGTCACCCAAACGAACAAGAATTTGCGCGTGACGCCTCGTGCCGTCAACTCCTTCGTGCGGGCAATCCGCCGCGAACAAACGAAACATTCCGAAACCACTCGCGGTCGTAGATGGTAAGTTCCCATCTGCGCTTGGATTTGAATTCAGCCCTGAGCTGATTCTTTCTAACGCCTGTGACTTTCTGCGAAGTCACGAAGACCATTTCTCCGACATCTGAATCACCTTTCGCGATTTTCGTTGCGTCCCTGGATAGTTTCTGTTCCCACTTCTTTTCCAAACTAAATTGAAAAGCAACCACAGAACATTGATCGGATGCTCCTCTCCAATACCTAATTTCTGCATCCTTTCCTTGGTCTTTGTTCCCGCCACCCGGCTCAATGTGGCGATAGCCCTCTCTGGCAAGCAGGTCGACACACAGCCGCTCGAAATCGCGGGGTTGGATTTCGACATCCAATGCGTAGAGAACTTTATCGTGTTCGGCCATTACAGAAACGACATTAACGAAGCAGTTACTGTCCGTCCAAAAGATTTGAGCAACGTCCTCCCTCTCATCCCGGCCTTCTTCCCACGGATAAGGAAAATCGTTCGCCGTCCCTATGAAAATTCGCGCGACCGGATTTGCTGGACGCTCATCCGCAAAACCAAAACAGGCCAATTGATCTGCCGCCGTTCGGCGTTCAAATCGCAAAATCGGTGTATTCGGGCTTCACGGCTTCGGTGGGCGGCAACAGCATCCCGGCGCCGACGGTGGCGTTGGTGCCCTGTTCAATCAATATGAACGAGCCGGTGAGCCGGTTGGTGTTGTAGCCGTCATAGACAATCGGTTTGGCGGTTTTCAGGCGGACAATGCCAACGTCGTTTACCGCCAGGGCGGCGGGCGCGGCTTCCGGTTCAAAGGTGGCCATGTTGATGCGGCTTTCCACCCGGGTGACGACGGCCTGGACGGTTTGCGTGGCGTGCTTGAGAAAATATTTTTTGCCCGCCTGCAACTTTCGCTGGTGCATCCAGCAAACGTGCGCGTGCAAATCGGAGCTTTGCCCCGGCAGATTTTCCAGGCCCACAATCATGTCGCCCCGGCTCACGTCAATGTCGTGTTCGAGGCAAAGCGTCACCGATTGCGGACAAAACGCTTCTTCGAGCGGGCCGTCATAAGTCCAGATGTCCTTCACGGTGGTTTTGATGCCGGCGGGCAGCACGGCCACTGGCTGGCCCTTGCGCACGATGCCGCTGGCAATTTGTCCGCTCAGGCCGCGAAAATCGTGCAGCCGCGCGTCGGTCGGATTGTTCGGACGGTTCACCCATTGGACGGGAAAACGCAGCGCGCTGAGATTCCAGTCGCTGGCGATGTGGACGGTTTCCAGATGCGCGAGCAACGTCGGGCCTTCAAACCATGGCATGCGCTTGGACAGCTCGACGACGTTGTCGCCATTGAGCGCGCTGATGGGGATGAATTTCACGTCGCGGAACACGTCGAGTTTCGGGATGAAATCCTCGAATTCATCGCGGATTTCCCAATACCTGTTCTCGTCCCAATCCACCAAATCCATCTTGTTCACCGCGATGATCAGGTGTGGAATGCCAAGCAGCGCGGCGATATAGGTATGGCGGCGGCTTTGTTCAATCACGCCCTGCCGCGCGTCCACGAGCACAATGGACAGGTTCGCGGTCGAGGCGCCGGTGACCATGTTGCGGGTGTATTGCACGTGGCCGGGCGTGTCGGCGACGATGAACTTGCGCTTGGGTGTGGCGAAGTAGCGATAGGCCACGTCAATCGTGATGCCTTGCTCGCGCTCGGCGCGCAGGCCGTCGGTGAGGTTGGCCAGGTTGATTTGCCCGCCGCCGGTGATGTCGGAGGAACGTTCGAGCGCCTCAAGCTGGTCCTCCATCAAATTCTTGGAATCGTACAGCAACCGGCCGATGAGCGTGGACTTGCCGTCGTCCACCGAGCCGCAGGTGTTGAACCGCAGAATTTCGATGGGATGTTGCGTATGGGGCATGGGAAGAATTCAACCACGGATGGACACGGATGGGCACGGATTCAACTTGTAGGAGACGAGGTGACGAGTCTCCAATTTCGCACGCTTAGCAAGACAGGGTGAAGTCAGAGCCGCCTTACGTCGGCTCCTACGAACAGAAATAAATCCGTTTTTATCTGTGTTCATCTGTGGTTAAAAATACCCGGCTTTCTTGCGGTCTTCCATTGCGGCTTCGCCGGCCTTGTCGTCGGCGCGGGAGCCGCGTTCGGTCACGCGCGCAGCGGCGATTTCGGCGATGATGTCGTCCACCGAGTCCGCCGGCGACTCCACCATGCCGGTGCTGATGATATCGCCGATGGTCCGGACGCGGACGACGAGTTCCTTGACCTGTTCCTTTTCCCTGGGCGGCAGCAAATTCGTGACGGCCAGCCACTGGTTGTTGCGGCGGACGCATTTGCGCGTGTGGCTGAAATAAATGGCCGGCACTTCCAGCTTTTCGCGTTTGATGTATTCCCACACGTCCATTTCCGTCCAGTTGGAAAGCGGGAAGACGCGCATGTGTTCGCCGGGATTCACGCGGGGGTTGTAAAGGTTCCAGATCTCCGGCCGCTGACTTTTCGGGTCCCACTGGCCGAAGCTGTCACGGAAACTGAAGAACCGCTCCTTCGACCGGGCTTTTTCCTCATCGCGCCGCGCGCCGCCGATGGCGCAATCGATTTGAAATTCCTCGATGGCAGCCAGCAGGGCGGGAATTTGCAGTTTGTTGCGGCTGATTTCTCCGGGCGCGGGATGGGCCAGGCCCTTGGCAATGGCCTCTTCGACGGTGCGGACGATCAGCTTCGCGCCGAGTTCCTTCGCGCGCCGGTCGCGGAATTCAATCAACTCCGGAAATTCGTGGCCGGTTTCAATGTTGAGAAACGGCATCGGAATGTCCGACGGGCGGAACGCCTTCTCCGCGAGGCGCAGCAGGGAGATGGAATCCTTGCCGCCGGAGAAGAGCAGGGTGGGCCGCTCGAATTCCGCCGCGACTTCACGCATGATGTGAATCGCCTCGGTTTCCAGATATTGCAAATGATTGAGGTGGTATGAACTCATGAAAAGGGTATGGCGTCTGGCGTCTGGCGTCTGGGGTTTTTCATCGGTCGTTCAATGAGCGAGTCAGGCCGCTGATGAGTTTGCCAGTTTGAATGCATTGGGATTGGAGTTTTTCATGTTCGGCGGAATTGATAAATTTGTTGTCAAGCAATGGATGGCTCATGGAGCGAACTTCGCCGCATGACCTGCGGGCTATGTTATAGGCTTGGCGCTTTTCCGCAACATGCAGACTTTCCCAACCTTCCGCGCCATTGTTCATCACGGAGATCGCTGCGCGCTGAAGCTGGTCGCGCAAACCAAAATCACGCGCCAATGGCTCGCGCCGGCAAGGCGAATAGACTTCATTCGCCAGCACCCGCGCCGACTTCCACGCTTCCGAATTTTCAAAAGGCTCGCCCATCGCAATCCCCCGGAACCTAGACGCCAGACCCCAGAGCCTGCGAACCCCAGTTCGCATGCAGGCCGCACTCGCGTTTATCGTCGGCCTTTGCCGGATCGAAATAATCCCATTCATTCGGGAGATTATGTTGCCTCAAGTAGGCTTCCATGTCCGCATCGCTCAAATAAAAAACCGGGCTGACCTTGAGCGCGCCGAAATTTTTGTCCTCGGAAACGATGTCCAGGCTGGCGCGATTCGGGTTCTGAACCTTGCGCAACGCAGTAAGCCAGACGGTCGGCGCCAGTTCCTTCATGCCGCGCTGAAACGGTTCGAGTTTCATTACCGCGCTGAACTGTTTCAGGCCTTCCTCGTCGTCCGTTGTCGGAATCGGGCCATAAACGGCGTCGCGATGGGCGGCCGTCAATTTTGGCAGATACGCTTTGAGATTCAGCTTGAGCCGCTTTTTCAAATCTTCCGCGTGTTGGTAGGTCGCGGGACGATTGTAGCCGTGATCCACCCACAGCACCGGAATGTCCGGTTGCACCTGCGTGCAGAGGTGCAAAATGACCGCTTCGTAAGGACGAAAATTCGTGGAGACGATGGCGCGGCCATTTGCCTGCGCAATGGCCCAGCGGACAATTTCGAGCGGCGATTTGTTTCGCAGTTCGGCGTTGGCTTTGGAAATTTGATCAGGAGTCATTTTGTTTTGAACAACAAAGTCGCAAAGACACAAAGTTCTTCGCGTCTTCGTGTCTTTGTTGTTTTAATTCGTTTGTTCCTTCAAAAACACCCGGTCGCACCAGTCGCCGAACCGTTCGTTGGTATTTCGTTCCTTTGCAAAGCGGGCGAGCACGGGGCGCAGTTCGTTTTCGATGTCCGTGTCCTTGATCATGTCTTTCCAAATGCGGTTGAGGCGCGTGCCGGCGGTGTCGCCGCCCAGCCAGACTTGATAGCGTCCCGGGGCTTTGCCGACAAACGCGATCTCCGCCAGGTAAGGCCGAGAGCAGCCGTTTGGGCAGCCGGTGGAGCGGATGATGATTTCTTCGCCGCCGAGGCCGAGGTCGCCGCAGAGTTTTTCAATACGGTCAATCAAGCCGGGCAACATGCGTTCGGATTCGGCGAGCGCGAGACCGCAGGTGGGCAGGGCGGGGCAGGCCATGGAAGCCGCGTGCAGCACGGTCGCCTGGTTTTCCGTCTTCACGCCGTGTTCGGCGAGCAGCGCGTTGATGCCCGCTTTGTCGGTTTCGGCGATGTTCGCCAGGATGACGTTTTGATTTGCCGATAAACGGAATTCGAGGTTCGGAAATTTCTCCGCAATCTGGCGCAACGCGGTTTTCAAGCGGCGCTCGCCGGCGTCCTTCACGCGGCCGGTTTCGACAAAGAGTGTGAGAAACCATTTACCGTCCACGGCCTTGTGCCAGCCGTAAAGGTCGCCGGTGCTGGTGAATTTGAAAGGCCGGGCCGGTTCGAGTTTGACGTTGGCGCGTTTTTCGATCTCGGCCCGCGTCCAGTCCGCGCCGCGTTCAGCCACGATGTATTTGAGGCGCGCGTGCTTGCGGTCGGTGCGGTCGCCGAAATCGCGGTGAATCGTGAGCACGGCCTTCGCGATCTCGACCAGTTTTTCCGGTTTGAAAAAGCCAATGACATCCGCGAGGCGCGGATAGGTCGCTTCATTGCCGTGGCTGCGGCCCATGCCGCCGCCGACAGCGAGATTGTAGCCGATGAGCCGGTCATTTTCGACGATGGCGATGAGGCCGAGGCAATTCGTGAAAATGTCGAGGTCATTGACCGGCGGAATGACAAAGGCCACCTTGAATTTTCGCGGCAGATACGTCTTGCCGTAAAGCGGGTCCACGAAATTTTTGTTTTCCGGTTTTTCGAGGTCGAGTTGCTCGCCGTCAATCCAGATGGAGTGATAAGCCCCGGTTTGGGGCGCGAGCGCCAGGGCGATGCGGTGGCAATCCTGAAAGACCTGTTCCCGCGCCCGGGTGTAGGCGGGCGTGGGAGGAGCGAGCACGTTGCGGTTCACGTCGCCGCACGCGGCGAGGGTGGAGAGCAGCGATTCGTTGATGGCTTTGATGAGCGGACGCAGATTACCTTTGAGCACGCCATGAAACTGAATGGTTTGGCGCGTGGTGACGCGCAATGTGTTATTGCCGTAGCGGGCCGACAAATCATCGAACACGCGCCATTGTTTGGCCGTCATCACGCCGCCGGGAATGCGGCTGCGGACCATCATGATGTATTTCTTGCCGGTCTTGCGCAGGTCGCGGTCATCCTGCTGGTAGGAGCCGTGAAACTTCAGGAATTGGTTGTCGTCTTCGGAAAAATGATCGGCGCCCGCGTCGTTCAACGTCGCGGCGATGGTGCCCGCGAGCGTCGGGATCGCGGCCTTGATTTCTTCGTTATGCGTCAATTTGACTGGCGCTTCAGTGGTGTTCATAACCAAAACGACACGATAACTGGAACTGTTGTTTTGTTCAAGTACAGCTTGTGAATGACTGTTGAATCACAGCGCTGCTCTGAGCTTCTCTCTAACAGGCTGCTGAAAAACTCTTTTTTGACCGAAAAATATGCGAATATCCCAATGAATTTGATGGTCAATTTTCAAATACATGGCTTTTTCATCATCCTGCTAACTCTCTGGGGACAAAGCCCGAAGACCGAAGGCCGAAGCCCGAAAGAAATCCGAAATCCGAAGTCCGAAACGCAGAACAGCTCGGGAGCCGGTTTGTCCTTCGGATTTCGGGTTTCGGGCTTCTTTCGGATCTCGGATTTCGACCTTCGGATTTATGCTGCTCCAACGACTTGCGTGTTGGTTTAGAGCGGCCCTGGTCGAATCGGGTGCAACCGGGCACTGTCACCAGACGAATCGATGGAATTAGGTGCGCGGAGCAACGGCAACCGGGGATTTCAAGCCGCTGGCAGGAACCGTTGCAGCGACAGCGTCGCGCCGAATAAAATCAAAAACGTGAGGCTCAGCCAGTGTGGACACAGCGGCGCGACCGCCAGCCAGTCCACGAAAACAATTCCCGCAAGCAGGCCCGACACAATGTGCCCGACATTGACTTCGCCCGCCTGAAAAATCGTCCGCACCCAAAGTGCGATCCACAGCGCGAGCACGAGCGACAACCACATGGCTGGAACGCGATATTCCGCCGAGTTCATCAGCATGGCGAAAAAGATCGGCGCCGCCAGCATGGCCAATGGCCAATAAGAAACCCGTCCACGGGAACTTTCGTGCTGCGCCAGATAACCCCGTCCGGCCACATATAAAGCCAGCGCGACGCCGCACCAAACCGGCCCGCCGTTGACGCCCGCCGCGCCCGCTGAACCGGCGATGACATACACCCAGAACCGGCATACCCCCATCAGCCACGGCGACGCGGTGACGACCTTGTGCGTCGCGTCATAAATGATGATGCACAGGAGCAACGCCAGCGTTAGTGCTCCGGTCGTTTTGCTCACGGCAGTCAAACACAGCGCGCCCAGACCGAGCCACGCCAATCCCCAGCGCCAGACGGCTGGCAACGAAATCGCACCGGACGGTATCGGCCGTTCCGCGCGCCGCTGGCGGTCGAAATCCGCGTCAAAAGCGTCGTTCAAAAATATTCCACCGGTGTAAAGCGCGCTTACGCCCAGAAACAGCAGCGGCAATTTCGCAAAATTTCCGCCACCGCCCAGCCACCAGCCGGCCAGACAATTCGACCAGACCGTTGGCAAATGCGACACGCGACTCAAAGCCAGCAATGCGCGCAGCGGCCGCGGTTTGGCGCCGGACGCGTGCAAATGCTTGAGTTGTTCTGCATCCATGCGGCAAAAGATGAAGCGAAATCAAGGTTTGGCAAGGCACAAACCGGCGTTGACACATTGGGCGCAAACGTATAACTTGCCGGCAAAACTGCAAACCAAGCCATGTTGATTCGCATCAGTCTGATTTTGGCCGTTATCGCGGCGCTGGCCGCCGGCACGTTAAACATCCTTCTGGTGAGGGATAAAATCACCACGCTGATTTCCCAACGGGACGATGAACGTGAGAAAAAGCAACAAGCCCTGTCCGATCTCTCCAAAGCGAGGACCGACTTGACGAAGTCACAAGACGCGCTCAAGCAGGCCACACAGGATTTGGCTGATGCGAAGTCCGAGCGCGACAAGGCGGTCGTCACCGCCACGGCGCAGACCAAGCGCGCTGATGAATTGTCCGACAAACTTGCCAAGACCACACAGGAGCGTGATGACGCGCAAACCCAACTGGCCGCTTACAAGGCCACCGGAATGTCGGCGGATCAAGTCGGCAAACTCAGCCGGGCGCTGAAAGAATCACAAGAGGCAGTCGAAATCGTTAACGAAGAAAAAGTGGTATTGCAACGCGCCCTGACCCGGTTGCAAGCCCGCCTCGCCAAATACGAAGGTCCGGACCCAACCATCCGATTGCGCGCCGACCTCCGGGGCAAAATTCTGGTGGTGGATCCGAAATGGGATTTTGTCGTGCTGAACATCGGCCAGGATCAGGGGGTTCTCGAAAACGGTGAACTTTTAGTCAGCCGGGAAGGCAAGCTGGTTGCCAAAGTTATTGTGCGCAGCGTCGAAAAAAACCGCTGCATCGCCAATGTCGTGCCGGGTTGGAAACTCGGCGAAGTGATTGAAGGCGATGAGGTCAGCCCTGCGCATCCGGCCTCCTGACATGAAATGCCGCGCTGTGAGATGGCTCCTGCTCCTTTTGCTTGGTGGCATGCTCGTTGGTGTCAGTGGTTGCGAAACCTACGAACCCGAAAATGATTCGGTCCGCCCGTGGAACACGCCGCAAGACTGGGAAGGCAACGGCATGCCAATGATGAACCAGCAGCAGCATTGATCATCATCCCGCCGCCCTTCAACCCGCAATTTCCGCACCGCGCGTCGGCGTCAAAATAAAATTCATGCGCACGTCCGACGGCCCGGCCGGGACTTCATTCACCAGCTGTTCGTCAAAAGTGATTCCGCATTTCACCCCGCGCGTGCCTGCCAGCAAACGGTCGTAAAATCCTTTGCCGCGGCCCAGCCGGTGCCCGTGCCAGTCAAACGCGACGCCGGGCACGAGAATCAAATCGAGGCGGTCCAATGGAATTCCGGCGCACCGGGCCGCCGGCTCGCGGATGCCAAACGCTCCCGGCGCAATTTCACTCCGCAAGTTTTGCACCCGGCAGGCGACATAATTTTTGCCGGCCGGATTGAAGCGGGGCAGGGCGGCGATTTTCCCCGCCGCCAGCGCCTCTTCCAGCAGCGGCCACAAATCCAGTTCGTCCGGCAGCGGTGCGAAGAA
>Ga0074044_10000523_pt1 | contig 36910 bp, 35 predicted proteins | sample BogForMeECP23OM1_FD_94443 | JGI IMG/M metagenome (GOLD analysis project Ga0074044, IMG submission 94443) | Bog forest soil microbial communities from Calvert Island, British Columbia, Canada - Bog Forest MetaG ECP23OM1 | ecosystem: Environmental > Terrestrial > Soil > Wetlands ...
GCACTTCCGCTATCCTTACCTCTACGGTCCATATCAGATAGGTCCACGCGAATGGTGTGTCGTCCGGCGAATTCTGGATGGCCGCCGTAGCATCATAGTGCCAGACGACGGTTTGTCCCTTAATCACGCTGGGTATGTGGAAAATGTTGCTCACGCTGTTTTGATGGCTATCGACAGGCCCGAGGTGTCGTCGGGTGAGATTTACAACTGTGGCGACTCGCGGGTGCTCACCATCCGCCAGATCGTCGAAACAATCGCCGAGGCGCTCTCTTACGACCTGGAAATTGTCTCGATGCCGTCGCGGTTCGCCGTTTCGGCACGTCCGATGCTCGCGCAGCCGTGGACTACTCATCGCGTTCTGGATCTCAGTAAGCTCAAGTCGCAGCTAGGCTACAACGATCTAGATTGCACCCGAACTCGGCCGCGCCATCACGGCGAGATGGCTTAGAGAGCATCCCCTTGCGCCCGGAGGTCTAGACGAAAAGATCCTTCAGGATACGTTTGACTACGAGGCTGAAGACCAACTTATCGCGGCATGGAAGGCGCTCTGCGAGAAAATGCCTGAGGTGAAATTTGCCAGAGAACCGGGTTACACCGCCACCTACAGCGGACCCGGAGGAAAGCCGCGATCAGGTAAATGGGCTTAGAACAATCTGCGCCACACTATTCCTGGGCGCGTTGGGCTCGAGACGGCAGACGAACTACCGCAGTCGAGACAACGGATAGCTCGTCATCCTGATTGACGGCTTTTTGCGCAATCTGCACAGTGGTGCTCGGCTTCCTTGAAGGTCCTTGTCACTTCGCCGTTTATGTACAGTGTGTATCGCCCACCGGATTGTGGCGCCGGATCTTCACCTCGAGGTGCCGAAGGAACCCCTCGCGCCGATCCAGTTCGTCAAATGGTGCGACATCCACGAGCATCCGCTCGGGTCCGTAGTCGTATGCGGCCGGCGTCCCGACCAGCGTGGCGAGGTCGTCTTCCCAGTGGACGCGTTCCGGCACATCGGGGATTCCAAACTTGTTGGGGATGCCCACGCCGGGATGCTTTCGTAGCTGCTTGTAAGCGAGCTTGTTCGCTCGAATGTACAGGCCACCCCAGCCTTGAGCGAAAGCGATGAACCCCGCTACGGTCATCGGTCCTTTTACCATCGTGGGGAGTTTTTCTCTCGGCTTCACATCTTCTATAAGACGCGGGACCTTGCCCCGGACTTCTTCAGCTTCGTACAGCGCAAAGATTCTCTCCAGATCTTCCCGCGAGTAATTCACCGGGGCCTTTTTCTTGACCGAGTCGTACTTGGTGCCACGCTCACGGGCGGTGTCGCGCTCGGTGCGGAAACACCAGCTATCGCCTTCTGCCACGAGCTCTTCTCGCTGGTTGTAGAAATCGCAGTGGTAGATTTGCTGGATCGATCGGCCGGCGAATCGTGTCTGGTGCTCGACGAGCTCCTTGAGCCACGCTTTGGTTGTGAATCGATCGCCTATGAGCATCGGTCTGTGGAAGGTCACGTCGATTCCCGCGAACATTGCATGAACCCCTGCCAGTCCATCGACGTACCCGCTAAACGCGCGATTCAGTGTGAATACGAACGAAGGCGGAGCAACCAGACATCTATATCGCGAGGCGGCGGCGTACTGCGGATCGCACCAGAGCGGGTTGTCGTCGCCGAGCCCGTGGGCCCAGTGACGAATGTTGTCCCGCGTTGCCTTGTAGCACCAGGGCTCGACCGAATCCTCAATAGGAGCGTTGATGAGCTTGCGGAGTTGATCCAGGTTGCCGTCCGTGATGACTGAAAACCTTTGTTTGCCCGCCGCCATGATTCCGCTCAACCCTTAAGCCTAAGATCTATCTTCAAAGTACCAAGATAGAGTTTTGAGTCTTACTCAAACTCGATAATAACTCGAACTGGCACGAAAAGCGAAATTATATTTTGAGTATCTCACGCGCCTCTTCCGGGGTCGCGACCTGATGGCCCATCGCGCGGATGGTGGCGGACGCGCGCTCGGCTATCTGCGGATTGGTGAGCTTGCCCTGGTCGGCGTAATGATGGTCCTCCAACCCGATGCGCACGTGCCCGCCCAGGCTCACGATCAGCGGGATATTGGGAAGATTGTCGCCGCCGAGAGTTGCTGCAAACCAGTTGATTCGGATGCCCTTGAACATCTCGAGATAGGCTTCGAGGCTCTTTACGTTCAGCGGCAATCCAAATAGCAGTTCGGGGCCGCCGAAATAAAACTTGATCATCAAGGGTTCAGTCAGCAATCCCTGCTCGAGGAACACCAAGGTCGCGCGCGCGTACGAGGGGTCGAACATCTGCACCGTCGCGCGCATCCCAAGTTCCTGGATTTTCTCAAGCTGGCGTCGCGCCGCCTCGAAGGGCACCCGATAGACCGCGCCTTCGTTACGAATCCGCTTGGTCGCAGGATCGTAGCTGATGAGGTTGACCGAGCCTGGATCGCAGAAGAGCAAATCCGGGTTGTCGGGATCGCCCTTGTGCATCTTCATAAAATCCGAGCCGGGCCAAAACAGCACTTTGGATTTGGCGCGCGCTCGCCGGTAAACCTCGGTGTAGAGCTCTCCATGCTCGAATACGAACTTGCCTGTCTGGGAATCGCGGGCGTGGAAATGGACCAACGCGGCCCCTGCCTCGCACGTAGCAATCGCGTCTTCCGCGATCTCTTTGGGACTGTAGGGAATATTAGGATTGACAGCCTTTTTGGCGACTGCGCCGTTGATCGCGGCTTCGATGATTACCTTGGCCATGCCAGGACTCCTTTCATCGGCAGCATCCGCTTGGCTTGGATTTATCGCTCCAGGATCGTCATAAAGCACACGGCGCCCGCGCCGATCATCTGGATCGCTGCGAGCTTCGCATCGGGCACCTGCCGCGCGCCGGCTTCGCCGCGAAGCTGCAAGACAGTTTCCCAGGTTTGCGCGAGTCCAGTGGGGCCTAGGGGATGGCCGCGCGAAATCAATCCGCCGTCGGTGTTCACTGGGATTCTTCCGCCGGGACCTACTTCTCCGTCCATCACAAGTTTATCTGCATCACCGGGTTTGCACAGGCCAAGCGCCTCGTAATACTCGAGCTCCTCGTTCGCGGTCGCGTCATGCAATTGCAAGAGGTCGAAATCCTCCGGTCCGCATCCGGCTTTCTCGTATGCCTCCTTCGCAGTGAGCTCTGTCAGCAGATCCATGGTCCATGGACCGTCGCCCCACACCTCGCCCTTCATCACCGAGGTCTTGACGCGCACTAGCGGGTGGCGGCCGAGCCGTTTTGCGATCGCCGGGGTCGTAACGACGGCAGCGGCGCCGCCGTCGCCCGACGGACAACACATATATAAGGTCAGCGGGTCGGCAATCATGCGTCCTGACATGATCTGGTCGAGAGTGGCCTCCCTCTGAAACTGAGCATAAGGATTACGCGCGCCGAACCAGTGGCTCTTGACCGCAATTCGGCCGAACACCTCGGGCTTGGTGCCGTACTTGTGCATCCGACGCTGTGCGACAAGCGCGAATATCGTCATGGCGTTGGTCTGCGCGCCGGCCTGCATCTTCATCATAGCGCCCTTGCTGAGAGGCGTCGTCATTTGTCGGCCGATCTGCCCGGTACCCATAGCCATCGCGATATCGCAGCGCTCCTCGGCGACGGCGTGATACGCCTGGCGGAAAGCTGACGATCCACTCGCGGAGGCGTTGTCGACGTTAACGATCGCGACGCCGGTAAGCCCGAGTTCCTGTCCTATCTGATTGCCGGCGAAGCCGCCGATACCGCATGCGCCGCAATATGCTTTCTGGATCTCGGGCCATGTCAGCCCGGCATCAGCCAGGGCTGCTTGCACAGCTTCGACGCCATGATCGATATAGGTCTTGTCATCATAGCGCCCGAAGCGTGCCATCCCGACTCCCGCAACAACTACTTCACGCATTCGCGTTCTCCTTGACGCGGAATCCGTAGGTGGTGCCTGTCCGGCCGTCAGAAAACCGCAGTTCGTAGGGAACCAACTCGATGGGCGCGCCAATCCTTGGCGGATGGTTGACGTCTCCGACAACGTAGCCCTGTACATATGCGCCATCTATAAACTGCGCCTGTCCCACGAGCTTGTGATTCTCGGCCGAGGTGCTCGTGCGATCAGTGGTAACTGAATAAAGAATGGCGTCGGGGCCAAACAGTGCCTGTTCGAGGCTCGTCGATGAGCACTTTTTGCAAGCGGTCGTGCGGGGGAAAGCTTGCGTCCCGCATCCGCTGCATCGCTGCCCGATAAGTTTCAATCTGCCGTCGTCAAGCGGAACTATCCACCCCGGTACGAGGTAATTTGGGCTCATAACTATTTTTTCGAAAAAATATTTTGATACGCAGGGTTGCTCTTCATCGCCGCTTCGCGCGCTTCGGCCATCTCGGCTGGCGAGGCCATCGTCATAATAGTTCTGCGCTCGAACGCCAGGCCCGACGCGAGATCCATATCGAGCGCGCGCGTGACCAACAGCTTTGCGGTCGCTAACGCGTAACGTGCGCGCGGAATCAATTTCTCGCGCGCGAACGCCTCCGCCCGCGCCATCAATTCTTTTTGCGGGGCTATCGCAGTGACCAGCCCAATAGCCAGCGCCTCCTGCGCGCTCAGGTGGCGCCCGGTGAAGATGAGTTCCTTGGCCTTCGCCATGCCTACGATCCGCGGCAGGCGCTGAGTTCCGCCGCCGGCAGGCAGCGCGCCAAAGAGAATCTCCGGCACGCCGATTTTCGCCTCTTCAGCCATGAAGCGGAAATCGCAGGCGATTGCCAGTTCGCATCCGCCGCCCATCGCAGCACCATTGATCACCGCTATGACAGGCTTGGGGAAGTCGTCGAAATGAGTCAGCGGGTCGCGCCCAAAGGCGGGCATCTTTTTCGCGGTTTCCGGAGTGGTCTCGCGTAGATCGCGCCTCCACAGAAATGACGCTCGCCCGCTCCGGTCAGCAGCACCACTCGGGTGTCACGATCGGTTTCGAGAAAATCCAGGGCCTCGTTGAACTCTTGCATAAGCTTGCGATTGAGCGTGTTGGCCGACTTGGGTCGGTTGATCGTCAAGCACGCGAGCCCATCTTCGTGTTCAAGGTTCAGGGTTTCGTAGGTCGGCATATGATTCGTCTCACATCTGCCTATTTGCAGCGATCGATCTGGGTTTGAGTAATTCTCAAGTTTTGTATGCCTGTTCGTACCAGTACGGTGGAAAACTGTCAAGCGTTCGAAGGCCGTCGACGGCTTTGAGGTCTCAGGACGGCCGCGGCCGCGAGGTTGCGAGGCTCCTTGGGCGAAACGCGGTTCAGTTCCTGGAGTTTGATTTGTTCTCAAGCTTTTCCTAATCTGTAGACGGCCAATCGCGGATAGGCCCAAAACGAGTCGAACCATCAGGGGAGAAATGCGATGATCCATCGAATTCTGGAAGGTCCGCGAGTGCTGGAAGTTGGAACGGCGCTCTACAAAGCAGGCGAGTCATATGTGAGACCGCGCGACATGGCACCGGACTTTCCGAATTGCTGCCGAGTATTTTCCAAGCTGGACGTCTTAACCCCGGAGCAGCAGTATGCTTTCGACACGAGATGCCAGGAAATCGGCTTGAGCTACGGAGGTATAATCGTGCGTCACGATGTAGGCGCGTATCTGGGTTTTCCGGGCCGCGAATACTGAAGCGCCGAGCGATCCCGGTTAGAGAAAAGAGCGGAGTTGCTTCGCGACCAACTCTGGACACTCTTCGATGAAGAAGTGGCCGGCCGGGACGCTCACACAACGCTTGTCCGGATAGTGACGTTGGAAATTTTCCCAAGCCGGATCGCCTTTCGGACCGCGGCCTGAGTCGGCAGATGAACCCGAAGCCGGTAGCAGGTACTGATTGAACATCCATAGGACGGGGCCAGCATACTTCTTGTGGCGATCTTCTACGGCATAGTCGATGTACTCTTTGCCGGCTTGACGACCCTCCCACATGCGGCCCATTTGCGCGTGTGAGATGGGTTCGTAGCGTTCGCCATTAGGTGCGGATGCATCACGGATGACACGATGAAACTGGAGGTTGCGGTAGTACTTCAGGTCGACGTCGTGTGCAGCGGATTCACCTATCGCCGCGGCGTAGTGTTCGATGTCCTCGTCCGTGGCCCAGACGTTTGGCGCGATGAGTTCGCGCGGCATGTTCCAGGGGCTGCCGGGAGGATCAGGACATGGCACCTTGCTTTTGCCACGCAGCAGAGTTTCGATGAACGAGCGGCCGTGCTTGCGGAAAAAATCGTCAGCTCGCCCTGGCGACATGAACCAGTAGTAGTAGTCGACGAAGGTTGGCCAGCCGGTCGTGATAGTGTCGAGTAGCGCCAGCCGCTCGATACGGTCGCCGAACTCGAGCGACATCTTTGCCGCTATGATTCCACCCCAATCGTGGGCGACGACCTTTACCGTCTGCCAGCCCATCGAGTCCATAAAGTTGACCACGTCGGTGGCCAGTTGCATACGGGTATAACCGGCAGGGTCGGCGGGCTTCTCAGTCTTGCCATGGCCGCGCGTATCAATGGCGTAGAGAGTGAAGCGATCGGCGAGCAGTGGCATTATCCGCGTCCACTCGTGGGACGTCTCGGGAAAGCCGTGGATCATGATTACAGGCTGTCCCTGACCTTCCCTCAAGAAGTGCATGCGGAGGTCGCCCGCTTGTGCAAATAGACTCTCCATATCTCTTATCCAGCGCAGAGGTTTGCTAACGGCTCGATGCGCCTGACGGATCCGAGCCATAGCTATGATCGCTCACAATCATGCCGTCAGAGTTGAAGGTCAGGAAAACGCAGGCTTTCATGCGTTTATTACCCCAAATCGAGTCCGCTTCGAGAGCGACAACGTCGCCGGAGGCTATAATTCTGGTGATCTCCATTCGTCGCGTTCCGTCGAAGGCAAGCATTGCATGCTCGATTACGCGCAGCGCTTCCCGGCCGCGCATCGTGTAGCCGGTTAGCATGTTGATCACTTCGCAATCCTCAGCGTAACACTCGTCGATCATTCGGTCGACTGCGTTGTTCCAGGTCTGCTCCCAGTGCTTCACCCGTTGGATGTTGCGGCGTTCGATGTCCGTCATCTGCTGCTCCTTGCTGCCATTTGCCGGAATGTCTTTTTGAGAGTCGCTCAAGACGATGCCGATGTCAAGCCGAGTCCGTGATGAGCCAACATTCGTAATACGTTTCGGCGCTTGACAGGATAACGGGATTTCAAGACATTAATGGGTGTTTGATAAAAACTCAACAGAAGAGCTCTATGGCGAATCAGCCTCCGATTGTAATCGGCGGAAGTCTGGCCGGCATGTGCGCGGCGAGCGTGCTCGCCAGGACATTCGAGAGAGTTGTTATCATCGATCGGGATTTTTACCCGGATACCGCGCTTGAGCGCGGCGGAGTTCCCCAGAGCCGCCATCCTCACGTCTTGCTGCAGCGGGGTCGGATCGAGCTGGAAGGTCTCTTCCCCGGATTTGTTGACGCCATTCACGCGCGCGGTGGTCTCGAGATGGAGATCGGCTACGACTGCGCGACTTTGCGCGGCGGCGTCTGGGCTCCTCGCACGCGTGATAAGAACCCGACGCTATGTGCGAGCCGGGTCCTTATCGAAACTGTAGTGCGAGAACTGCTGCGAAGGACGGGCAAAGTCCAATTTATCGAGCGCACGAATGCAACCGGATTTGAGATAGCACGCGATACTCGAATGCGCATGACTGGCGTGAAAGTCCGTCCCCTGGACGGTGGCGCCGAGGCGACCATTGCGACAAATCTAGTTGTTGACGCAAGCGGACGAACGACGAAGATTCCGTCATGGCTCCGTGAAATCGGACTCCCCGAACCTGAAGTGACGATCGTCGACCCGCACACTGGTTACGCGACCCGCTGGTTCAAGGCGCAGCCGAAGCGGCGTCCGCGTGAGTGGTGGTGGAAGTCGATCGTCATCGACACGCCCGAAGACGAGGTCGCAACCACAGGATTGTTCCCCGTGGAAGAGAACAAGTTCACCGTCACAATGGCGGGTGTGGGTGGAAAGTATCCGCCGAGCGATGCAGACCGATTCACTCAGAAGCTTGGCGATCTTCGCTCGCCGATCATCGCAGAGGAAGTCGCGCTCGCAGAGCCGATTTCGCCAGTTTATTCCTACCGCAATATGGCCAACCGGTGGCGTCGCTACGACAAATGGACAGGCGATCTCGGCGGATTCGTGGCGTTGGGAGATTCAACCTGTGCGTTCAATCCTGTGTACGGGCAGGGAATGACGAGCTGCGCGGTCGGGGCGTTGATACTCGGTGACATCATCAAAAGAATCGGTCCCGACGACGCTGAACTATCGCGACAGTTTTTCCATGCGCAGGCGGCCTTCCAGACAGGACCCTGGAGGCTTGCCACCGGGGCAGATTTCCGATTCCCGACTACCCATGGCGAACGCCCGCCGTTGAGCAGGCTTCTCGCTCCCGTATTCGGAAGGTTGTGGGACATCCAACGCCATGACGACGTGTTGCGCGAGAAGATCATCGACGTGATCAACATGGTCCTGCCGCCGTCAGCGCTGCTGACACCGCCGACGCTGGCTCGAATCGCGTTTGCTATGGCGAGGCTCAAGATTCAGGGGAATTCTTCAGGAACAGTGTTCGCCCCGACCCCGCCCACGAATGATCTGGCCGCAGCGTAGCTTTGAGGAGCAATTGCGCCTACAGAGGACGGCCCAGCATCCCGGTGTGAGCAGTAGCGCCGCCGTCGGCAACAACGATACTACCTGTCATCAAGGATGAGTCGTCGCTGGCCAGGAATAGCACCACCTTAGCGATTTCCTCGGGCTTGCCGAGACGGCCCATCGGATGATGCTCGGCGGCCTCGCTCAGCGCCGCTTCAGGATCTGGCGCGGCTTTCAGCGCGTTCAGAACCGGTGGTGTCGCGATTCCTCCGGGACAGACTGCGTTGACGCGGATATTCTTGCGGGCGTATTCGATCGCCGCGGTTCGAGTGAGGTTTATAACTCCGGCCTTTGCCGCATTGTATGCACCGAGTCCGTAATCGCCGAACAGGCCGGAAATCGAAGCCGTGTTGACAATAGCTCCGCCACCCTGTTTCACCATCTGAGGCAGCGAAAACCGCAAGCCGTAAAAGACGCCGGACAATGTTACAGCGATCGTACTGAGCCATCCCTCAACCGGTATCTCACCGACCGGGCCGATGTGGGTGGCGAAAGCATTGTTGTGAAGCACGTCGAGCCGGCCAAACCTCTCAACCGCAAACTTCACGAGTCCCTCCACCTGTGCCGGCACACGGACGTCGGTTTTGAGGAAAACCGCCGAATTTCCGATTTCGGCGGCGACCCGCCGGCCCCCTACTTCATCTATATCGGCTACTATGATTTTGGCGCCCTCAGCTGCGAACAAACGTGCGGTCGCAGCGCCGATTCCGGATGACGAGCCGGTTATCGCTGCAATCCTGTTATCCAGTTTTCCCATGACTACCTAGTCCCGAGTGAGTGAGACATCTGTTAAAGGTTCCCGCGGGTCGCGGAGAGTTGGGGTGTACTCAGCCGCGACCTGCGGGTGGGATGTGGCTAGGGGTTGATGCCCAGCCACGCTCGGGGGCTTTCTTTTGACGAGACCGCACTCACAATTTCCTAGAGGCTTTCGTAGATAGCGTCGATCAGAGCCGTGGCTCGTTGATCGATCAGTATTCCCGCGTTCATCTGATTCATGACGTAGCCGAAACCAATTTTCGCGTCGGGATCCGCAAAGCCCAGTGATCCGCCAGCACCCGGATGCCCAAACGAACGAGTTCCAGGTCCCATCGAGGCGCCGGGCAGCGACATCATGAAGCCCAGGGAGAATCGGGTCGGCATCAGGAGCACCTCGTCTGGCCCCGATGATTGCTCTTCGGAGAAACGGCGTATCGCCTCGGGCGCGATCACTCGAACGCCGCCGATTTCGCCACCTCGCGACAACGCTCCGTACACCTGCGCCAGAGCCCGCGCTGTTCCATGTCCGTTCGCAGCGGGCAATTGTGCGCGACGCCAGGCTTTAGAGTTGGAGACTCCTGGCGCCGATACTGACGGAGGGTTCGCGAGCGCTTTGGCGGTCACCGACTCGGGGTCGGCGGACATAAGAGCGGCCAACGGATTTGGTGCACCCGGTGGAGGAGGCGGTGCGGCGATAATCTCGGCTACTCGGTTTTCGTCGCGTTCAGCCAGACCGATCTGAAAATCGGCTCCAAGCGGAGCAGCAAGTTTCGTCTTCAGGTAGTCTCGCGGCGACTGGCCGGTGATGCGCCGAATCAATTCGCCAACCAGAAATCCGAACGTCATGGCGTGATAGCCGTGCTTCTCTCCGGGCTTCCACCATGGCTGTTGCTCCGCGAGCGCCGAACACATGACGTCCCAGTCGAACAAGGCTTCTGCCGGCAATGGCTTGCTGATAGCGGGCAAGCCGGCGCGATGACTCAGCAAGTAGCGAACGGGCAGATCTTTTTTTCCGGCCTGCGCGAATTCAGGCCAGTACTTTGCGACCGGCGCGTCGAGATCCAGTTTCCCAGCGGAGACCAATTGATGAGCACAGACCGCCATCAGGCCCTTGGTCGTGGAATAGACATTGACCAGAGTGTCTTTGGTCCAGGGCTGGGTGCGCTTTTCGTCGCGATATCCGCCCAAAAGGTCGACCACAGCCCGGCCGTCGACCACGACGGCGACTGCCGCGCCAACCTCGCCCTGTTTGTTGAAATTCTCCGCAAACGCGTCACGAACCCTAGCAAACTTGAGATCGCAGTCTCCTTCGATCTTTGCGCGCATCGACGGCTCCTTGATACTTAACGCTCAATTTGAGTATTACTCAATTTCTTACCAAAATGTCAAGCTGGATTCTGCAACCATCAAGAGTTTTGATTCTTGAGTGATGGTGACGGCCATCTTAGCGAACATTCGCCGTTCGCGAATCAGGCTGAAATGCGGCTAAGGGGAGCAGCCCAGAACCGAACCGAGGGCTACGCGCTCGCTCTCGCCGTCCGCAACTTTTTCTGAGAGACGTTCGATAGAACCGTCGGCGATTCGAGGTTCCGGATGTTCGCGAGATCGAAGAGCGAGCGCCTGAAAAGTCTCCGCGCGCGACCATCATCCAGACCAGCGTCATACTGCGAATTCGTAAGCAGACCGATCCAGATCGCGGCGGCGATATCCGCGGCTTCCCTGGCTGATACACCGGGCTTCCTCGGCGCATGCTCGAAGAGATCCGTCAGATAGGCCATCATCTCACGATTATAGTGGTCGAGTTTCTCTCGAATCTTGCTGCGATGTATTGACAATGCGATAAGTTCCAGGATGACGCCGAGCTCCGATCGTGCAACTACGCTGCGTATGAAGACGTGGTCGACGAGGACGTGAATGCGTTCTTCGGGCGGCTCATCGCGATACGAGAGGATTTCAGCCAGGGTCTGTTCAACCACTTCTTCACAGACCTCTTCAAGCACCGCCTCTTTGCTGTCAAAGTAGTAGAGAAAGTGGCTTACCGATATACCAGCCTCCCGAGCGAGGTCGGTTAACCTGGTCTCCGCATAGCCTTTTGTAAGCATGCATCGACGGAGAGCTGCCACTATTGTCTTCCGCCGATCTTTGAGCTTCTCTCGATCAACCTCGGGCACGATGTCAGAAGCTTTTCGCACGGGTCGGGATCGCGTTTTGATCATCTTTCAATTTAAGCGTGTGGATGAACGGGTTTCAACCCCTCGGATTCAGGTGGCTGTTTCGTCGTCCATCTCCTAACAAGCGACGGGCCGTGAATCGATTTTTCTGAGCTTTCAGGAAACCAGCCGTGAGGACTCGGACAGGACAGCGCAACAGCTAGTTACCGCCATTTGTCCGGCAGCGGTAATCTGCGGTTACCGGCCCTCCGGCGCCTAAAAGCGAACGAGCAAGCGAAGATTAGTCTCACCTCAGCGCGATTGTTTCGTAGGAGAGCTTGAAAGTTCGGGAGTCTGGAAATTCAGCAACTCTACACTCTCGACGACCTGTCCTTCGAATCCACCCTTCTTCGCAAGCGTCTTCACCATGCCCACACCCGGTGCGTACCACTCAAGGTAATTCAGAAGCATGGGCTGTTCATAAGCGCCCCCCGAAAAACGTGCCTCGGTTTCAATTCTAAGGCAGCCCTTGAAATGGCCAGCTTGGGTGACAACCTCTCGAGATTCCGCAAAGCTTCGATGCGATTGTGAGATTGTCGGCGCCTTCGGCAAATTTCCGTAGGGCTGAATAGGCCCGTCCCACGATTTGCTTGGCTGCATATCAATCGGAAGAAATTGATGTTCGATCGATAGCGTGAATGGCGGAAACTCGATCCGCTTGCCAACATACTCGAGGCCACTTAGACGGTTCAGGTATCCCTCATTCGAATAGTAAAGGACCGGACGAAGTCCGCCGCGCTCAATTTCGTAGTTTTCATTCACTACTTCGCAGGTTCGATTCAGTTTCTCGATAAATCGCTCGCCTACGGCGCGATCCGTGAGGATGTAGTCCTGTTGCTGGCTCTGGCTCTTCACGAGGTAGGTCCAAGTAGAGCCAGGCTCCAAAGGAAAGAAGGCAAGCTGCGGAATATGTTTTTGCCGGTAGTAAAGCAAATCCCCGGCCACGCCGATCAGAAGCGCCATAATCAGAATCGATGATATGACGTGACTCCTCTTCATTCGCCGACTTCGCGCCTGCCTGACTTCGCCGGGCGCTCAGGCAAGGAGAATTCTCTCCTACTGCTGTTGGATGGACTTGATATAGTCAGTAATCCTTTTTATCTCCTGATCGACCTGATACTGGGATCTGCGGATTGTTCCACCGCCGCCGTGCCGTGGCATCGCCAATTCCAGGCTCCACATCGGCATATCGCGAGTACCATGCGATTTTATGACATCCTTGCCGCTAATGGTGTCGAACACATGTTGGTAGGGAAAGGTTCCGTTGTTCTTCTTCGCCAGTAGAGTCAGGTCTGCCGGGGGCTTCTTCAACTCACTCGCGACCGGTCCGTCGCCTTTTCCTGTGAGTCCGTGACATTGCGCGCAGAATTTTCGATACTCATCGCCACCGGAAACCACCTTACCGCCGGGAGTAAGCGTCAAGTCCGTATTGTCTTGTGCGCGAGCCGTACCGGGCAAACCGGCCGCCACGAAAAGTGTCAGCACCAGTCCGGAATAGAGTTGTAGGTAGATTGAGCGCTTTGACATTTTAGAAAGCCTCTTGCTTATTTGCAACTGGACGCTGGATCCTCTTATAGAAGATCAAAGTTATATTGCAGCTGGACGAACACGCTCGAGCCACCTTTCAGCGAACCACCAGAGGAGAATGCGTATTTGTCGTTGCCGAGTATGTATACAGTGCCTATCTTGGCGAAGTACTTGTTCGTCCAAGGCGGAGTCAGAACAACCGAGGGCGTGAGCAACCAAGTCTGACCCTCCGGATTGTAAATCTCCGTAAGTGTCGGCGCAACCGCACCCCAATAGAAGGAAGTGCCCACGTTCGCCAAGAGGTTAACCTCGTGCTTGTGTGCCTTGGTGAGCACCCCCTGTGCTTCGAGATATTTGTCGCTCGAATCGAGAATTGTAACTTCCTGAAATTCGAAGTTCCCTGTAAGCGAGCCAGTTTTCGTGAGCCAGGGAGCGTAGACCTGATCCAGGTCCAATGCTACCAGGGTATTGAGCGTATCGGAGTTTACTATCCCGGAACTGTTGGTCTTGTCGGAAGTCGAAAATGCGTCGTGATTTTTGTAGAAGAACTCCATACGCAACACCGCCGGCAGTTCATTCGCAAGCCATAACGGAAGCGGAAGTGGCCGATTCAGACTTCCGCCGAAACTCTCGTAGTGAACGTATCTCTCATTTACGCGCTGGAGCCCCGGTATAAATACCGGTGGCGGGAATACGGGGCGCCTTTCTATCGCCCCCACGTATGCGTTAGGTGTATAGTCGAAGCTCCGCCAATAAAAAAGAGCGGCTTCGGTTCCGCCCGTAATTAATGTGTGCAGTCTGAGACCTATCTGAGAGTTCGCAAAAGTCGCTCGCGGTATCGCCCATTGAACATCTGGGACCAAGCCCTTGCTCAACATATAGCTAAACGGCGGCTGAAGGGCTACTCCGGGAGCGAGGCAAAGTGACTCGCCGGGCCTGCATCGATTGTCAGTGCCGCCTGCGACTCGAGAGTCTGCAGGGATGGGCAGAACATCGACCCTGCCGGCGACGGCATCTTGCCCATCGAATCTGTCATCCGGATAGTCGACATGATTCCACATATCGTCAAAGCCGGGGGCGTACACGAGTTCGAGGAAATTTGAGGAGAACCAACTGGCTGCGGGAAGATTCAGAATCGGATGGAGCATGTAAATTGGCAAATGCGATGCTTCAAGGTTGTTGAAACCGAACGCATAGCTGACGTCCTGGGGATTTATCTGGTCGCCGACACGAAACGCTAGTGACTCTCCCCACTCAACGATTTGTTTGCCAATAAAGACGTTTAGCGGACCCTCTTTGATTTTTAGCCACAGGTCGCGAAAGTCATACTCGTTGTAAAAGTCGTTGAGGTTTCCCGCCCCCATCTTGGCGTCGTTTTCAAAGGGATAACCCGGCTCATATACTCCCCAGAAACGAGCAAAGAACTGCAGATGCTCTCCGAAACTTTCGTTGAGGTCGAGTTGCCCCAGTTGCCGCAAAGACTCAATCGAGTTCAGATGATGGTGCGGCCACCACTTCGTCCCCTCGGTGTTATAGAACAGTCCATAGTTGCTCTGGATATAGCCAGAAATGTGGAGATTGTCGCGCAGCTCGGAAAGGGTGTCTGGCGTTGGCTCCGCCGGTTCCGCAGGCTGCGTGTCAGCCAGAAGGTGCGATGCGTCGATGGGACTCGCATCGAACAGTTCGTCCGCAGCAGCGTAGCCGCCGCTGCATGTCACCACAAAGATCGTCGCCGCAGCCAGCGCGGCAAGAACCCCGCCGGTGCGTGCGGACCCCAGGCGGCCCCAAACCCCGAGAATACCTCTTCTACGGCGCAGCGAGGGATTGAAATACATCTTGTGCCCCTGGTGCATTATGCATTCCTCCTGCCGAAACACGGGTCCACTCCGCGTTTGTCTCACTCTAATGTCCTAATTTCATTCTATCGCCGACCTGCGCCCCTCGCGCTCGGCGATTTGTCTGGTCGGACCGATGAGCGGTTGATGCGCTGAAACTTGCCATGTCTGGGCGGCTCTGTAGACCCGGATCAAACTCCCGCCTAGACCGACTGCGATGCCGTTGTCCCCAGAAAAACTGACATCGGTGATGTCGGCCGCCACTCCAGTTGGAACCGTCGAGGTCTTGCCGTTGCCGATAGACAAGAGGAATCCCTCACTCCCGGCAATCCAGAATTCGGGGGTCGCAGCTCCTTCGATGGCAGCAGCGGCATATACTTGCTTTGTTTCGGTGAGTGGAAGCGACCTCCAGGATTCGCCCCTATTTCTGGTTTCCTGGATCGCTGGACCTAACGCCGCGATTACCCCATCCCCCGATAGGTTGAACGCCACCGCGAAGTTTGGAGGTTCAGTGAAAACGCGCTTGCCTCCCGATCGTAGCTGCCAATGCTTTCCGTTATCTGACGAGGAAACGACCGTCTTGTAGTCTCCCACGGCCCAGACGCCGCTCTTGGGACTGAAGGCCACGTCAAAGAAGGTAAAATCCATGTAGTGATTGACCGCCCAGGTCGAACCGCAATTTTCGGTGCATAACAAAATTCCATTCGCGCCTACCGCGCACACCGTGTCCGAGTTTATTACGGCGACCTTGAACAGCGAATCCTTGACTGGAGACTGCTGCTTCTCCCAGCCTTTCCCGCCATCCTTTGTTCGGAAGACGGTGCCGTTCTCGCCGACAATCCATCCGGTCTTTCCGTCGGGCGCGAATCTGACACTGTATAGGTCATACGGTTCCACAGGATCACCCAGTTGACGGCGCTTCCAGCTCTTTCCACTATCATGAGATTCGAGGAGAGTTCCTTTTGCGCCGACCACAAAGGCATTTCCGGCGCTTCCAAACGCGACCCCGAACAAGGAATCCCATTGACCGACTTCAGGACGTTCCCCAGCAAGGAGCGGAGACCCGGCGAGTAAAAGCGACCCGAAGAAAAGTGCGGCGATGGCCGTGGCGATGGCTGTTGATACCGCAGCTTTCAGGGAACAAGCGAGTCGGTTTCCGTATCGTTCTGCCCGGCGCATTTTTGACCGCTGCTCAAATTTGAGAAATACTAAAGCGCGGGAGTAGCAGGAATGTATTAAGTTTGTCAAGCGCCGGTCTCCGAGCCGCGAGGAAGAATGGATGCTGGTTGCGTAGACCGTTCGCGGTCGGCGGGCCCACGATGCCGGGCCTATTGGTTGAATGAAGCGCTTTCCGCGGTTTGTTCACCACGCGCCTCTCAGAAAGCTGGGTACCGGGGATCGTTTGGGAGCATTGCCTATCGCTTGAAGGGAGTTGCTAGAAAACCGAAGTTGACACGATTCGCGGTGTGTGCTTGACAACTTCGGTTATTTTTGAGTATGTCTCAATCCGAAAATCAGCGATCGGACGTCGATAGCTGGCGGTGCCTGTCGTAGTTACGGCGGCACAGAGACGAAGGAGCGCGTATGCGCTTGACAATCAAGGAGGTCACAACCTCATGCTAAAACTTCCGAACAAGTTCGGTTGGCTTTTGGTCATCGCGCTGGCAATTTTGACCGTATCAGCTCGCGCTGCGCGGGCCGAGGATTTCAAAGTCTGGACGGACGCTGATTTTGCTGAACTGGGCAAGCAGTGCACGGAGCCGCTGCCAGTCGGAACGGTAATCAACGCCAAGAACTGGAAGAAGTATGAATGCTATTTCCCCATCTTTTGGCGAACGATTTTTTCCGGAGACCACCACTACAGATGGCCGGACGCTCCGGGCTTCGAGATTGAAGTCGGCCCCCCACACGACGTCCCTCCGCCCAAGGCGTTTGTCGCGGCGACTGAGAAGTATTCAGGTCAGACGCAACTGGTGCAGACCAATCTGGCGCCAGGTTCGTGGGACGTAGCCAACTATCACGGCGGGTACCCGTTTCCCAGTCCGACGGAGCCCAACAGAGCATACAAAATTCTTTACAATTCGTGGTTCAGTTACCGACCCGCGGTCGTGAATGAGCGCTCGTTTTCGCTGGCTATCGACAAATACAAGAATCAAACAACCAGCACCTATAACATCGTAATCAACCAGCTGAACTTCAATGTAGACCCGGGCGTCCCGGAAACCAACCCGGTGATGCCCGACTACCTTAACGCGACTTACATCGAGTTGCAGTCGCCAGAACAGTCCCGATACGTCACCACCTTGGACCTGAAGCATAAGGATCCGGTTGAGTTTCCGGATCTATATCTGTTCGTCCCTGCGCTGCGCCGCGTTTTGAGGTTGTCGGCAGCGGCAGTCTGCGCCGACGTTCAGGGCAGCGACGTGGACAATGACGATGCTTGCCCCAATCTTGGGGTTTGTCCGCAGATTCCTATTTTCAAGGTGGAATTACTGGGAGAGCGAAAGTTTCTCGCGAACCTGGGCATGAGTCATGATTCGGTGTCGCCACCGAATGGCGGGTTTGTGGGGTACAATCCTCTATACTGGCACGACACTCCGGCGGAACTGGAGCTGACGAACGGCGTCGTCATTCCCAAGCGTGAGGCCGGCAAGTGGGAAGTGCGTGATGTTTATGTAATACGATGGCAACGGCTGCCAGAGTTTCAAGCAGGTTATTGTTTCGGCTCGCGGATAAGCTACATCGACAAACAGAATTTCAATTCGCTTGGAGTCGACAATTTCGATATGCAGCAGAAGTTCTACAAGGCAGCCGTTGGTGATTACCAGGTGATCGAGTCTCCAGCCGGCGGTCCATACTTCAGCGCCGATGCCAACCTGAGCTACACGATTGACTTCCAGAACTTCCACGCATCGAACGGCGGCGAATTCTATCCCAAGTTCAACAAGGATGCCGGGAAGTATCAGGACACGTCCAGGTACGCCACTCCCGCGGGCCTGCAACAGGTTATGCAATAGAAGGAAATTAGTTCACTGACGCCCGGGTACAAATGGTCAAGTGCCCGGGTGCTAATGCCTGTTAATCCAGACCTATCTGGCCGTTGGTTCCCTGAATCTGGTTCAGGGATTACTGACGAATATTCGAGGCAACGTCAGGCACTAAGAGTCCGTACGCCTGAGGCTCGTAACGAAGAATCGTTCGCAATAGAAGTCTGATGGTGAGATCGCGATTTTCATGACAGATACGCTGAATCAAGAACAGCGGTGGCGTGACTCACTGAAGCTCCGCCTGCCTGTAGCGGCCCGTAAGCTGGCGATGGCCAAGCGTGCCGGCGACATGGGTGGAATCGGTGCCCTGATACTGCGATTTCGGCTGTCGATTGGACTAGTGCTCGTGGCCATCAGCCTGTTTATGGCTTATGGCGTGTTGAAAGTGAAGTTTGCCACCAGCTTCGTGGACTTCTTTCCTCGCAGCAATCCGAACACGGTGCTGTACGAAAAATATCGTCAGGATTTCGGTGGTGCACAGAGCCTGGTTATCGCTATTCGCGTAAAGAACGGAGACATCTTCAATTTCGCGACACTAAAGAAGATCCAGGAGATCAACGGAGCGGTGGACGCGCTCTCTGGGGTCGATCACGTTTCAGTTCAATCGCTGGCCTCCTTTCGGGTGGCTTACGTCGAGCCGGTTCCAGGCGGCCTCGTCGGTAAGCCATATATGTATCCGCACATCCCGAAGAACGAGGCCGAGCTGGCAAACCTAAAGAGGATGGTGGGGGTTCACAAGGCAGCCTTGACGTCCCTGGTGAGCCATGACAACAAAACTACGATTGTGGCGGCCACATTCAATGAACAGGTGCTGGACTATCGTGCGCTGTTCGATTCCGTGCGTGAGCTGGTGAAGCGCGAAACCGATGCCAATCACGAAGTCTACGTGGGCGGTGAGCCGATGGTGCGCGGCTACGGCTATCACTATCTGCCGCAGATCACCGCGTGCTTCGTAGTCGCGATTCTGGCGATGATCGTACTCTTATACTTCAGCCTAGGACACCGGAGCCGGTGGTGGGCGCCAATCATCACGGGTAGCCTCTCGGCTGTTTGGGGACTCGGGTTCGTGGGTTGGATGGGTTACAACTTCGACCCCGTGATGCTGGTCATCCCATTTATTTTGACCGCCAGAGACTTGAGCCACGGTATTCAGTGGCAGGGCCGCTATTACAACGAGCTGGACACTTCTCAGGACAAGTACGCTGCGATTATACTGACGACCAACTACATGCTGCCCCCGGGCTTTCTTTCGATCATCGCGGATATTGGTGGAATCATCTTCGTATCGCTCGGCGGCATCCCCGTTCTACACCACATAGGTCTCGCAGGCGCAGTGTGGTTTGCCTCGAGCCTTACGATGGTGTTCGTCTTCGAACCTATCTTTCTGAGCTTCTCTCCAGTTCCGAGGATTAAAGGCGAGAGCTTCGGCGAGAGGTTAGGCGAATTTCTTCCAGCTTTCTTTACCAGAACGCTTGATCGATTCATTCACATTCCCGTAACCCCGGGTAAGGTCCGTGCGGGGTTGCTGGTCGCGGCCGGTGTTTTCATCCTATGGGGCGTTTCGGCCGGTCAACGGGCCAAGATTGGCTACTCGACGCCGGGGACTCCTCTGTACGCACCACACGCAAAGGTCAACCAGGATTTGGAGGCAATCGCCCAGGACTTTCCGCTCGATGAGGGATGGGTAGTGGTAACCGCTCCTCGGTATCCCAGCGCGCAGAGCATGGTAGGTCCGCCGAACCTTCGGGCGATGGACGACCTAAGGACCTTTTTGCTGTCAAAGGATTCGCGGGTGGTGGACGTGATATCCGCCGCCTCGACGATAATTAAACCCTCCAACCAGAGTTTTCATAACGGCCATCCGAAGTATTTCGCGGTTCCGGACTCTACCACTTTGGGCGCGAATTTGTGGTATCTGTTTTCGTCGGGAATGGCTCCGGGCGAGGCTGAACGTTACATCACCAACGTCGATGGATTCCTGGGCGTGGTGCGCATTCAGCTCAAAGATCACACCTATGAAACACTCAATCAGTTACAGTCCGAGCTCAAAGAGTTCGAGGACCGTCAAATCAAGGCTGATCCGGCCCTTGACAGGATCAAGTTCGAATACCTGGGCGGATTGGCAGGCCTTTACGCCGCGGCTAACACGGTACTGTTCAGGCTGGACCTGATCAACATAGCTTTTGTCCTTTTGGTTGTTCTGGTCTTTTCCACGATAGAGTTTCGTGCAGTCACCGCGGGCCTCTTGTTCGTACTTTCCTGCGTATTGGCCAATTTCGCGGCCTTCATCTACATGGGAATCCGCGGTATCGGATTGACTATTGACACCGTTCCGGTGATCTCGCTCGGAATAGGCTTAGGCGTCGACTACGGAATTTACATTGTTGCGCGAATCGGGGACGAAGTAGGACGCGGTCATTCGGTGGAGGACGCCGTCATTATCGCAATTACCGGCACCGGCGCGGCGGTGTTTTCGACCTTCGCGGTCATGGTAGGTGGAATCCTCCCCTGGGTTTTCTCTCCATTGCAGTTTCACAGCCAGATGAGCGTTCTCCTTTCATTTCTGATGTTCACGAACATGGTAGCTGGAATTGTGATCCTGCCCGCGTTCATCGCGTGGGCTCGACCGCGGTTCATCACAAAGTATCGAGGTTCAGAAAGGACTCAACCCGCCCAAGTCATCGCAAAGGCTGTATAATATTTGACGTAAAATCTAGCATTCGCGGCGCGAGAGACTTCCAGCGAGAAAGTGTCCGAAAAGGAAATGGATATGAAGTTTGGAATATTCATGGCTCCGTTTCACAAGGTCGGCGAGAATCCGGCGCTGGCGTTCAAGCGAGACCTACAGCTGATAGAGTTGCTCGATGAGCTCGGTTACGACGAAGCTTTTATCGGCGAGCATCATTCAGCAGGCTGGGAGATTATTCCATCGCCTGAGATTTTTGCAGCGGTGGCCGCCACCCGCACTAAGCGAATTATGCTTGGTTCCGGGGTTGTCAGCGTACCATACCATCACCCTTTTAACATCGCGAATCGCTACGCGTTTCTTGACCAACTCACGCATGGAAGAGCGATGCTGGGATGCGGTCCGGGCGCACTGCCTGGCGACGCGTCGATGTTCGGCATCGAGACGACTACCCAGCGCGATCGCATGGTCGAGGGTCTGGAAGTCGTCATACGACTGTTCACCGAGGAAGGCGCAATCACGGTAGACGGATCGTACTTCAAGCTACGCGATGCTCATCTTCAAGTGAAGCCATACCAGAAGCCTTATTTGCCGATCTTCGTGGCAAATTCCATTTCACCATCGGGGATGGTTGCGGCCGGACGAGTCGGATGCGGAGTTCTTTCAGTCGCGGCTTTTACGCCGAACGGACTCACTGACCTTCCCAAGCGCTGGGAAATCTGTGAAGAAACGGCAGCCGAGCATGGCAAGATCGTCGATCGCAAGAACTGGCGACTCGTTTTCCCGGTACACCTAGCCGACTCCAAGAAGGAAGCGCTCGACGATGTGCGCGAGGGCGGCAATGCGTGGATCCAGGAATACATCGTCGGGACACTAGGAGCCAACGTACAGTTCGAAGAATACCCGGGTCAGCCGGTCGAAGAGATGACGATGGACAGACTGGTCGGGCGCGGGGGCGCGATCGTCGGAACGCCGGACGACGCAGTAAAGCGGGTCCGCGAAATCTGGGAAGCCTCGGGCGGCGGTTTCGGCGGCATCCTGTTCCTCGCGCACGAATGGGCCTCGACCGAGAAGACGCGGCGATCGTACGAATTGTGGCAGCGCTATGTAGCGCCCCAATTTCAGCAATCCATCGAACCTATACAGTACTCGCAGCGCTGGACGTCGACGCGAAAAGCCGATCTGTTCGGCGGCGCTGTGAGAGCCATCGCGAAGGCGACCGAGGACTACCGGCATCATCGTGAGGCGGCTGGGATGAAGCCTGCCGAGGTGTTGAACAGACCGATTTCACGCATCAGACCCTGAGGGCTGCCCGACACAACCGGAGGTCCAGGAACATGTTAACTGAACGGGAACGCGAGGTGCTGCGGGAGTGGGATGAATTCTCCAAAGCGGTTCCACCGTCTATCGACGGGCTGCGCGAAGCCTATGCCAAGTATTCGGAAGGACAAAATCGAGACCTGCCGCAGATCGCGGAGTACAAAGAAGCGGTCGAGCTCCGATCCGGATTGCATACGGACATTGCGGTGCCCAAGGGAGAGGGATCGCATGTTGTTATGCTTTATATCCACGGTGGAGCCTGGGTAGCAGGAAGCGCTCGGACTCACAAGAAGGTTGCCATGGAGTTCGCGAGGCAGGGCTACCTCACGTTCAATCTCGATTATCGGTTGGCGCCGGAACACCCGTTCCCAGCAGGGTTCGACGACTGCGTGTTTGCTGCGCATTGGATCGCGGAGAACGCCAAACGCATGCGCGGTGATTCCAGTCGGATGTTTATCGGTGGCGACTCGGCAGGAGGCAATCTCTCAGCGGCGACTCTTGTAGCCTTAAGTAAGAAATCAGACGGCCCACGTTTCAAGGCCGGTGTACTTATCTACGGACTGTTCGATTTTTCTGCGGCGCTCGAAAGAGCCACGCAGACTGGCGGTAACTTCGCTCAAATAGCGCAAGCTTACCTTGGAGCAAGCTATCCGGCCGCACTGAACGACCCCCGCGTTAGCCCGATTCATGGAATCGCGAGCGGGACTTTACCGCCATGTGTGATCATCGTCGGTTCAGCTGATGAACTAGTCGTGGAATCAAAAGCAATAGCCGAAGCGTTGAAACGAACAGGCATCGAGCATGAGCTTTATATTATGAAGCAAATGCCGCATGCTTTCCTGCAAATGAGTGAACTATCGTCCTGTAAGGAAGGGTTTCGGGTAATCTTCGAGTTCTTGAAAAAGCATTCATAGGGAGCAGATCAATCAACTTGACGAGCGCGTGATCATCTGCCGGGGTTCCTTGCCGTCGGGCGCGTGTCTTGGGCGCTGACCTCCCATTTGCCGATGTGAGCTGCTAACTCCCAAGATGTCTAAGATCGCTTCTCTGAAGAGGCGGCGCACGCGCCTCTGGTCCAAGCGAGCGTCGAATTGAGTGTTGTTCACCAGTCCAGTCAACACCGCGCGAACGCGTACAGCTGCGTCTTCCGCTGATATTCCAGATGGCCGGGGGATCTCTTCAAACCAGTTCGTCAGGCAGGCGGTCCATTGGTCGTTGAATTCAGTAATGATCTCGCGAATCTTGGGACGGTGCATGGAAAGCGCAACCATCTCCACCGTGAGCCGATGCGCCTGACGTGGCCGGCCTCCGCCTGTAAAGATGTGGTCTACGAGAGCCGCGACGCGTTGTTCGGGCGAATCGTCGCTCGCGGCCGTGATCTCGGCGAGAAAGCGCGAATTGAGTTTCCTGCAGAGCTCCTCAAGTACGGCCTCCTTGCTGTCGAAGTAATAGAGAAGGTGGCTGACGGACATCCCGACAGATCCAGCCAGATCCGATAGACTCGTCTCTGCGTATCCCTTAGAGAGGATGAGGTCATGAAGAGCTCTGATAATGACACGGCGTCGCAGCTGCCCCTTCGATTTGCCGGCTTTCCGTGCGTCCGGGGCCTCTCGTGCGACCATATCAGAGCGGTTGTGAGCAGTTCTCAAAGCGGAACTAAGTTACCTGTCGCTCTCCTCCGACGCAAATGACTTAGATATTCACTTAATCGCTGAGATCCTAATGGTTTTTCTAAAATCCTTTGAATCTCGTTTGCCTTTTCCACTGGCCTTAAGTAATACTCAAACCATTGGTTTGAAGGTCGCGGGCTGAGAAGACCAAGTGGGAATGAGCCGTTTCCATCGAAGCTGCGCAGAAGAATGTCGCTGCGGCGGGAATTCTGATCGATTCGAGGATGGCAAGGCTGGATCCCATTCCTCGACTTCCGCGCTACACTCGCAGAGGAAGTCATGGCAGCGCTTCGCCAGGAGACGGAAACACTATGGCTGGTCGACGCATTTGAGCGAATACCGGGTTCGTGTCCTCTGCCGAAGTCAGGACAGCCCAGCGTGAGAGGGGCTGACACGTGAGCGGGCTCTACTACGAAGAATTTGAAGTCGGAAGCGTCTTCGTGCATCCCATTACCAGGACCGCGACTGAGACCGACAACCTGCTCTTTACCGCTCTCACTCACAACCCCCAGCCGCTTCATCTCGATGCTGAATTTACAAAGAACACGGAATTTGGTCAGCGCCTGGTCAACAGCATCTTCACGCTTGGCCTTATGATCGGTTTGTCGGTAGGCGATACCACTCTGGGAACTACCGTCGCGAATCTTGGGATGACCGATGTAAGGTTTGCTCACCCGGTGTTTATCGGCGATACGTTACGTGCGCAAACGACGGTCGCAGAGAAGCGGGAAAGCAAATCGCGTCCCGACAGCGGCATCGTTGTATTCGAGCATCGTTGTTTCAACCAGAGGGGCGAGGAAGTCGCGTTTTGCAAGAGGTCGGCATTGATGCTGCATCGGAAACATCGATAATGCGCTCTTTTCTGTTTGTTCCTGGCGACAGCGAGCGCAAACTCGCGAAGGCCGCGAGCGCTGCGGCTGACGCGCTGGTGCTCGACCTGGAAGATGCGGTCTCCGCAGAGAGAATCGATATCGCGCGCGGGGCTGTTCGCGAATACCTGGTCAGCCATCGCGACCGAAGACGAACGCAGCTTTGGGTTCGTATCAATCCTTTATCAAGCGAAAAAGCTCTGCCTGATCTCGCGGCCATCGTCGCCGGCGCTCCGGATGGAATCCTGCTGCCAAAGCTTATCTCGGCTTCGGATATTGTCGTATTGGATCACTACGTCTCGGCTTTGGAAGTCCGCGAAGGCATTCCGGCGAACTCTATTCGTATCATGCCCGTAGCTACTGAGACGGCTCGAGCTTTGTTTGGGCTGGGTGCCCTTGCCGGATGTAGTGAGCGACTGTGGGGGGTGACATGGGGAGCTGAGGATCTTTCTGCGGCTCTTGGAGCGAGTAGCAACCGGGAAGAAAACGGAGGGCTAGAGTTCACTTACAAGCTGGCTCGTTCGCTGTGTCTGTTGGCTGCCGTGGCGGCGCAGGTCGAACCTATTGATACGGTATTCACGAATTTCAAAGACCAGGACGGACTGCTGAAGGAGTCTCAGGCGGCACGACGCGCGGGATTCACGGGTAAGATTGCAATACATCCCGATCAAATCGAGCCGATTAATCGGGCTTTCACTCCGGCATCTGAGGAAATTGAGTATGCCAGGCGCGTGGTCGAGGCCTTTTCGAACAAACACGGGACTGGGACCGTAGCTCTCGAGGGCAAGATGCTCGACATGCCTCATCTCAAGCAGGCACGCCACGTGCTCGCGTTGGCGCAAACGGGTCGAGAGTGACATTTGAAGAAAGAAGACCTCTTGGCACAGGTGCAAGAACTTGAATTTCGAATTGACATCGGCGCAGCAAGAGATCGTGCGCCAAGTGCGATCGCTATGTACGAAGTTTCCAGATGAATATTGGCGCGAGCGAGACGCGCGCGCGGAATTCCCTCAAGACTTCTTTGAGGCAGTTGCCAAGGCGGGTTACCTGGGCGTCGCGATTCCGGAGAAGTACGGAGGGAGTGGCCTCGGGATAACCGAGGCCGCGCTTATTTTGCTGGAAGTCGCGGCGTCAGGCGGCGCGATGGCGGCTGCGAGTTCGATCCACCTATCCATTTTCGGCGTCAGCCCGCTGGTATTTCATGGAACCGAGGAACAGAAGAGTCGCTATCTCCCCAAGGTCATCAGCGGAGAAATGCAGGTTGCGTTCTCTATCACGGAACCGGACGCCGGCAATGACATTACGCAAATAAAGACTGCGGCGCGCCGCGATGGAGACCAGTACGTAATCAGCGGTAGAAAGGTGTTTACCACCAAAGCGCGCGAGGCGCACAAGATGCTCCTACTGACGCGAACGACACCTTTCGACAAGGTTACGAAGAAAACCGATGGTATGAGTCTCTTCTTCGCCGACCTGGATCCCGCGTCGGTCGAAGTTCGTGAACTACATAAACTCGGCCGGGCAGCCGTCGATACTAGCATGCTCTTCATCGACAACCTCCGGGTTCCAGCAACGGATTTGGTGGGCGAAGAAGGGCGCGGTTTTCATTGTCTGCTGGACGGGCTCAACCCCGAACGGATACTGGTTGCAGCCGAGGCGATTGGGATGGGGCGCGTCGCCATCTCGAAAGCCATTCGATACGCCAAGGAACGGATTGTGTTTGGTCGACCGATAGGTCAGAACCAAGCGATTGCGCATCCGCTTGCAGATTCTTTTGCCAAGCTCGAAGTGGCGGAACTGATGATGCTAAAGGCTGCATGGCTCTTCGACCAAGGGAAACCGTGCGGTGCGGAGGCGAATATCGCGAAGCTAAGAGCCGCCGACGCGGGTTTCGAAGCTTGCGATCGCGCTGTGCAAACTCTCGGCGGCTACGGATACATCCGTGACTATGACGTGGAGCGGTATTTTCGAGAGTGCCGGCTTACGAAGATTGCTCCGGTTTCGCAGGAAATGGCGCTTAACTCCGTAAGTGAGCATGTTCTAGGCCTGCCACGCTCGTACTAATCGCGATTCACTCTAACTATTCGGTGAATTCTTGACAGACTTTCCGCTATTTGACTAACGCTCGAAGAGATTCGAGCTCTGTCGGTTCGCTGTAACGTGAAAAAAGAATCGAAACAGTGGCTCCTGGTTGCGACGCTGTTAGCAGCAGTCTTTTTGGTGGGCGGGTCCGGCTACAATACGGTACCCGTCTTCCTCCCGGTGCTAGTAAAGCAATTTGGGTGGAGTAGGGTGCGAGTTTCGATGTTGCCAAGCGTGCTCGCAGCCTCTGCCGGATTGGGTTACGTGGTCGTAGGATGGCTGCTCGATCGAGTTGCAGCACGCTACGTCATGGTTGTAGGAGCGCTGATTGCGGGGTTGGCTTTTATCGTCGCGAGTCGCGCCACTTCGTTCGCGCCAATGATGGTTGCCTATGCGCTGCTAGGTTTGGGAATATCTGGTGCTACGCTGATTCCTGCATCGTTAGTGGTCGCCAGTTGGTTTCGAGCCCGTCGCGGGTTGGTGATGAGCATCGTAGCCGCTGGAGCATCAGCTGGCGGAATGTTGATGACTGTCTTTGCGGGTCACATAATCGGGCGGTGGGGATGGCGCGTCGCCTATGTCGGCCTCGCGCTCCCGATTTTCTTAATCCTCGTTCCTCTCCTTGTGTCCGTAGTTCGGAACCGTCCCGTCGAAACAGAAATGCAGAGCGTCTCACCCAAACGCAGCGCCGAAATCGACGGCTTCGAAACCGGCGAGGCGGTGGGGACTCGCTCATTCTGGATGATTATGGTCGCGCAACTCTGCTTTTCCCTTTCGGTGTCAGGAGTGTTGGTGCATCTGGTAGCGTATCTGGTTGAGGTCGGATATACCGCCGGCAGCGTGGCTCTCATCATGGCATCCATTTTCGGACTGAATGCGGTCGGCAAGGTCTGCATCGGTTCTTTTGCTGACGTGGTTGGAGCACGAATCGCGCTCTTCGTGAATTTCGTCCTTGAAGCGATCGCCTTGCTGCTCGCTTTGCAAGAGCGCAACGTGGCTGTGTTAATTGTTTTCGTTCCGGTCCTGGGATCTGTGCTGGGTGCTCCGATAGCGCTCGTTCCATTGCTAATCGCTGAATGCACCGGATTGAAGCGCTTCGGTTCGGTTTCTGGTCTGGTGGGAATTGCGTCCACCGTCGGCGCGATTCTTGGTTCAATAATTGTCGGGCGGATATTTGATCTAACGACAAACTACGCGAGCGCATTGCTCGTGTTCAGCGGCGTGGCTTTCGCGGGTGCGTTCGCCACGCTCGCCTGTCGTACCTATCGAATGGAACGGCTGCGATCGCCTGTTCCATCCCTGGCTGCTGAAGTGTGAACGTAATAGAATGGATGTTGAACTCTCGACCGTCAATGTACCCTAGCGCAACAAGCGCAATCGGCTCATAGTCCCACATGCTTCCAGCCAAGCACCTACTGACCGAAGTAATTGATTCGCTCCGCAACGTTATTGGTCCGGCGGTTAAAGATCCCTATTCCAAGTCGCAGGCCTACATGGCGGCAGTCATTCTAGAGTTCGTTTCTCGTCAGATTGAGGATCGAAGCGATCTTGAGAGCATAGAGCAATTGGCGTTGACGGAGTTGTTCGACGATCTTTCACGATTCCCGGACCTCGCTGAAATCGTAGAGCGCGATGGCCCGGACCTACGGAGCCGCCTATGTCACACGATCGAAGCGTTACATCGCGCCCGAGGACAAATTAGTCCGCAATCATTTGATAGAGCAAATCTGCGTGTTCGGCTTGCCCTGAGACAACTACTTGATGGTGAGTTAAAAGTCGCAAACGGGCGAAGAGGCTGAGGCTATGGAAGACACGCAAGCAATGAAGGAAGCGGTCCTGGACTATCTTCGTGTCAAGATGCCGGCGGCGCGAGACCTGAAGTTGATTGATTTCAATCAAGCTACGGGTGGTTGGTCTCACCAGATCTACGTATTTAGCGCCAGTTGGTACGAGAATGGACGCCAAACCACCCGCGCGATGTGCCTGCGCAAGGACCCGGGCGCTGGACTGCTTCGCGAGCTTTCCAGTCTGGAGCAACAGTATCGAGTGCTTCAAGCGCTTGAAGCGACAATTTTACCGACGCCAAGAGTATATTGGTATGAAGAAAATTCGACGCTCCTGGGTGGCCCCTTCTTTGTTATGGAGAAGATCGAAGGCGAGGTTCCCAATCCGTGGTCAGAGGCAGGTAAGAAAGCTTATGCCAACGCCGCTGCGCGAGGCAGACTGCCGCGCAGCTTCGTCGAGACTTTAGCTGCGTTGCATAACCTTGACTGGCGAGCGGCCAAACTCGAATTCTTGGGGGTACCCGGTCAAGGCAACGATTTCGCCCTTCGGGAGATTGCAAAATGGGAATCTCTGATAGAGCAGGCGCATCATAGGCCCGAGCCCGTCCTCACTGAGCTCTTGATGTGGCTGAAGGGCAACGCGCCACCAGTTCAACGGCTTGCGCTGGTCCATGGAGCGTATCGTACCGGCAACTTGATCATCAGAGACGACGCCATAGCCGCCGTCGTAGATTGGGAGCTTCAGGTAATTGGGGATCCAATGTACGACGTCGCCTATGTTCTTTCGGATCTAAATCGCGAGGGTTCGCCGTTACTTTCGTGCGTAGTGGAGCGCGATTTTTTCCTAGAGTACTATCAGGGTCTCACCGGCTTGACAGTAGACCTCGAGGTTTGCCGATACTACGAAATCTTGTACATGATGCGGAGCGCCGCCTTCTGGATCAGTGCCTCGAGCCTCTTTGCGGAAGGTAAGAACAAAGACCTTCGGCTCGCGCGAACTACTTACTCGGTCCCAGTAGTCCTTGACATGGCCGCGAGAGCGCTCGGCTTCTGAGGCAATCGCACACCGCGACGAGGGTCGTCACGAGATAGCGAGCCGATTGTATGCTTACACCTTGGGATGAATTTCTATGTCATCAATTGCCCACAACAATGGACCACGTCTACACCTCAGACCCCACCTGGACTGAACGTATTTATATAAGTCTGTACGACGTCGTGAACAAGGACATCATAGTCGGATGCGGCGTAGGCCAGTACCCTAATAGGAATGTGCAGGACGGCTTCGTGACGGTGTGGCACCAGGGGAGACAGCATAACTTTCGCGTCACGCGTACTCTGCGGCCGAACCCTCATGAGATCAAAATAGGACCATTATCGATAGAAATCATCGAAGGCCTTAAGTGGTTTCGGATGGCGCTCGCAGGTAATCCCTCCGGCATCAGTTTCAACTTGGAATGGACCGCTACTATGAATCCGCATGAGGAGGCGCACGACTTCCGCCGAAGCAACGGTCGGATAGTGCAGGATATTTCCAGGTTCGATCAGGTCGGGCGTGTTCAGGGTCACATGCGGATTCCGGGAAAACAATTGACTCTGGAAAAAGACACCTGGTGGGGACATCGAGATCGTTCATGGGGGACGCGGCGGCCTCTCAGGACTGAGGCTACCGATAGGCAGCGCACATCTTTTGCTCCCTTTCTATTCAGCTGGTCGGTCGCACAATTTACAGATTATGCGCTTCACTGGCGCTTCGTCGAACGAAATGCCGGTCGCTACAGCTATCTGACTGGCGAAATAGCACAACCTCTTGGGCATAAGCCCGATCCCGGATTGATTTTAAGGGAAAGCCGGCAAGAGTTCCGTTGGGACGACGCGGGACCGATACAAACGCTGCGAGGTGGAGACATAGAACTCACATTCGAAAGCGGCGAAACTCGCGCGGTTTCCTTCATAGCCCATCGACCCCGATGGCACCTGAAAGGCGGAGGGTATGGTGGTTATCGGGGTTGGCAGCAAGGTGACAATCGAGGTGAATACTACTGCGAGTACGAAACCTGGGATCTCACTGATCCCGCTATTTTAAGGGAAGCGAGTACGTTGAGTGATCATCTGATCGAATGGCACTGCGGAAATGATACAGGGTTCGGCATAATGGAGTATGGGGTTGGTCCTGGTTACTACAAATACAAGAACATCCAGCATCTGCCCACGTTTTAGGCCAAAAGATCAATGCGAGCTGGGTAAACCCTTGATGCCTCATGCCTCATGCCAACTTTCTTTGAGTTTGTTAATCTTGGCAGCAATGGTTGGTGCGTGTGGGCAGATAAACCCACCGCCAGCGCCCGAAGTGTCCGTTACGCAACTCGGGCCGTCCAATCGAACGGCGAAAGACCCCGACTGCCACCTTCCCTTGCTTTATAGGGAACCTTTAGGAAGCACGAGGATCGCAATCGTCGAAGGATGGGGGACGGACGAACAACGGAACGATCTCGTGACCGCACTGGAGAAGAAGGGATGCCAGCTAGGTGCTGACTCTCTCCTCGTGGTCAGCGATACTGCTCAGAGTACGACCCACCTCGTTTACGATCCCGCTAACCAAGAGCCCGGGGCAGAAGGGGGAGCTTCGGTTAACGACACAAAAGGAGACACGATTACAAAAAGAGAGCACATCGCCAAGATTGGTGAAAGGGGTCACTCGGGATATTACATCGAGACCTATGCGTTAGCGCTCCCCAATGCCAAAAGGTGAAACCATCTGGATTCGGCCCAAGCGCTTGAGGAACCTCATATTCACGTTCGTCCTGATAAGCGTCCAAGCCTGCGCGCCGGTTGGGCACCAGTCTCAGACTGTGCCCGTCGCTGCGGACATCGGTGGCCAGTGGTCGGGTATCTCCGTAGCCTCATGTATTCCGTTTCAGACACCCTCCGGCAGGTGCAACGCCCAACAGAAGATGACGTTCGCTTTCGTCAAGAACGAATCCCAATGGTCTGGCTCCTACTCGTGCGCGTACGGGAACATGATTTGCCGCAATGGCAATGAGTCTGGTCAAGTTGCGTCGGTCACTGCATCCGGAAGGGATTTTACACTCATCAGAGTCCAGCTTTCTGACGGTACGAGTTGCCTGTTCAAGGGCATCTTCGAAAGGGCCAAAGTGAACGGTGTCTACTCTTGCTACGGAGGTGCGGCTGTGATCGAACAAGGTTCCTGGCGCGCTTCGCGAGACTTCTGAACAAGAGTCCCCGAAAGGCTGTGCGAAGGTTGCGGTGAGCCATGTCGATGCGCCGGTAGGATCTTCACTTGCCAGAGCCAGATAACTTCCCTTTCTGATATTCGTTGACTTTGAAAGAGATGTTGAGTAAATCTCAAACGCGGTAGCGAAGTGCACGTTGAAGAACGGAGGCGGCTTGCCGCATCGATATCGTTTGCCGCAATCGTGATCATGTTAATTGCGCTAGCCGGCTGCGCGGCAACACAACTGAATTCAGGCGCGTCGGCAGAAATAGAAGGGCCCTCGAACAGAGAATCGCCCGAAGAGGCCGCCGAAGTACAAGCAGTCATCAACGACGCAAAGCCTCAGCCTTTTCCTCGCCAACTGGAAGGATGTTGGAAAAGCCAGGTGTCTAAGTTTGATTCGTTTAAGCCGTTGGAGATGCAGGCAGACTCTCTCTTGACTCTCGCCTGCTGTGTGCCGATGACCTATATCCTTTGCTTCGATCGTGGGTCGGGCTTAGTCTCATTTACCACATCTAGTCCAGGCTTCCGGGTGGATTCTTTATGGATTAGCGCGGAAATCATTCCGACTGACAGCCATACGGACCTTCTCTTCTCTTCCGGAGATGACTTCGCAGCCCTGAGGTCTATCGGTCACTACGACGTGCGTGGCACTTTCACAGGGGTTCCCTTGACGACCGCTACGCTTTCGTCACAGACGGATCTTCGTGCCACCTATCTTGGCTCCGATCGGATCCATGCAGAGGGCGGAGTTGAGTACGCCTGTTCAGATTCCAGAATCTTGAACTGTCACGGCGAGCCATGGGCCGAGTCTTCATGGCATGGGGAGTTCACGAGAGTATCTCAGTAGCCTTGAAATCGACGTCGCCGGAATATGACACGGACGAGATGGCAAAGAGTCAAGAACAGCCTGTTCTTGATCGCGGGTCCGATACCTCTTTCGATCCTGATTCATCTGGGTCTGCTGCTTTTCATTTTGATAGCAAGCCAACCGAGGCTGGTGCGCGAGCTGATTAATGTTGAGCTCGAGGCAGGTGGAGACGCGAGCGATAGGAATGAGCAGAGCCCAGAACTCGCCCTGCCGGAAGTGCAAGTTCCGGAAAATGGGATGCCTCGCATGGACCCCCCACCGGTAGTCGACACCGCGACGACCGGTAATATCGCCAGCGAATACGCCCGAACCGAAACTCTTGGCGGCCTCGGAACCATAGGCGGAGGAGGCCTCATAACGCGAGATACAAATTATGGAAGAGCCGTCGGCTCGGGCTTTGGCGGCTACATTGGCGAGCTGCGCCGCACGGGTTTGGATGTCGTACTGGTTATCGACGGCACCGGATCGATGCAATATGTGCTCGATGACGTTAAGGCGAAAATGAAACGGCTGGTCCAGGTCCTGCATCAGTTGGTCCCTACCGCGAACATCGGAATTGTAGTTTTCGGTGGCCGACGCGAACCGCTATTCGTACAACCCTTGACTCATTTATCGGAAACCATTGCCGGATTTTTGGACCAGCTAAAGGCTCAAAACGGCGGCGCCTGGCAGGAAGATATGTTCCGAGGGATTGAGGCGGCCGTGCTCAAGATGAACTGGCAGCTTAATTCTCACAAAGTGATTGTCCTGATAGGTGACACGCCTCCTTTCGACGAGGACTACGCAGCCGTACTGCTCCTGGCCCGGAAGTTCAAAGAAGAAGGAGGCACTTTTAACACGATCGATCTAACTGACTACGAGCATGAGCAGTGGGAAATCGCAAACTGCGCAAGCGGGGAGTGCGGCCGCGGATATGAAGAAGTCTACGTCAGGCGTACAAAAGGCCCCCCGATGCTTCCACTTCCGTCATTCTATCTTCAGACGCGCCGTGCTTTTGAAACGATCGCACTAGCCGGTGGCGGGTCGATGGGAGTTCTCAGTGAGAAAGTGCACGTGAATCAGGAGATCCTCACGCTCGCTTTCGGAGAAAAATGGCAGCGCGAGATTGCGGCCTTTCGAGCCGCCGCCGCTCGGTGAGGTAGTTTCATCCGAATCAATCGAAGGTGCGTATCCAAAATGAATCACTATCTGCTTTCGGAACGCAATTTTCTTGGAGATGCCGGACGCCGTCACCATTCTGATCACCGATTCTGCGCCGGCACCAGCGGCGCCCAATTTCTTACTCATGCTCGAAGCATGGCTGACGCCCGAATTCCTCGCACAATATCGGACCAGACACGATCGTGCGGTTGCGCGCATTCGGTTGACTCAATTGATCGCAAAAATACTCTCGGCGTGCTTGACTCTTCTCGCTCGTTTGAGTATTACTCAAACATGCCGGTCGCTCGATCGGCGCGTGAATCAATCTTTTGTGTGTGCCGCAACCACGCCTAGGGAGTTTGCCCCATGAGTAACGGTGACAACGTTTCGTCCGCCAGTAACGGCGCCCAGGAGTTTGATTTCGATCCCGAGGCGCTTCGCGCCAAATATCGCGAGGAACGCGACAAACGCATCCGCGCTGACGGCAACGAACAGTACGTCGAAGTGAAGGGCGACTTCAGCCGTTACATCGATGATCCCTATGTCGATCCGGGCTTTACCCGGGCGCCGGTGACCGACGCGGTTGACGTTCTGATCATCGGCGGCGGCTTTGGCGGCCTGCTGGCAGCCGCGCGTCTGCGCGAGGCGGGCGTGCAGGATATCCGGATTATCGAGAAAGGCGGCGACTTCGGCGGCACCTGGTACTGGAACCGTTACCCCGGCGCGCAGTGCGATATCGAGTCGTATATATATCTGCCGCTGCTCGAGGAGACTGGCTATATCCCGAAGGAGAAGTACTCGTTCGCGCCGGAGATCCTGGCCCACGCGCGGCGCATCGGGGAGAAGTTCGATCTATATCGCAACGCCTGTTTCCAGACGCAGATCAAAGCAATCACCTGGAATGAAGACGAGTGCAGGTGGATCGTTACCACCGACCGCGACGACCGCATGCGCGCCCGCTTCGTCGTCATGTCCAACGGGCCTTTGAACCGGCCCAAGCTTCCGGCGATTCCCGGCATCGACAGCTTCAAAGGCCACACTTTTCACACCAGCCGCTGGGACTACGCATACACGGGCGGCGATACCAACGGAAATCTGCACAAACTCGCCGACAAACGCGTGGCCATCATAGGAACCGGCGCGACGGCGATTCAATGCGTGCCGCATCTTGGCAAGCACGCCAAGCATCTGTACGTGTTCCAACGCACGCCGTCCTCAGTCGATGAACGCGGGAACCGTCCGACCGATCCGGAGTGGGTGAAGACGCTGACGCCGGGCTGGCAGAAGCGGCGCATGGAAAATTTCAACGTCCTGGTCTCGGGTGGAAACCAGGAGGTCGATCTCGTCAATGACGGTTGGACCGACATCATCCGCAATCTTGGCGGCCTTCTGATTGGGATGAAGGAATCCGAGAAGTCGCCGCAAGAGGTCGGACGCTTGATGGAGATTGCGGATTTCAAAAAGATGAACAAGATCCGCGCGCGCGTGGACGCAGTCGTGAAGGACAAGCGGACCGCCGAGGCGCTGAAGCCATGGTATCGTCAGTTCTGCAAACGTCCCACCTTCAATGACGAGTACCTGCCCACGTTCAACCGGCCGAACGTAACCCTGGTGGACACCAGGGGTCGCGGTGTTGATCGCATCACCGAGAAGGGCCTCGTGTTCGACGGCGTCGAGTACGAGGCGGACTGCATCATCTTCGCCACCGGATTCGAAGTCGGGACCGCCTACACGCGGCGCGCGGGCTTCGAGATTTACGGTCGTGGCGCCAAGTCGCTTACTGAGTACTGGGCTAATGGCCTTAGAACATTACATGGCTTTTGCAGCGTTGGCTTCCCGAACTGCTTCCACATGGGCATCACGCAAAATGGATTAACCGCAAACTTCCCGCACATGCTCGAGGAGCAGGCACGCCACATCACCGAGCTTATTCTGCACGCGAAAGCGCAAGAGGCGCGATGCATTGAACCTACGCCCGAGGCCGAAGCTGAGTGGGTGGCTACAATCAAGGAGAAGGCGCTCAACAATCGCGAGTTCCTAGAAGCGTGCACGCCCGGATACTACAACAATGAAGGCAAGCCAGCTCAAGGCGTGGGTCTTGCGGGCGAGCTGTACGGCGGCGGACCGGTTGAGTTTCACGAGCTTATTCGCAAATGGCGCACAGAGCTCCAGATGAAGGGGTTGCAGTTCAGCTGAAGGGGTTTGTCGCGGGCGAAGTCTGTTGACCACGGGCGCCGACTCGTTAGGACGGGCGTCGCCGAAGTCCGGGATGTCTGTGAGGAGGAGTTAAGTCGCTGTCGCTCCTCAAAACTTGATCCGCGTGGATTCATTGGCGATTTTGAACGTCTGGCGATAGCCTGCGTTCATGGGGATGCGGACCGTTGAAGGACTCTCGGAGGTCGCGCGAAGCGGCGAACCCCGGACCCGCATCGCACTGGAATTGGAATCGATCGCTCTGCGTCATCAAATCGCCGTGCTTCAGCGCCGCCGAACCCGTCGTCCACGCTTTCACCTTTGGGATCGACTCTTTTGGATCTTGTTCTCGCGCTGGTGGCCTCAATGGCGCGACAGCCTGATCATCGTCCAGCCCGAGACCGTCTTGCGCTGGCGCCGTGGGGGATGGTTAGCGCTTTGGCGATATCGATCACGCGGTCGTTGGCGTGGCGGGCGCCCCAGAGTTTCCGGCGAAGTCCGCAATCTGATTGCACGGATGGCTCGTGAGAACTTTCTCTGGGGTGCACCACGGATCCATGGCGAGCTTCTGATGCTCGGTTTCAGGGTCTCCCAAGCCACCGTGTCCCGCTACATGCCTGCTCGAAGCCGTCGACCCCGGCAGTCGTGGCAGACTTTTCTTCGCAATCAAGCTATGGCGTTCGTTCGCAGCGAGAATTTCGAGGAAAGGTCAAGGCGAGACGCCAGCCCGGACATTGGCTTCGATTCGGACCAACTGAAGCAATCCGCGGCCGTGCAGATTTTGCCGAGCGGTGCAGTGCTCACGCGCAGCAGCGGGCGATCACGGCTCGCCCTGAACAATAGAAGCATTGGTCTGCGCTCTGCTAAGTGTGATCGCGCTGTCTGGCATCGGGCTGCCTCAGTGTCCGGCGGCACACGAAGAGCGGTCCATAATAGCTCCGGGATCGCTTTTCCGATTCGAAGTCCTCCGTGCA
>Ga0074044_10000524_pt1 | contig 36902 bp, 28 predicted proteins | sample BogForMeECP23OM1_FD_94443 | JGI IMG/M metagenome (GOLD analysis project Ga0074044, IMG submission 94443) | Bog forest soil microbial communities from Calvert Island, British Columbia, Canada - Bog Forest MetaG ECP23OM1 | ecosystem: Environmental > Terrestrial > Soil > Wetlands ...
ATGGCGTTTGGTTTTGGTTTTAACAAGCAGAAGGTCCTCAGCGCCGCGGAAAAGTTTGTGCAGCAGGGCAAGCTGCAGAACGCCATTGCTGAGTATGAAAAGGTCCTGAGGAACGACGAGAAGGATCTGACCGTCAACAACACCATCGGCGATCTCTACGCCCGCCTCGGCGACAGCGAAAAAGCCATCGAATGCTTCAAGAAGGTTGGCGATGCCTATGCCGCCCAGGGCTTCACCGTCAAAGGCATCGCCATGTACAAGAAGATCACCAAGCTCCAGCCGAGCGTGGATTCCTCGCTGAAGCTGGCGGAACTCTATACCCAGCAGGGCCTGTTCAACGATGCGCGCGCCCAATATCTGCAGGTGGCGGAAGACTTCATGAAGGCCGGCGACCTGGACCAGGCAGTGCGCCTTTTCCAGAAGGTCCTCGAAATGGACCCGGAAAATGTGCCGATGCGGGTCAAACTCGCCGAAGTTTACGTGCGCCTCGGAAAAAAGAAAGAAGCGTGGGAAATTTTCAGCGCGGCTGCGGAATCGCTGCGCGCCCGTGGTTCGCTCGCCGCCGCCGAAGATCTGCTGAAGCGGATGCTGGTGCTCGAGCCCGGCAGTAGTTACGTTCTGCTGCTGCGCGGCAAAGCCGCCCTTGAGGCCGACGATCCCAAGAGCGCCATCGAATACCTGGAGAAGGCCGCCGACCTCGATTCTCATCCCGATGGTTTACGCGACCTGCTGCGGGCCTACCTGAAGGCTGGGAACTTGGTCAAGAGCGCTCCCATTGCGGAGAAGCTGCTCACCGTGCACAACGATCCGCAGGCGCTGTTTCTGCTGGCGGAGGGTTGCGCCCGACTCGGTCAATATCGCGAGGCGCTCGAGATTTACACCCGGCATTGCGATCGCCTGCTGGCGACGGACTCAACCAAGCTGCTGGGCAGCCTGCATACCATGATCACCCACGTGCGCGACGATGCCGCCGCACTGGACTCGCTGTTGCTTTTGTTGAACAAGGCGGGCGAGAGCACGCACGTCAACGAAGTCACCGAGCTGCTGGCGCACGCGTCGGTGAAGGACGGAAATCTGGCGCGCGCCCGCGACCTCTACCAGATGCTCGCGACCACCGAGCCCCAGAACCAGCTCCACATGCAGAACTACCAGCAGGTGCTATCACGCATGGATGACGCAGCGCCCTCCGCCCTCGGGATCACCGCCGAGGAAGGGGCGGTCATCGCGGAGGAGTTGGAAGCGATCGCCCCAGTTATCGACCAGGCGTATCCCGATGATGTCGCCATCGCCGTGCGTTCGGCGGTTACCGATGCGGATCTGTTCCTTTCTTACAACTTGCCCGACAAGGCGGTTGTCCCATTGCTCGGCGTTCTGGCTCAGGCACCGCGCGACGCGCGCCTGAATCAGCGTCTCGCCGCGCTGCACACTCGCTTCCATCGCTTTACCGAAGCCGCCGTCTGTTGCCGCACACTGGAGAGTGTGTACCACGACGCCGGGTTCCCGGATGAAGCTATGCGTTATGGAGAGTTGGCCGCGCGCTATGAGCAGAGCGCCGGGGCCGGTCCATCGTCTCCGGGATCGTTGGCTGCTGCTTCTGAAGTCGCTTCGCCGGCCCTCGCTTCATCGCCGGCCGCACGGTCCGCGGCCGTGGCTCCGGCCTGGCACACTAGTACAGCTTCGGCTGGTGAAGCTGGGCACACCGTGCATCCGGAATTCGCCGTCCAGCATTCGCCCGACCACGATGCGTCCACTCACGACCTGATGAATCATGACTTGACCCATCATGATTTGACCCATCATGACTTGACTCATCATGATTTGACCGATCATGATTTGAGCGGGCAGGGTCCAGCCGCTCCGGCCTCTTCCGGCACCACCGATGCTGCTGCCGAGGCCAACTCCGACCTTGCCTCTGAGTGGGAGAACTCGCTTACGGTTGACGAAGACTCTCCGGTTGCGGAAGCGGCTGCCATCGAAGCGGACCAATCCGTCAATCCCGAGATCGCCGAGACCGTGGAGGAGATCCGTTTCTATCTCGAGCACTTCATGACGGACCAGGCCCACGCAGGTTTCGAAAAGCTCGAGTCCCTGACGAGCGACAGCCGCATTCTCGATCCGTTACGGGCTGCCATGGCAGGTGCCGGCCAGCCACAGGCCGATCCCGAACCGGAAATCGCCGAGATCAATGCCGACGAGATCAATGCCGACGAGATTAATGCCGGCGAAATCAGTGCAGGCGAAATCAGTGCCGACGAGCCCGCGGCTTTCGAAGTTCAGATGGAGGCCCAGCCTGCGTCCGAATTCTCCACCTCGCCCGATTTGGTTACCTATCATCAAGAGGCTCAGGGGCAAATCCACCATGAGGTTCCCGTGGAGTCGGGAACTGCGCTGGAACCGGCGCACGCTGGATCCGCCCCGGCGAACGAGTTGAACGCGTTTGTCGCCGATCTTGAAGCTTCGCTCGGCGATTCTTTTCCAAAAGCTGCGCCTCCTCCTCCTGGCAAGCCGGTATTGCCCGGCTGGCCGGTGGCTAAGGCGCGGGCGGCCGCCAAGAAGGGCGAACCGGAAACTGAGCCCGTGGCGCCTGAGCCCGTGGGCCAGTTTGAAGAGGCACACGCTAAAGTTGAAATTCCACCTGCGCTGCCGTTCGTGCCCCAACCACAGCCGGCACCAACGGTCGCGGCCTCGGCGGGAGGGAGTGCAACCGCAGCTGTGCCCGCCAGGAGTAAAGCCGCGAGGAAGGCTCCGGCTGTGAAAGACGCTCCGGCGAACGCTTCCACCATGAGTTACAGCCCGGCTCCGGTGCGTCCCTTGGGCGCCGGAGCCCAGGCCATGCATCCCTCCGGCAGCATCGATCTTTCGGAGATGTTTGGCGAGTTGAAGCAGGAATTGGAAGAAGAAGTGATCGCCGGCGACGACGACCCGGAAACGCATTACAACCTGGGTGTGGCCTTCCGCGAGATGGGCTTGCTCGACGAAGCCATTGCCGAATTGCAGAAGGTTTGTACTGCCATCGAACGCGGCCATGCCTTTGCCCAACCGGTTCAGACCTATACCTGGCTGGCCCAGTGCTTCCTCGATAAGGGAGTTCCTGAAGCCGCCATCCGCTGGTATGAAAAGGCGTTGAGCATCCCTGGACTCGATGCCGAAGCGCGCCTGGCCATTCACTACGAACTCGGGTCGGCGTGCGAAAGCGCCGAGGACAAGCCGGCGGCCCTCCGCCATTTCACTAGCGTGTACGGCACCAACATCGATTATCGCGACGTTGCCGAGCGCATTCAGGCTCTGAAGTCGTAGCGTCTCACGCAAGGGGCGTGTGCCCTCATTTGCGCAGCCGAGCGAAACGGGGGCGCAGCCCGGCAGTTGCCCTGAATTCCCTGTAGAATGCACCAAGTGGGTTCGGAATTTGCGCTGGGGATGATGCCGGTCCCACGCTCATCCCGCAGCCTTACGGGCGGCCTTTATAAACGGCTTTTACACCCAACGACGCGTGCATGATGTCCGAGCAATGATTCCCGAGCGATGATTTCCGAACGATGATTTCCGACCCCAAGCTGCCTTTTGCCGGCGAACCCACCAGTGTCGGGGAACTGAAACCTCCGGCGAGAGCATCTGTCGGCAGCGTTTCAGTCCCAGATCCAGCTTCAGTCGCGAAGTCTTCGCCGTCGGTTGCGCGTCGGTGGCTCCGGCGCATCGGAGTGCTATTGTTCGTGTTTTTGTGCGCGACGCTTGGCGTGATGCTGATCATCCTGCCGTGGCGTCCGGAGTGGTCGGACAACCCGCTCCTGCTCCCGTATCCCACTTTGCGCGCGGTGGTAGCCAGCGGTTTTGCGCGCGGCGTCGCGACGGGCTTGGGAGTGCTCAATGTGTGGATCGGATTCTGGGAAGCGATTCAGTATCAGGAAGAAGAATGAGAATCATTGAGTCATTGAATGATTGAGACATTGAATCATTAGACCTGATGCTCCGATGATTCAATGACGCAATGACTCAATACCTCAATCATTCGATGACTCAATGAACCTATGACTGATCCAAAAATCAAACCTGCTCCCCTCGCCTACAAGAACGAACCTTTTCTCAATAGTCCTGACGGCAGAATTCTGCGGTTGCTGAGCGAGTACAGCGAGCCGCTCTCGCGCTTCCGCCGCGAGCAGATTCAGGACACGGTTGTGTTCTTCGGTTCCGCCCGCATCCACAGCCACGACCGCGCCAGCGGCCAACTGACCGAGGTGCGCAGCAATGGCGCGCAATTTTCCGCCGCGCAGCAAGCGAAAGACATGAAGCGGGCCGAGGCCGCGGTTGACATGGCTCGCTACTATGAGGACGCGCGCCGCCTGGCCCGCCTGCTGACGGAATGGTCCACCCATATTCCCGCCAAGCGTCACCGCTTCGTTGTGACCACCGGCGGCGGCCCGGGCATCATGGAAGCGGCCAATCTGGGCGCCCACGAAGCGGGAGGGAAGACGATCGGCCTCAACATCAACCTGCCCTTCGAGCAGAATCCGAATCAGTACATCACGCCGTCGCTCAATTTCGAATTCCATTATTTTTTCATGCGTAAGTTCTGGTTCGCATATCTGGCAAAAGCGCTGGTTATCTTTCCCGGCGGCTTTGGCACGCTCGACGAGCTTTTTGAAATCCTCACCCTCGCCCAGACGGAAAAGCTGGCCAAGAAAATTGTAGTGGTCATTTACGGCAGTGAGTATTGGAAGAAGATTCTCAATTTCGAAGCGATGGTCGACGCCGGCACCATCGCTCCCGGAGACCTCGACCTCTTCAAGATGTCGGATTCGCCGGAGGAAAGTTTCGAGTTCCTAAAAGAAGGCCTGACCACGTACCATCTGGGCCCGCAACAAGCTAAGCGCACCGGCGAAGCGGCCGTGCCGGAGATTGCCAAGACGCGGCCATAGGTTGTGTAGCGTAGGCGCTTTCCTGCTGCGAGTTGAACTGCCAACGCTCTGATTCCGTATACCCTCTTGAAGCGGGCACCCCAGGCCGCCGCAACTGCATTTTGGCCGCGATGCTGAGAGGGCTGAATCAATTTCCGAAGCACGAGGAGGCGCATTGAACATCAACGCAACGCCGAATTCCGGTCCCACACTGATCCCGACTGAACCAGGCGCACCCGCGCAGCCGCCGCTTCTGCACACAGTATTCATCGGCCAAGATGGCCTGCGCGCTGGCTGGAGCCTGCTCGTCTTTGTTGCCATGATGGCGGTTGCTCTTGTCGGGGTGAGATTCGGGATGCACAGGATCCACCCGGTGGATCCAAACGCCGCGCGGCAGTCCGCTGAGATATCCGCCCAAGAAGGCGTACTCTTCGAGTCCATTCCCTTCGTCGCACTTCTGCTCGTTACCTGGATCATGTCGAAGATCGAGGGCCGTCCTAACTCCGTTTATGGCCTGGGCGGCAAGCATAAAGCGGCGCACTTTTTCGCCGGACTGGCCTGGGGAGTCGTCTGTCTTTCTCTGCTCGTCTTAACCCTTTGGAAGATGGGACTGTTAGTCATCGAGCGACGCCTGCTCTTTGGCGGCGATGTTCTTCGTTACGGAGCAACGTGGCTGCTCGGCTTCCTCGTGGTCGGCCTGCTCGAGGAGTACCTCACCCGCGGCTACGTGCAATACACGTTGACGCGTGGTCTTGCTGGCCTTTACCGGTGGGTCTTGAAAACGCGCCACAGCGAGGCGTTCGGTTTCTGGACATCCGCCGTGATCATATCGTTCCTCTTCGGCTTCAGCCACGGCAGGAATCCGGGCGAATCTCCGATCGGAATGCTCTCCGCCGGACTGGCCGGCATCGTCTTCTGCCTCAGCCTGTGGCGCACTGGCTTTCTCTGGTGGGCGATTGGCTTCCACGCAGCGTGGGACTGGTCTCAATCCTTCCTTTACGGTGTGGCCGACAGCGGAATTATGGTGCAGCACCACCTTTTCGCCACTCACCCGGTCGGTAAGCCCGTTCTCAGCGGCGGCGCCACCGGCCCGGAAGGCAGCATTTTTATCCTGGCCATCTTCGGGCTCATAGTCGTGATCATTCTCTTGACCCTGCCTCGCACTCGGCCTCGTGAAGCTGTCGTTCGATCCGCCTGACTAGCTGCCTGGGTCAGCGTCCGTAGTACGCTGAGAGGGATGGCGGACCGCTGCCTGCTCTACTACATCACCGACCGCAGCCAGTTTCGCGGCGACGAACAGACGCGCCGACGAGCTCTGCTCGCGAAAGTTGCAGAAGCCGCGCGCGCGGGCGTCGACTACATCCAGCTTCGCGAGAAAGACCTGAGCGCGAAGGAACTGGAACTGCTGGCGAGGGACGCGGTCGCAGTTGTACGCGAGAATCGATTCACCGCTGGACACCGCTCCTTGTCAACTCGCCTTCTAGTTAACTCCCGCACCGATGTCGCGCTGGCTGTGGGAGCCGACGGCGTCCATCTGCGGGCGGACGATCTGTCGCCGCAGGAAGTACGCGCGGTTGTGGAGTTCTCTGCCTGGCGGTCGGCCACCGGCCACTTTCTCGTTGCGGCCTCTTACCATTCGGCTGCCGATGTCTTGCGCGCCGAGTCGGAAAAAGCCGACTTCGTCGTCCTCGCTCCGGTATTCGGAAAACGAGGCGCTTCCAGAACACCAGCCGCTGGCCTCGATGCCTTGCGCCAAGCCTGCGAGGCGAAAATCCCCGTCCTCGCTCTGGGTGGCGTCACTGTGGAAAACGCTGCATCGTGTCTGCAAGCGGGGGCGGCGGGCGTTGCGGGTATTCGTTTGTTTCAGGAGAATAAAGTCGAAGACGTAGTCCGCGCGCTGCGAGCGCTCTGAGACCGATGCTCAAAATCAAGGAAACGACGGGCCGAATTCAACCCATGCAACCGATCTCCCTGTCCCGCGTCGAGCCATCGATTCCCGCGCTCGTCCGCATCCCTGCCGGCTGGTTCCTTATGGGCTGCGACTCGGGACAAGACAACGAAAAGCCCGTGCATCGGGTGTGGATCGACGACTTTCTGCTCGCCGCGCGCCAGGTCACGAATGCCGAGTACGACGCGTTCCTGCGCGACACCGAGACTCTGCCGCCGCCTTTCTGGAACGATCCCGTGTTTAATCATCCCGAGCGGCCCGTGGTTGGAGTGTCGTGGCACGATGCAGCTCGTTACTGCCAGTGGCTAAGCGAGACCGCCGGTAAGACGCCTGGAATCAAGTTTCGTTTGCCGACCGAGGCCGAGTGGGAACGTGCGGCGCGCGGCGGGCGCGACGGCGCACTATATCCTTGGGGCAATGCGCCTCCGCAGTCATTGGCCGGGTACGTCGAGCGTTGCGCTGGCGATTGGAAGACAGGGCCCGAACCCGTGGGCCGCGGCGAAGCGAACGCTTACGGTCTCTACAACATGTGCGACAATGTGCACGAATGGTGCAGCGACTGGTACGCGCCGACGTATTATGCGGTGTCGCCCGAGCGCAATCCGCTCGGCCCCGGAGCCAGCGAGCGGCGCGCATCCCGCGGAGGATCCTGGCGTCACCACGTCAAGATGTCGCGCTGTGCGGCGCGTTCCAGTATTCCACCGGAGTTCAAATATGCGGACTACGGATTTCGCGTTACCGGCGACGTAGAAGCACAAGTCAGAAGTTAGAAGTCAGATTGCAGAAGTGAGAACTTTAGCTTTAATAGGATTCCCATGCCGGACCTCGCTACCCACTATCTCGAAGAAATGAAGCGCCAGTTCCGCGGCCACAAGCGCATGGGCGAAGCCGCCATGGCCCAGCTTGAAGATGAGGACTTTTTCGTGGCGCTCGATCCAGAATCGAATTCGGTCGCCACCCTGGTCAAGCACATTGCCGGCAATGCGCGCTCGCGCTTCACCGACTTCCTCACCAGCGATGGCGAGAAACTCGACCGTTTTCGCGATCGGGAATTTGAAGTCTCGGAGAAAACCACGCGCGAAGAAGTTCTGCGCTGCTGGGAGCAAGCGTGGGAGCATGTGTTTTCCACGCTCGACTCGCTCCAACCGGAAGACGTTGAACGCACGGTGACCATACGCTCCGAGCCGCACACGGTGATGCAGGCGCTCAACCGCGCGCTCGCCCACTACGCGCAACATATAGGACAAATCGTCTTCCTCGCCAAACACCTGCGCTCCGAACAATGGCGAACGCTCAGCATTCCGCGCGGGAAATCGGAAGACTACAAGACCGCGAGCCCGAAAACGCATTCTCGCGGGATGCACAAAACCTAGGCCGCCGGAACGCGAATTGATCACGAAGTTGCGTTAGTCGCCGCCGTCTGAGACCGCCCGCGCGGTCGGCAACCTGTTCGATCGAGGTGTAAAATGACTCGTTTGCTCTTCTAATTCCTTCCGATAAGGGGGCCTCATGCCCAGTACTTCCACCACCACAATGCTTGCGGTGGTCAAGCCGGATGCTGCGCCCGGCGCCGAAGTTCGCGAAGTTAAAATTCCCAGCTACGGACGCACCGACGTTCTGTGCAAGGTAAAAGTCGCTTCCATTTGCGGCACCGATCTCCACATCTATGAATGGGATCGCTGGGCCCAGGGCCGGATTCATCCGCCGCTCATCCCGGGACACGAATTTTGCGGCGAGGTGGTCGCTTTCGGCGATGAAGTTACCAGCGTAAAAGAAGGCGATTTTGTTTCCGCTGAAATGCACGTCGCCTGCGGCAAGTGCTTGCTATGCCGCACCGGTGAAGCTCACATCTGCCAGAACGTGAAGATCATCGGCGTCGATACCGATGGAGCTTTTGCCGAGTACGTAGTGATCCCCGAATCGAATATCTGGAAGCTGGACCCAGCGATTCCGCAGGAGTACGCGTCGATCCTCGATCCGCTGGGCAACGCGGTGCACACTGTGCTGGCGGGAGAAATCGCCGCGAAAACCGTAGCCATCACGGGATGCGGCCCCATCGGACTATTTTCGATCGCCGTGGCCAGAGCCGTAGGCGCAACTACGATCTTCGCCATCGAAGTCAACGAACATCGTCGCAAGCTCGCGGAGAAGATGAAGGCCGACTATGTGCTCGATCCCTCCAAAGAAGATGTGCGCGCCATCGTCGCCGAAAAAACCGGCGGCCTCGGCGTCGATGTGATTCTCGAAATGGCCGGCGTTCCGGATTCCATCCGCCTCGCGTTCGACATCGTGCGGCGTGGAGGCCGGATCTCGCTGCTCGGTCTCACCTCAAAACCGATCCCGCTCAACTTCTCCGAAGACATCATTTTCAAAGGTCTGACCATTCAAGGCATCAATGGCCGCCGCATGTACCAGACCTGGTACCAGATGACCGCGCTCTTGAAAAGTGGACGCCTGGATCTGCACCCTGTGATCACCGATCGCATCTCGATGAAAGATTTTTCCAAGGCCATGGCCCGACTGAAAACGGGGGAAGCCAGCAAGATACTCGTATATCCGAACGGAACGAAGTAACACGCCGGTGCCCGATCATCGGGCTGTGTGCCCCATCCATCGCGTTTTTTGCGATGAGTGGGTCTCACATCTCTCGCGGCCTTTGGGATCGGTTAGCTCTCATTCTTGAACCCGCTCCCGCCATAAATTGAGTTTGTAGTAAAACTGTAGCAGCGGAGAGTTGGCCGAGCGGTTGATGGCACCGGTCTTGAAAACCGGCATACCCGAAAGGGTATCGGGGGTTCGAATCCCTCACTCTCCGCCACGCAGTCTGAAGGGTAGAGAAATCGCCTGGAACGCTCTGGAATTCGCCCGCCGCACTTCCAATCCGGGCCGCCCAAAACGGAGGGTTCGGAATGCGGTGAACTGGGCGTATCGATTTGCCTCATTCGCCGCTGTTGATCCCCGGTGCGCCGGGTGTGGCGGGGAGCCCTCCAGGCCACCAGTTCCAATCGCCGGCAACGCGAAGCAGCGCGGGTCCAATCACAATGCGAACCAGGGTTGCGTCAATCAGCACGGCTACCGCCAGCGTAAATCCGAGCATCTTAACCACTAGGAAGTTTCCGAAGGTGAAGGCCGCGAATACCACGATCATGATGGCGGCGGCGCTGGTAATCAGTCCTGCGGTTCTGGCCATCCCTTCGGGGATCGCCTCCATTTCACTCAGCCCGCTCCTCCTTGCTTCGAGGACTCGCGCGACCAGAAACACTTCGTAATCCATGCTCAGTCCGAAGACGATGGCAAAGGCGACGATGGGCACAATGGGAAATATGCTGACCGTTCCCTCAGGAACTCCCAGGAAGCGGCTTCCGTGTCCATCCTGAAACACCAGGACCAATGCTCCGAAGGAGGCCGCAACCGAGAGCAAGTTCAGAGCAATGGCCTTCACCGCGGCGAAGAGCGATCGGAACCCGGCAAGCAGCGCCAGGAGCGTCCCACCTACAACCAGCGCTACTACTGAAGCAAAGCGGTCCCTGACAATCATCTGATAATCGGCGGTGAGCGCTGGAATGCCGCCAACGCGCAGCCTGGCGCCGGGTACTCCGGTGAACGCGACCGCGCCAGTCTTGCGCAATTCCCGCACCCAGTTGACCTGATCGTTCAAAGAGACGGAGGTCGCGGGTAAGAGTTCAACCAGCGCGGCCCGTCCGTCGCGACTCAGGAAGCTGCGATAGGTCTCTCGCGAGAGGTTGCCGACGGCGGACCGGTCACTCCCCGCAATCGTGGTGAGAGAGATCACGCGCTCCGCACGAGGGTCGCTCGCGAGATGCTTGCTGAAACGGTCGAGTGCATTCCAGCCCGCGTCGGTTTGCGCAATGGAATCGGTTGGAAGTTCGAGAATCACGCGTAGCGAGTAAACCATGCCAACCCGATCCATTCGTTCCAGGGTGTGAAGCGCGCGCACCGATTCCGCCTGGGACGGCAGCCAATCTCCTCTAGGGACGCTGGTATCGAGATGCGCGGCTTGCGAAGCGAGTAGAAGCAAGGGTGTGCCTGCCAGAAAGATGGCCAGCCAGGGATGGGCGACAATCACCTTTCCCCATCGCCTCCAGCGCTCTGCCGTACGCGCTGCCCGGTGCTCGTCGAAACTTGCAATGATTGGCAGCCGGCCAGCATTAATTCGCGGACCGAGAGCTGCCAGTAGTGCGGGAACGAACGTATTTGCCAGCAGCACACTCATTCCCGCCACCAGGAATCCGGCAATACCGATGGAACTGACTTCGCTGATGGGAACGGTCAAGAGGGCTAGAAATCCGATGGCCACAGTCGAGGCTGAAATCAGGAGGGTCTTACCTGCCTGACGTGCGGCAATGACTGCGGCTTTCATTCCGTCGGGGTCGGCAGCAATTGCTTCCCGGTAGCGGCTGACCATGAGGAGGGCGTAGTCGATTCCCAAGCCCAGCCCAAGCATCGTGGACAAATTCTGAACCAGGATGGACAAATGCCAACGCAGGGCCATGAACCCTGCAATGGCCAAGGCGGTGGCGATTGCAAGCTGACCAATAGCCACTGGAATCAGGGCCGCTACCACGCTTCCGAAAGCGAGCAGCAGAAGTGCGAGGGTTGCAGGAATCGCAAGACTTTCGGCGCGTCGTACGTCGTCGGCGCTAGCCTTCCGAATGTCGAAATTAAGTGGCGTCTTTCCCGTCAGTTCGAACTTTATCGCGGGATAACGGCCCCGTAATTGGTTTTGAAGAGAGCTCTCCAGTTCGTGAAGCTTAGGAACGAGCGACTCCACCGGGCCGCCGGTCGAAGCGAGTCCGACCAGAATAAAAGTTCCACCTCCCTTGCCCAGGAAAATCGAATCGCGAAAATCAAGATAGGAAACGACTCCGGACACGCCGGGTTCCTGTTTCAGTCTCTCTTCAATCGTCGCCAACGCCTGCTCGCCCTCCTCCGAATCGGCAGGGGGGAGTCCCTGAATCACAAGGACCACGCGGTCAACGAATGGCGAACGAAAGCGAGTGGCCAGTTCCTCCGGTATTTTTCCCGCTTCGCTGCCTTCGATTCGGGTTGCCGTCTCGAGATGGCGCTCGGCGTGAAAGGAAAATGGAAGCAGCACCAGGACGGCGACAAGGACTACGCCGGCCAGCCAGAAGTGGCGCACGTGCATGAGATTCATAGTGTCACGCGAAATCGGGTAGTGGGCTAATTTCTTCTCCGTTGGGCTTGTCGTAATTCGAAATCCCAGTAATTCGAAATCCTAGAGGATGAGCCGAAGAATCAGCAACACGCAATCAGCCCACTACTCAAAATCGTTACCTAAGATATTCACATCCCGCACGGAGGTTGTTTCGGACTTTCGGGCTAATCTTTATTGCCAGTCTCTGTTTCCGACTGACCCAGTGTGCACGGGTTCGCATTCCGGACGGGTTCGTATTATTTTATTGTCTGGTAAAGAACGCACGGTTTTCCAGGAGGACCATTGCACAAACTCGCGTGGCTTGGGTTGTTGGCCGCCCTTCAGATTGGCGCTGCAGACCCCCGCATTGGCTCGTGGAAGCTCACTTCGGCGCAGTCCTCCGTGGATCCGCCCAACAAACTCTCTATCACACGTCTCCACGATGAGGTGCACGTGGTGATTTCAGGCGAAACCCACATCGATTTTACGGCCCCGTTGAACGGCCATGACGCGTCCGTGCCAACGAATGCGGCATTTAATCAAATCGAGCTGCGGAAGATCGATAAGCGTCAAGTTGAAATCAAACAGAAGAAGGATGGCGCTGTAGTGGCGACGATTCGCGACCAACTGTCGAAGGATGGTAACGAGTTAACCAGCACGACTTCAAAGAACGGCAGCGCCGATCGGATTACTGTGTGGACGCGGAGCGGAGGAAAAAGGTCCGCCACCGACTTGTTCGCCGGCGAGTGGACCGAGGATCTGGGTAAGACTCGATTGCGGCAAGGGTCGGGGCTCAAGATCGAGGCGGACGGAAAGGATGGGGTTCGTTTCTCCAGTGACTTCAGCTACACCGCCCGCTTTGACGGCAAGGAATACGATCTAAAAAACTCCAGCAACGATACCGTAACCCTGCAACTTGTCGACGCGCACACGGTCGATTCGATTTACCGGCGAGGTGATCAAATCACTCAACGGGACGAATGGGTGGTCTCCGCCGACGGCGCACAGCTGACCGTAACCACGACGGGCACGTTGGCAAGCGGTCAGCAGCTAAAAGAAAAGATGGTATTTCAGAAACAGTAACATGGTCGTTGCCGCGCCCGAGGCATCGGCGGGTGAACTGCCTATTGGCAGCTGCCCGCGGCCTTGAACTCACGAGCCCCAACCGAGATGATTCCCTTGCGCTGCATGAATCGCAGGATGCCATTGACGGTATCCTCGAGAGACGGATCCGGTTTACCCCATTTCGAGGCATCTCGCGCCGCTTGATAGCCGGAACTGTCGTAGCGTTTGAACTCCATCGCCGAGATGTTGTCCACCGAGCCCACCAGAAAATCCAGCAGCGGAAAGAGCAGATCTTCTTTCCTGCATCTCCGGATCAGTTCGGGAACAAAGTCGGGAAGACTGAACACTTCAAATTGCCGTCCGGTCGCCTTGGTAATCAGGCCAGTGATATCCAGCATGTTTGCGTAGTCGTCCCGCGTCACGTGATAAGTCTTGTTGGCGGTGCCGGGAGTGGTGGAAATCGCCACGATATTGTTGGCTGTGATGTCTGCGGGAACGAAGCTGACCTGGTTCAGGGCATCGACTCCAATGCCGTGATTGACCATGAACGCAACCAAACGTACCGCGATATCGAAGTTGTTGCCGCCGCCGTTAATCGAGGGACTCACCAGAGCGGGCCGGAAGATCCGCGTACTCAGCCCGCGGCGGCGCGCATCCATAACGACTTGCTCCGATACCCACTTGGATTGGCTGTATCCAAAATCGAGCAGTTCCATATTCTCGTTGAAGTCGGTCTCGTACAGAACGTTCTTAACCGCCCAGCCGAATATGAAGGTAGTTGAGACGTAATTGAAGCTCTTGGCCCGTCCTTCGAACGCCAGTCTCAAGATCTCATTCGTCCCCAGCACGTTCGCGTCGCGCATCCGGTCGTAATTGAGCAAGTAGTTTACGGTTGCGCCGTTATGGAACACAGTATCGATTTCTTGCGCGAGGAATTCCCAGACTTGCCGCGTCAATCCCAGTTCTTTCTGGCCAAGATCTCCGCAAACCGGAAGCACGCGAGTCTCGAACATCTGCATCAGTTCCGCCGGGCAAGGCCCCATCGATTCCATCGCCGCGCGCAGTCGCTGCTTGCCCTGATGCTCGTCGGAAGCCCGGACGAGAATGTGGATCTTCGCCCGCGTTTGTTCCAGCAGACTTTTCACCAGGAACGGTCCGATGAAGCCGGTACCGCCGGTGAGTAGAACATGATTTAGCACGGGCACTTCGGGCAATAATGCAGGCGCCGGAGGGACGAAGATAAGCTGCCGGTCGTTCCTCATCATCAGCTGTTCCGCCGCACGCTGCTCTTCACGGAAAGCCGCCAGATACTGCCGCAGCGGAATCAGTGCTTCTTCGGGAGCACGCTCCAACTGTTCGACCAGTCGAAACAACTCGGCTACACTCACGCGCTGAATAAGACCGATATCCACTTGCCGCGCCAGCATGTCGGCGTCCTTATTCTTCAGGAGTTCCTTGATCTCGTGCATGAACACAACCAGATCCAGGGAATCAAGACCGGCTTCGATAAGGTTGTACGATTCCGTGCCCGTCAGGTTGTAACGGGCTTTCAAAACGTCGAACGGCGACAGGCCTGAAGAAGCGGAGGGTTCGGCGTCTTTTTCCCGCGAAAATTCCGAGAGAACGGTAAATTGACCTTCCTGCCACATCTGCTTGGTTTTCTGGCGCATGATCTTGCCCGAACTGGTTCTCGGGATGGCACGGGGAGCGATAAAAGAAATCAGTGCCACTTCCACGTTGAGGTAATTGCGGACGGCGACTGCAATTTTGAGCGCATCGGGAAGCGCTTTTGGATTTTTCACTTCGGCGACAATCGCCAGAGCCGGCTCTGTATCTTCGCCAATCTGGAACGCGGCCACGCAATTTGTGCGAATCAGGCCGGACGCTTTTTCCACCACTGCCTCGATATCCTGCGGGTAATAGTTCTGCCCGCGGAGAATAATCATGTCTTTGATGCGGCCGCAGACGAAGAGTTCGCCGCCGTGGAAGAAGCCCATATCGCCGGTCCGAAGGTAGCCATCGTCATAGGGGCTGTCGTCCACCAGTCGGGCATGAAACAGCTTCAGCGTCAACTCCGGATTATTCCAGCAACCCAGGCACTTGCTTTCTCCAGCGATCCAAATCTCGCCGATTCGACCCGGCTCCAGAGCGACGTGCTTCTCCGGATCCACGATCTTAACCGTGAGGCCCGGCAGCGGAGTGCCGCAACTGACAATCTGAGTGGCCGCGCCGATCTCGGACACCTCCGTGGTCATGCGAGCCTTCCCCAGCGCGACCGCGTTCTTGTTGACTGAAATAATATTGCGGCCACCGAGCGAAACCGCCAGAGTATTCTCGGCCAGCCCGTACGCGACAGAAAAACTTTCCGACTTAAGTCCGTAGGGCTGAAAGGCCTGCAGAAACCGTGCATACGTGTCCGGTTTGACCGGTTCGGCGGCAACCATCAGCAAGCGGAGCGAGCTAAGATCGCAAGTCTCCAAACTCTCCTTGGAAAGGCGCCCGGCGCGCAAGCAATAGTCGAAAGCGAAGTTGGGCGCGGCTGAGGCGCTGGCCCCGTAAGTCTTGATCGCGTCGAACCACAGGGTCGGGCGCTGGATGAAATCGGTGGGAGCGAAGCCGTAGGTCGTGCCGCCGGTAAGGGCGGGGTAGAGGTAGCACCCAATCAGTCCCATGTCGTGATACTGCGGAAGCCAGGATACGACTACGGGGGCTGGATGGTCGATCACGAGCGGGCAATTATGCAGTATGTTTTCGTGCGTGACCATCACGCCTTTAGGGTCGCGAGTCGAGCCCGACGTGTACTGGAGAAACAGAATCTTCGAAGCGCCGTTGAAGGTTTCGTCCGAAATCTTGTCCTCGAAGTCTTCGGTTACAACCCAGCGAAGACTGGAAATGTAGTCGACGTCGACTCCCGATGCCGAGACTCCGCTTCGGGCAAGATTTGTCTTCAGGGATCCGAGGTAGTCTCGGCTGGTTAAAATGCCGGTCGCCTGGCAATCCTTTGCGATGTGTACCATTTTGTACAGGGCGCCCTGGAAGCCACGAGAACTGGGGGGATAGACGGGCACGGGGATCAATCCGGCGCGGACGCAGCCAAAAAACGCACAAATCATTTCCAGACCCGGCGGGTAGGCGAGCAGAACACGGTCCTGCGACGTGAAACCGAGCTCCTTGCGCAAATGTCCGGCGATCACCTTCGTCCGGTGGAGAAACGACTCGTAGGAATAGGCTCCAATCTCATCGCCGTTCACGTCGATGTACGAATAGAGAACTCTCTCCGGGTGCTGATCTCCAAAACTATCCAGCGTGTCCAAAATCGAAGGCATCATAGATCGGTTCTGTACTCATGGCGGTGGCACCGCCATTCGCTAACCTCCTGTGTTGAATGTGAAAATTCCGCAAAGAAAACCTAAAGAGGCCGCAGTGCCTCGAAGCCCATAAAGGGCAAGCCCCGCCGGGCGCCGGATCGCCCGACTCAAACCGTCTTTGTACCATACCATTGAGCGGCTTATCTTAGCAGAGATTTCGAAAGCTGGGAAGGTGTTTCCCCTTCGTCCCTTCCGAGAAGATGGCCCTGACGACGGTTCCGGGTGCTCCGAAATTTTCTTGATCTTCCTCAAGTCTTAGGGCTAACATCAATTTCTGATGCCAGCGCCAGACACTGCGCCCGGCAGCTCTCGGAGATGAGGCGGTTATCAGTCTGAGCACGCAGATAGATGATCTTGTACCGTCGGAGGCCGCGTTGCGGCACTCCGTGAACGATCCGGCGTGCTCCTCTTCATTCCCGAAAGTCTTGCGTCGCCGCCTCGACGATTTCTTTGCCAGCGGCAACATTTCTCCCAAAGCCGACCGCACCATGTGGATCAAGATCGCGGTGGGGCTGGCTGTGCTGGCTGGCAGCTGGATTGCGCTTTACGCTCTCAAGCCGGATTCATGGAAGTTCGTCGCCCTCTACCTTTTAAATGCTATCGCACAGACATTTCTTTTGCTGAACATTGCCCACGACAGCAACCACAACGCCATCTCGTCGGTGCGGTCTGTAAACAAATCCCTGAACTATGTTTTCGATGTCTGTGGAATCAGTTCCTACATGTGGCGGATCCTCCATCATCGAGGTCACCACTCCTGCATCAATCTCCACGGGGAAGACGACGCGCTTACTGGACGCCGTGTCTTACGCTTTACGCCCCACGAACCCCGGGTGCCCCTGCAGCGGTTCCAGCACATCTACGCGTTGTTCTTGTACGCGCTATTTTCTCTCGATTACGTGTTCCTGAGGGACTTTGAGTGCTTTTTCTTCCCCTCCCACGATTATCTGAGACAGGCGAAACATCCGGCGCGAGAATACGTCATCCTCTTTGCGGGTAAAGGGTTCTACCTCACCTACATGCTCATCTTGCCAGTCGTGTTGCTGGGGAAATCGCCTCTGCTGGTCGCTCTGGCTTTCGTGCTTGCCCACTTGATCATCGGTTTGAGCGTAGCGCTGGTATTCCAGACCACGCACTCGGTCGACAGCACTTACTTTCCCTCGAGCCGCAGCGAGTTTGACAACGGGATCTATCACATCTTCGCGACCACGGCCGACTACGCGACGACGAACCCGCTAGTAGGTTGGCTGGTTGGCGGGCTCAATCACCATATCGTCCATCACCTGTGCCCTTTTGTGTGCCACACTCACTATGCTCCGTTGACGCGTATTGTGAAGGAGACCGCGGAAGAGTATGGCGTGCCCTATCGACAACATCCCACAATGACGCGCGCCATCAAGCATCATCTGCTACTTTTGAAGCAATTGGGAAACGAAGATCAATTTTCGAGCACCTGAATTCATACCCTGAATTCATACCTATGACTATGCTACCTAGCGAGGCGTGACCGTGCCGCAAAGCCTGCCCGCCGTCCCCCGATTCCGCTGCTTTCTGGATTCGCGAGCGATGGCCCACAACCCCATTCAGGTTCTTTCGAAGTACATCGAACTCCATGGCGACACCTTTCGGTTCTATTTTGGCGGCCTCAAGGAGGCCATTGTAACCAGCAATCCCGCCGTGATTCAGCACGTGCTGAAGACGAATTCGGAGAACTACTACAAGTCCGAGATCCAGAAAAAGCGGATGGGCCATTTCCTGGGCAAGGGTCTTCTCACTACTGAGGGAGAAGCATGGCGCACGCAACGGCGTCTCATCCAGAGTGGTTTTGAACGCAAGCAACTCGAAGCTCTGTCCTCCATCATGCAGGATTCTCTCGCCGACTCGCTGCGGGATTTCGACAGACAAGCCCGTATCGGCCCGGTCGATATCTACCCCCTCATGATGAAGATTACCTTCGCGATGGTCGGCCGATCTCTGTTTGGCGCCCGCTTGAAAGAAGAAGATATCGACCTCATCAGCCTGGCCATCTCGACCGTCCAGGAATTCATGGTTCGCCAAACCATTCAGCCCTACCTGAATCCATGGTTTGCCATTTCCGGCGAGTTGCGCCGACACGAGGAAATGAGAAACCGCGCCTTCGGTGTTCTGCTCGACTACATTCAGCGCCGCCGCCAGGAGGACCCCGGCCACGACCTACTGCAGATCCTGATGGACGCTCGCTACAGCGACGGCCACGGCATGAGCGATGAGTTAGTCCTCAGCGAGAGCATGCAACTGCTGGTCGCCGGCCACGAAACGTCGTCGAATGCTTTATCGTGGCTTCTCTACCTGCTAAGCTCGCGTCCGGATTGTGTCGACAGGGTTCGGCAGGAGTTCGACTCCGTGCTGGGCGAAAGAGCTCTGAGTTACTCCGACGTTCCGAAGTTTGAGTTTACAACTCAGGTGATATTGGAGGCGCTGCGGCTTTATCCACCGTTCTGGATGGTCGACCGAATGGCTCTCGCAGATGACCACGCAGGGAATTTCGATATACCCCGGGGATCGACCGTCGTTGTGTTCATTTACGGCGTGCACCATTCTCCCCAGTACTGGGAGAACCCGGAGAGTTTCGAACCGGAACGCTTCACCAAAGTGAGGGAGAAGCTTCAAACACCCTTCACTCATTTGCCCTTCGGGGCTGGGCCTCGCGGCTGTATCGGCGGCAACTATGCCGTGCTGCAGATCCTCATGATTCTGAGTGTTCTGCTCCGAAAATACGATTTCTGTCTGGTTCCGGGCCAGAGCATCGAAGCACGCCCGATGGTGATCCTGCGACCCGAGCACGGAATCCGCATGACCTTCACCGAGGCCATCCCACGTGGCGTTGGCAGACTTTCCGGCTGTTTGCCCTGATCGCTAAAGGCGCTTTCCCACCTAGCAGGGAATTCTGTCCTAGTCCTTTATTTTCTGCTGTTTGCAGTATCCAATTCCGCTCCTCCTCAAACCAAACCATCGCTTCACCCCAGCAGAGCGGGAATCTCTTGCCAAACCCCAAGTGTTGCGTTTTTATGTAGCGCCGTCACATCAATGCGTGACGCACGTCATCGACGCTAAACAAGGATGATTGCGATAAAGGAAAGCGTTACATCTCCGGGTTGTTGCCGGTCGAAAGCGATGCTGGCACAACCGGGACCCAGGCGGAGAGGAGAGAGCCCCGAGAGTGCGCCACGCAAGCATTTTATTCTTTATTTTCTTATCAACTATTAAGTCTTGCCAGTTGAAAGCGCGCGACCTCCGGCTTCGTTTAAATCTCTTTTTGTCCTCCTGCAGCCCAAACGGATAAAGATAGCCCAGATTTGTGAGAGTTTTTCGGCCCGCGAACCATGGGAAATGCCTGTGCTGAGGAAGGCGCGAAAATGTCCAAGCAACCAACAATCGCAGAGCATCTGGAGGCTAGCGGAGTCTCCCGAAGAAGTTTCATCCAGTTATGCAGCATGTTGATGGTCACCGCGCCCGCGGGATTGGCGCTAACCAACAAGAAGTCGGTTTTCGAGATTGCGGCAGCGATCGGCAAGACCCAGCGGCCATCCGTGATCTGGCTGCATTTCCAGGACTGTACGGGATGCACCGAGACTCTGCTGCGGACCTCCACCCCAGATGTTGCTCACCTGATTCTGGACGTTATCTCCCTCGATTACCACGAAACCCTGATGGCCGCCTCGGGCGCGCAAGCCGAAGCGGCGTTGCGCTCCGCCATGGCCGCGAACGCAGGCAAGTATGTGCTCGTGGTCGAAGGCGCGATTCCCATGAAGGACGACGGCGTCTACATGCAGTTGAACAGCAAGCCGGCCGTTCAGGTGCTGCGCGAAGTTGCCTCCAAGGCCGCCGCAGTCATCGCCATCGGCTCTTGCGCCTCGTGGGGTGGTGTGCCCTCCGCCGATCCCAATCCCACCGGTGCCGTTGGTGTCGATTCCCTCATCACCGGCAAACCGATCGTCAACCTTCCCGGTTGCCCGCCCAATCCTTACAACCTGTTGGGCGTGGTTCTGGAATACGTCACCATGGGCAAGCTACCGCAACTGGACGAAGTTGGCCGTCCGAAGTTCGCGTATGAGCGGGTGATTCACGAAAATTGCCCGCGGCGCGCCCACTTTGACGCTGGACGATTTGCCGGTGCGTTCGGCGACGAAGGCCACCGCAAGGGCTGGTGTCTGTACAAGATGGGCTGCAAGGGCCCGGTCACGCACGCCGCCTGCTCTACTCGCCACTTCAACGAGATTGCTGATTGTTGGCCAATTGGAGCTGGAATCCCCTGCCTCGGCTGCACCGAGAAAAATGTGGTTTGGAAAATGGGTACCTTCGAAACCGTCCCCATTCATCTCGCGACGCCGCCCGATACCTATCCCCCGATCTACAGCTCTGTCGGAGGCGCGACTGTCGGCGCCGCAGCCTTGGTAGGCGCGGTTGCGGGAGCGCTCGGTGGCGCGACCTACGTCTACTCTCAACGCTTCCAGAGCAGTCAAGAGGCCGGTGCGGAACGAATCGAAAACGCTCGCGCTCAAGCCGAGAAGAAAGAGGACTGATGTGGCGATCACACGGCGAGAACTAATCACGAATATCGCCAAAGCCGGGGTGCCGGCGGCTGTGGGATTGACGGTCGGCGCCGAGATGCTTCACGCAGAGGAAGTCCCTATTCCTAGTGCTCCTCTGGGGCTGCTCTACGACGCGAGTTTGTGTATCGGCTGCAAAGCCTGCGAGGCAGCTTGTAACGAGGCGAACAACACGCCGCCCGATACCAGCCGCGATGGACTGCACCAGGCGCCTACCGACCTCAACGTTTTCACCCGCAACATCATCAAGCTCTACAAGCCCGAAGATGGTTCCCAATCCTCTTTTGTCAAGCGCCAGTGCATGCAATGTTTCGATCCTGGTTGCGTCGCGGGGTGCCCCTTCGAGGCGCTCTACAAAGATCAAGACAGTGGCGTTGTGCACTGGGATGGAGATAAGTGCATCGGCTGCCGCTATTGCACCATCGCCTGTCCCTATTCAGTGCCGCGCTTTCAATGGCTGGGATTGGACCCGGTCATTACCAAATGCGAGTTGTGCAGCCACCGCCTGGCCAAAGGACTCAAGCCCGGATGCACCAGCGTCTGTCCCGTCGGCGCCGTAATTTTTGGCCCGCGCACGGCCTTGCTGCTCGAAGCCAAGCGCCGCATCAAGAACAATCCCGGCCGTTACTATCAGGATCGCGTCTACGGCGAAACCGACAACGGCGGCACCCAGGCTCTTTATCTCTCTCGCGTTCCCTTCGACAAACTAGGTTTGCCTGACATCGGACCGGAATCCGGCCCCTCCTCCACCCTGCGCTGGCAGAAACGCATATATTCCTACTTCGCGCTGCCTGCCGTGTTGTATGCCGCCCTGGTGACCGTGATTCGCAGGAATCAGCACGGGCACGAGCAGGAAGCGCACCAACAGGAAAAGGAAACTGGCCTGAGAGCCCAAATATGACGGCACACATCGTGAGGGCGACACTATGAGCACTGCAACTCTAACCAACCCGCCCGGGATTTTCCCGCCCGCGCCAAACCAGAATCGCTGGGAGCGAGCCGTCCCCGTCTATGGCGTCTCCGTGTTCAACAAGTTCTTTTTTCTTCTGGTCGGCCTGGCTATATTGTCGGGTTTCTTAACTATCTATCGCGAAGCAGTCGGTCTCGGTCCGGCCAGCGGCATGAACGACAAGTTCGGCTGGGGAATCTGGAAGACGTTCAACGTGGTCGTCCTGACGGCGTGGGGTTCGGGCGCGTTCGCCGTCGGAATCGCCGCGTGGGTGTTCGGCCGCAAGCGTTTGCACACGCTGATGCGGATGGCCCTGCTGACCAGTATGCTGGCGTACGCCTGCGGTCTGTGTCTGCTGGGCGTCGATGTAGGCCGCCCCTGGAACTTTTATTGGGTGCTGTTCCCTTGGAATTGGAACGTACACTCGCCCATGGCGGAAGTGGCCATCTGTATGTCGGTCTATGCCTCCATCCCCCTGGCGCTGGAAAATATTCCGCCGATACTGGAGCGGCTCTGGCACTTCGACGTTCGCCTGCAGCCGGTCGTCGAGAAACTCGAACACGCCCTGCACAAATTCTTCCCCTTTATCGTGGCCTTGGCGTACCTGTTACCCGGCATGCACCAGTCGTCGCTCGGCGCCTTGATGCTGCTCGGCGGACAACGGGTTCATCCTTTGTGGCAGACCCCGTTCCTCCCCTTGCTCTACGTCGGCGCTGCCTCCTTCATGTCGTTCGGCTGCGTCGCCGGAGTCACTATGTTGTGTTGCTTGGTCTGGAAGCGGCCCATCGACAGGGACGTCCTTGAAGAAGCCGCCCGCATCACTGCCTGGATCATTTTCGCCTGGCTCGTGATCCGCAATCTCGATCTCCTTTTCCGCGGCGCGCTGTTCACCGCCTTCCACCCCACCGAATACGCCCTCATTTTCTGGATCGAAACATTCCTGATTGGTTATGGCGGCTGGCTGCTCCTCCAATCCCTCAAGGATCGCAAATTGCGAACCATGTTCCTCGGCTACACGCTCAGCTCGGTAGGGGGCATGCTCTATCGTTTCAGCCCCACCACCTTGGCCTACATGCCCGGCCCCAAGGCGACCTATTTCCCGTCCGTGATCGAACTTCTGATCGCGATTGGTTTCGCTTCGACGGGCATCGCGATATTTCTCGTCATGGTGAAGTTGTTCGCCATTCTCCCGGCTCCCGTCCAGGAATGGCACAACATGGCGCTCTATTTCAGGGCTCGCGGACCCTACAGCAACTGGACCAAATATTTCAATTTTGGATTTTTCGGCGATACAGAACCAACTGAATCCGATTAGATAATCCGATTAAAGAGCAGGTCTCAATGGCAAACCGAATCACGATTGACCCAATCACGAGAATTGAAGGCCACCTTCGCATTGATGTCGAAGTGAACAACAATGCGGTCAGCGACGCATGGGCGTCTTGCACCATGTGGCGAGGTATCGAGAATATTCTTAAGGGCCGCGACCCACGCGATGCCTGGCTTTTCACGCAGCGTTTCTGCGGCGTGTGCACTACGGTGCATGCCATGGCCAGCGTGCGCTCCGTGGAGGACGCCCTGAAGCTCGAGATACCGCTCAACGCCCAGTACATTCGCAATCTCATTCTGATTGCCCACGCGTTGCACGACCACATCGTCCACTTCTATCAACTCTCCGCCCTCGACTGGGTTGATATTCTCGAGATTCCCAAGGCCGATCCCGTCGCCACCGCGAAACTGGCGGAGAGCCTCTCGCCCTGGACGCGCAATTCCAAGACCGAGTTCAAGGCGGCGCAGGATCGCGTCAAAGCGGTCGCCGCCAGCGGCCAGCTCGGCATTTTCATGAACGGATACTGGGGCCATCCTGCGATGCGTCTCTCGCCCGAAGTCAACCTGCTCGCCTTCACGCATTATATGCAGGCGTTGGAATATCAGCGCAAGGCGCTGCAGGTAGTCGGAATCCTGGGAGGCAAGACGCCGCACATTCAGAACCTGACCGTCGGCGGCGTATCCAACGCCATCGACCTCGACAGCACCAGCGCCCTCGACATGGACAAACTGGAGACGATCCGCGTGCTGCTGACCGAGGTTGTGCAGTTCGTGAACCAGGTCTACTTCATCGATGTCTGCGCTGTTGCCGCCTTGTATCCTGACTGGTTCAAGATTGGCAAAGGGGTTAACAATTACCTGGCCGTCCCCGATCTCCCGCTGGACAGCGCGGGATCTTTCTACGATCTTCCCGGCGGTTACATTGTGAACGGGAACATTGGCAGCGTGCACCCCTTCAAGACCGCATCCGACAAAGATTTCCGCGATGGCGTCAGCGAAGACGTGGCTCACGCCTACTATCACGGTGACAAGCCACTCCATCCCTATAAAGGAGTAACCGATCCCGACTTCACCGGCTGGGACGGGGATAAAAAGTACTCCTGGGTCAAGGCGCCCCGTTTCAATGGCGCGCCCATGCAGGTCGGTCCGCTGGCGCAGGTACTGATCGGTTATGCGCAAGGCCATCCCTTGACGCGCAAATATGCGGGCCTCGCCATCGAAACTATCGGCTCCGTCGGCCACATTCAGGTGACTCCGGGCATGTTGGAGTCGACGCTCGGCCGCCACGGCGCGCGCGCGATTCGTGCCGCGATGCTGGCCGAACTGGCGCAAAAGCATTTGCAATTGCTCATCGACAACGTCGGCAAGGGCGACTACGCGGTCCACAACCCGCCGGTCTTTGATAGCCACGAAAGCGAAGGCGTCGGAACCCACGAGGCTCCGCGTGGCACCCTCTCCCACTGGATCGTGGTCAAAGACGGCAAGATCAAAAACTATCAGGCGGTAGTGCCTTCCACCTGGAACGCCAGCCCGCGCGATGCCTCCGGTGCTCACGGTCCCTACGAAGCATCTCTGCTGCACACGCCGCTCGCCCGGCCCGAGGAGCCGTTGGAAGTTTTGCGTACCGTGCACTCTTTCGATCCCTGTATGGCCTGCGCTTGCCACACGTTCGATCCGTCGGGGCGCCAGATCGCCAAAGTGAAGGTGCTGTGAGAAAAGTCCTAATCGGCGGCATCGGCAACGTCCTGCTGGGTGATGACGGCGTCGGCCCTTACGTGGCGCGCCTGCTCGCTGCCCGCTACGAATTTGCCGCTGGTGTCGAAGTCGCTGACCTGGGCACGCCGGCGCTTGACCTGATCGATCATTTCACCACGAACGACGCCGTCATCCTGATCGATTCCGTCAACACCGAGGCCGATCCAGGAACCGTGTTGCTCTACCGCAAGCCGGATATCATGCGCCACAGTCCCGCCGTGCGCATGGATCCGCACTCGCCCGCGCTGGTCGACGCGCTGCTCAGCGCCGAACTGTTCGGAGTGGCCCCCGCCGATGTGCTGCTGGTAGGAATCAAAGGCGAGTCATACGAGCCGGTCTGCGATTTGAGCAAACCGGTAAAGGCTTCCATGGAGCAGGCTATCGCCGAAGTCCTGGGTGAACTCGACCGCCTGGGAGTCGAATACCGGCGCCGCCAAAATCCCGCCGAACCCGGCATCTGGTGGGCAACCGCAGAGCAGATGGAAACTCCGTTGGCCACCTAGCGCCCTTGGGAAATTCCGTCGGCCGCCGCATACATTAGTCGTGTACAACAGTCCGCATACGATAGTCCGGATACAATCGACCGCATACAATAGACCCATGGAGATTCCGTTCGGCGAATACTCCGCCCGCGTCCAGCATCATCTGGAGACGTTCTACGGCATCCGGGTGGTGACGCGGGATATTCCCGACCCCCTCACCGGCGATCTCGACGGAGCGGAAATCGACATCGATTACGCCGTCACCGACGAACAGCGCTTGTTTCTGTTGGCGCATCTTTTTGGTCATACCGTGCAGTGGAATGTGGATCCCAGTTTGTTTGAGATTGGCCGTCGCTATCGGCCTCCTGTGAATGAGGAAATGATTCCTGCTGTCATCGCCTACGAACGGGAGGCCGCGTGTTACGGCCTGGCCATGCTCCATGAGATCGGCATAACGGGCGACGACATCGACCAGTGGTTCTGCGACTACACGGCCTGCGACCAGGCCTACTTGTTGCACTTCTATCGCACTGGACAAAAGGGAGACTTCCACACCTTTTGGACGGAGAATGCTCCGCTGCTAAAACCGCAGCCGATTCCGAGCTTTACGCCAACCCGTCGTGCTTTCCGCATGGATGGAATTGTGATTTAACCAACGGGCTGTTTGGCCCTCAGAGTCTAAAGCCCCAGGGTTTTGTCCGTCCTGAACGGCACGGCTAAAGCCGTGCCCTACCCAAAAGCACTTGTGAGTCCAGTTCTAGTCTGCGTTCTGCCGGGAGAGCGCTTGCGAGTCCAGTTCTAGTCTGCGTTCTGCCTGGAAAGCGCTTGCAGTTGATTCGTTTGGCGGATCAACTCGCTGCGGTCCATATCGCGATATTTTTTCGGCAGCAGGCTCTTGCTGGTGCATTCCAATACAGCCACCAGATTCTGCAGATCGATTTCGGTCGGATAGTACGGGGGGATGAAATCTTCTAGCGCTGCTTTTAAGTCGTCGGTATCGACAGTAGTTTTGTTTAGCAGGCTGCTCCTCATGTGACTGCGCACGAGGACGGCTTCGATATCGGCTCCCGACAAACTGCCGGCCAGCGACAGGAAAAAGGTTTCCACGTCTTGAGGGAAAGGCTTCATGCCGATCTTCCTCTGCATGGCGCGCAGAAGCGCCAGACGTTCTTCCTCGGTGTCGGGATAAAACAGAGCAATGTGTTCTTCCGCGCGACCCTGACGTTTGAGATCGACGGGCAGCAGATCGGGACGGCACGTTAGGAGAAACCAAATCACCTTGCCTCGGTACTCGGTGTTTCCCATGAACTGCGCGATCTGCGCAAACACGCGATTGCCCACGCCGCTGTCGCCTGAACTGGAGCGGTCTCCAAGCTGAGCGTCGGCCTCGTCGACAATCACAGCGATTGGGCTCATCGCTTTCAGCAGCGTGAGAACTCTTTCCAGATTGCCTTCCGTGACGCCTTGCCACATGCTGCGAAAATTTTTCAGGGTTACCGCCGGAATCCCAACTTCGCCGGCAAAGCAGGTGGTGATAAAAGTCTTCCCCGTGCCGACGGGCCCGCAGATTACGTAGCCCATGGGCAGAACATCGGTGTTGCCGGCGCGGATTGCTTTGGCCGCATCCTGCAGCTTGCGTTTCGCCTGATCGTTGCCCGCGACAAACGAGAGATCAAAGCGGCTCTGCACAAACTCGAGCAAACCGCCAGACTCGGCTTCAATCAGGTCCTTCTTACGGTTCGACAGAAATTTGAGCGTGAGCGGTTGCTGGTTCTGCACCGCGTGCGAGATCAGGCTCTGCAACTGGACTCGCTTCAAACCCGCCCCCAGCGTGGCCAGCGACTCGTCGGTCACTTCGGAGCCGGCGGGCAGTTCATGATTTTTCAATTGCGCCCGAATAAATTCCAGCCGATCGGCATAGTCCGGCAAAGGAATCCCGATGGAAGAAACGCCGGGATGCTGAACGATGCTTGGATTCAGTTCGATCTGATTCTCGGAGATAAGACAAATCGTGACATCCGCATTCAGGAACGCGGTATTGCGCGCCCAGCGCTTCAGGATGACCAACGCGTTACGATCGTCGGCGGACATGCTGGAAACATCGCCCGCGGGAGCGATGGTCTCGGCAAAATCAATTACGAGGCCGATTTTTTTGCCGTCCGCGATGCGCAGCCGCAAATAGTTGTCGAGCAGATTCAAGACCGCATCGGGATTGCGCGGCAGTCCGCCTTGCGAATAAGTCGTGCCGTGAAAGCTGTCATAGCCTTCGAGCGCGCGGCGGAAATCAGCCTGACTATCGGCGGAGCCGAAGTTCAGCCCGCCGCGGTCGTAATGCAGAACCACATCGCGCTGGCCAAAGAGCGCTCCGGAAAGAAATTCGTCGAGCGGAACGAAGCTGGTGCTTTCCTGAGTGCGCAGCGGAACCAGGTCGCGCACATTTCCGTAGAGCACGAACATTGCGAACGAACGCGAGTAGTATTTTTCGGAAAGTTCGCGCGCCCATGCAGGAAGGGCGTCGAGATATTTTCCTAGCGTCGCTGTCGCTGTATTTGAGGGCATCTGGTGTGCGAGTCAGAATATTTTTTTCTGGGCCGATTCTGGGTGAAAAAGGTGTTACCTGCAAATTTCCAGTTTTGACTATAGTTACGCCATGTTGTCCTTTAGGATCAATGGCTTACAGCTTGCCAAGCCGGCAAGATATAGATTTCAAAGAGCTTATCTTCAACGGCGTCTACAGCGCGTTGGATTGCGGCTAAGCCTCATTGTAGTCCCGATGTCAACCAGTCGAGTGGTTTTCAGCAACGTCTGAAATCAGAATCTGCAGCGCCAGCGGGTGGGGGTCAGTTTACGATCCGATGCTGGAAGACTCCGGTTCTGGCGAAAGGCGCTGGACGTCGCCTCACGCGCCGGGCCTATCGGAGAAAATCAACGCGAGCGCAGTGCCGATGACGGCGATGGCCGCGACTTTGGATGTAGTGGACATTGGGAGCCTCGATTGTGGGCATTTGCCCGAAGTATGCATCGTGTTTCTGGGCGGCGCGACGAGATCAAGGCGCATAACGGGTGAAGACATAGTCGTGGTCTTTGGCCGGCACGTGGCAGGGGAAACAAGTCTCGTGCAGCGCCTTGTCGCCCGGCTTTTCACCGGTAAAGTCAGCGAAGCCCCATCCGCCCGTGGCGGCGTACTTCTTTGAGTCCTTGACCATGAACTGCACATTCACCCGGGACCCGATCAGGAACGAGTGCGTCCCGGGGAATGGGACATCAAGCACCTTATCGTTGTCTTCCGACGAGACGCGAGACCAATGAATCGCCGCAATGATGGCGCCGTCGGGGAACGGGATTGTCCCGGCCTTGAAGGCCTTGATCGCTATATCGTTGCCGAGTTGAGCGCGCAATTGCTCACCCATGCCGGCGAAATGGAGCTGCTTTACGGCGATCAATTGCCAATCGCGGTATCCGGCGGGGATCTTGACGCCATAGATTGGGGAGGAGTCCGGGAAGAGTTTCCTTCGAACTTTGCTGACGCGCGCGCTGTGTAGGCGACAATGCCGGCTACGGTGACAACTGCAAGCAGTAAGAAACCGATCCGTTTCATATTGTTCCTCCGCTGATTCCAGAGATCGCGTTCTTAGTATCGCGTTCCCGGCCACCTCCGACTGCGAATTACAGAAACCGGTAACGGGATTACCGACGAATCGAGAAGTGCAGAGCGCCCGATGGGCTTACCTTTTGGGATAAGCCGTGAAAATGTAATCCTTGGACTTCGCTATCTCGTGACATGCGGCGCCGCACTTGGCGTCGTTATTCACTGGAGGGTGGCTGGCCTTGGTGGCGGGGGCGAAGGTTCCGGAGGCGGTGTCGTAGACGAACATCGCATATCCCCATCCGTGCGTGTCGGAGAATCGCTTGCTGTCCTTCACGATGAACTCGACCTGCTCCAGGTCGCCAGGCACTGTGTCGGGCGCGTTCGCGGAAAAAGGAGGATCGGTTAACTTTTTCGGTTTCCACTCCAGCTTCACAATCTTGGAGCCGTCGGGGAAGGGCTTGCCGTTGCCGGGAACGCCGTCCTGGTAGGCTTGGATCATCACCGGATTGGCGACGATTGCCCGGATTACGTGCGCGGCTTCGGTGAGGCTGGGGCCGACTACCTGCCATTGTTCGTATCCCCTGACCTCGGAGAAGGCGAGTCCGCCGGGTATCTGCAGGGTGTACTTGTCCTGCTTGTTTTTGTCCTGCGCAGAGCTGGACCTGCCGCCGACCAAGGCGATCGTCAGCACGACGATCACGAGCGCGACCATCGCCGCCACGCCGGATAGAGTTGCCTTCATGGTTTGTTCCTCCGCAGACCTGTGTGGATGTTTGGGATTCGCTCCGCGATTCCGGAAATCTTAGGTCACTGCCAGCGTGCGGTCAAGGATTGTGGCGCCTGGGTAGTGGGTCGGTTTGCCCAAAACGTCCACCACAAAGGGCACGAAGGTCCACGAAGGAAAAGCCGGGGAACAAAGAACTTCGTGGCACTTTGTTTCCTTCATGATTTAGGCTTTCTTAAGGGCGGATCGTCAAATAGAGACACTACCGGCGCCTGATTATGAACAATCCGGATGCTGAAACTAGAGGGCCGTAGCGAGCACTAACTTGGGTCTCGAAGTGTTTCAGTCTTGAGCCTGGGCACGCAACCAGACACCTTCGAGCATCGCTGGAACCCATTGCTCGCCGGGACAACTGCTCCAACTGTCACTCATGAAAACCAGGGGGCGACCGCCCTCCAGTTGAGCGGCTTCTCCGATATTGAGAACAAATAAAGAGTTACTTGAAAACGGGTTGCCATGCAGTTTGCCAGCGACCGTGGCTTGCCGAAAGACGCTCACGGGGGCGACGAGGCATTCTTTTGCCGCGTCGGCGGGAGATAACGTGGGCCGACGGTTCGAGTCCGCATAGAGTGCCCTCATCCGGCGCAAGCTTTTCACAAGATTGTGCACCGCGATACCAATTGCATTTACGGCGGAGAGATCGTCGTTCACCAGGCTTGCAAGTTGTCGCTTTGCGCGCTTGACCTTGCCGCTGATCCGCCACCAGAGCAACTGGGAAACGTTGGAGGAACGGGGAGCTTTGACCAAAGTAGTCGCCGCGTCCCAACTCTCGGCAGTCGCGACGAACGTTGCAGAAAACAGGCGGCCCAAAATCTGCTGCGCTTGCGGACCCAACGATTCTTCAGCGCCATGACCCTTAACCCATTGCGCCAGGGGCTCCAGTTCTTCAGGCCCCAGTTTTATCTCAGCCACTTTGAGATTGAGGCGATTCCATAACGCCTCCTGGGCTGACTTGCGTGCCATGGAGTCTCGAGGCTGCATTGTCGGAAACCGTTTCCCAGCGTACGACAGAGCGCTCAAGGAGCGTTTGACAAGAAGCCAGTTGAGCGCGCAGGCTTGTGAACCGAATTGACGATCGATTCGCGGATCATTGTTTACGGCTTCGATCTCCCTGGGATCGGAGACCTCATACACATCGAAAAGACCGGGGATGTGGTGTCGCTTCAACGCATCCTCCTGATTGCCTTACTGGGGATTCAGACGCGCTACATCTGAGAAAGTGCGCTAGTTCGATATTCGTACGCGGTTCGGTCCCGAAGATGTTGACGATGACGAACCGTCTAGCGACATCAATCCATCTAAATCGGGCGACATGTCGCTAAAGATCGCTTCTACCTGCTGCACTGTCTGCTCGGTCTGTTCGACATCGTGGACCAGGTTGTCCAACCGCTCGGTGACCTCTTGGGGGTCGCGCATGGTTACCGATTGATCGCGCACCAGCATCAGCACATCTTCCACCGCCGAACATTGCGCGTCGACCACTTTGCGGTTCTCGCAAATCTTATCGAACTTCTCCAGGCGCTTGGTGAGAATTTCGATGCGCTTCTTATTAATCTCCTGCACTTTCGGTGCGTCGGTGGTCAGCGCCTTCTGCAGCGACGCAATTTCGTGCTTGATGCCATCCTGCTCGGTGGTCTTGACGTACTGCTGTTGCTGCGCCGCCGATAGCAGCAAGCGGGCATAGCCGGTCAGCAATCCCTGGAGACTGGTATCAATCTGCTGCAGAAAAATTTGCGATGCGCTCGACAACTGCGCAAAATTCGCGCGGATCGAAGCGCACACCTGGGCCGCGTGAACATAGCGGCTCTCCATCTCCGGAGGCAGGTTGCGCAGCATCTCGTTCAGTTTTTCCTGATGCTTTCGTCGTTCTTCGGCGAATTTCAGCGACCGTATCAGTCGTCGAAAACGGGAACTCTGTGGAACTACTGCCAGGTAGATCATCTCCAATCCCGCTCCGAGAATGATCGGCAGAAAGGTGCCGCTAACCAGGGCGAATGCTCCTGCAGCGCCCATCGCAATCCAGTTATATTGCGAATGGAACGCTTCTTTTACGTAGTCGAGGTCTTCTTGCGGAGTTTGAGGGCGGGGCAAATCCTGAGGCCGCGGCTGATCGTTGTCTGGCATGCCTGGTAAATCGGCGGGCGCCATTTAGACACTCACCCGCACCTGTCCGCTCCCGGGAGCTTTGCGCAAGCGGCCGAGGACGTAGTTCGCCAGCTCGTGAAACTCATTGCGCTCTTTCAAAGCCAAGTCGCGCGGACGCTCGAAGGGCACCTGAACATCTTCCACAATCGTCCCAGGATGCGCGCTCATAATAAAAATCCGGTCCGCCAGGTAAATCGCTTCGTCCACATCGTGCGTGACAAATACGATGGTGCTGGCGGTTTCATTCCACACTTTCAGCAGCAGTTGCTGCATCTCGCTGCGAGTTTGCGCATCGAGCGCGCCAAAGGGCTCGTCCATCAGGATCACGGTTGGGCGAAGTGCCAGCGTGCGCGCAATTGCCACCCGCTGCTGCATGCCTCCAGAAAGCGTATCCGGATAGGCGTTCTCGAAGCCGCTCAAGCCAATATCTTGCACCAATTGCGCCACCGTCTCTTTGCGCTTCGCTTCCGGGACGCCGTTGATTTTCAAACCGTAAGCTATGTTACCAGCGACCGTGAGCCAGGGAAACGAAGTGTATTTTTGGAATACCATTCCGCGGTCTTTGCTGGGACCGCTCACCGGTTTTTCATTTACGAGGATTTCGCCGGTATCGGCTTGATCCAAGCCGGCGATCAAGCGCAACAGAGTCGACTTGCCGCATCCCGAGGGGCCGAGCAGAACGCGGAACTCGCCAATGTCGCGGCCTTCGCGGGAATATTCGTCTTCAATCTCGAAGTTGATGTTTTGGAGAGCGTCAACTTTCGAACCGTCTGCGCAGGGGAATGTGCGGCTGACGTTATGCACCGTGATTTTTGATTTCTTCGGCTCCATATTATTAATTCTTAGGCGAATTCTCAGGCTCGGTGCTTGGCCGCCTTCAAGTGCGCGGTGGCGCTCGGAACGGCCGCTCCGCCTCCGGCAAACGTGGAACCGGTTTGCCGCCAGGGGAAGAGGCGTTTTTCTAAGAATGTGAGCAGAAACCGGAACAGGAACGCAGCGATGCCGATCGCAATAATTCCCGCGTAGACGCGATCGAAATCCAGGACCTTGCGAGCGGCCTCGACCATGTAGCCAACGCCTTTGCGAGCGTTTAACATTTCCGCCAGGATCACGTAGGTCCAGCCGATGTCATAAAGGATTCGAAAGGAGGAGAAAATCGCCGGGAACGACGCGCGAAACACGAGCCACAAAACTTGCGCCTGGTTGGCGCCGAGCGTGTAGGCGGTTTCCAAAAGGGAGTTATCCACCCGATTGACCTCTTCGACGACGACTGCTAACAAGTAGAAAAACATTCCGAACCACAGGAAGGCAATCTTCTCGGTCTCATCGATGCCAAAGAGCGCGATGAATGCCGGAAGAAATGCGGTGAGCGGCATGGCGCGCATGGGGGCAGCGACGGGGTTGATAAGTTCGAACAGCCAGCGGTAGCTGGACATCAGAATGCCGAGCGGGATAGCCACAACCGCGCACCAGAAAAATGCCTGGGCGATGCGCCACCAGCTCATGAATACATTGCCGAGGAGGTCGTAGTCAGTCCACAGCATTTTAAAAGATCGGATCACTCCAATTGGCGTGGGCAGCAGTGAAAAGTGTGGTCCTTCCCAGTACGGCAACAATATCCAGAGCAATACGATGCCGCCCCAAGTGATAAACGGAGCAGCCCATCGGACCCACGGCGGTACGTCTTTCCGAATGGTGAACCAATCGCTCATTGTGACCTATCGTGGAGACCTCGGCGGCTAAAGCCGGTTCGCAACCTTGCGGTTGTCCGCAGCGGTAAACCGCTGCGCCACCCAAAATCAGGTGCGCGCTGAAGTCGGCCTAGGAAACACGCGCTAGCTCGAAGGGTTGGCATAGACCTTGATGTCGGTGCGCCGATTCTTCTCGCGTCCTTCTGGCGTCGCATTGCTGTCAATCGGTTTGTCGGGACCGTTGCCGGCGGTGCGCAGCCGCGCCGCGGGGAAGCCATATTTCTGCATCAGGTAATTCTTGACCTCGTCCGCACGCGCGTGCGAAAGCTGAATGTTGTACGCGCGCGAGCCTGTCGAATCGGTATTGCCGTCGATATCGACAATCGTGTTCTCGTAGGCACGCATCGTGCCCGCGAGTTCATCGACGATGGCGCGCGAATCCAGACTCATGGCCGAAGAATTGGGATCGAAGTAGATGGACCTATGTTGCGTCGCAATAGGAGTCGCTCCCTTCGGCGGCTCTTTGTATTCGATGGGCGCTTCGCTCGAGGCCATGGAGAAGCTGTCGGCCAACTTCTCGACGTAGCGGCGATCGAGACTCTCTTCCGGATTGAAAGTGTGTTTAATGACGATCAGTTCCCGATACATATCCTGGGCCATGCCTAGGATGTTGGAGTAATCGGAGTTAGATCCGGCCGTACCCATGAACGAACGGTTGTCAGCGTAATCTGCGAGCTTCACGCCACCGAGCATGGTTTTTGCCAGGTCGGACGGAATATTGAAATCCTTGACCGTCCCGATGAGGTTATAGGCGCGTTCGGGTTGCGTCTTGATGAACTCAACGCCTTCGAGCCAGCCTTGGGCAAACTTGAGCACAGTTTGTGGATGCTTGGCGGAAAAGTCGTCACTCACGACGAGAATATCGGCGATGAGGCGGTTGGCGATTTTCGTATCGTAGATCTTTTTCGATCCGGGACGCTTGGCGACCGCGTCGCTCATGTCGGGATCCCAGGCGACGGCCGCGTCAACTTTTTCCTGCGCGAAAAGCGTAGCGGGTTCAATACCATCCTTGGTGTGAATCGCCTGGTTGAAGATTTCATTGCGCTGCGCTGTGCTCAGCCCCGATGTTTTCAGTCCATTCCACAGCAGGAAGTGCGACGGTGTGTAAGGCGCGAAGGCCACTTTCTTACCCGCCAGGTCTTCAATGCTATTTATGCCTTGTTTGCCAATGACGCCGTCCGCGCCGCGGGACCAGTCGACCATCAGAAAGGCATGAGACCCGAATCCTTTTTCTTTGAACTGCGCATAATCCTTGGCATAGACGTCGGCGGTGGTCAGCATCACGTCGACGTTACCGGTGGCCAGAGCGGCAGAACCCTCGGTCCAATCGTCGATGATCTTGAATGAAACCTTGAGTCCTTTCTTGCCGTAGATCGAATCGGGCTGCGTGTCGAGTCCGCCGTTGGCGACGAGGCCGCCGACGCAGCCAACCCAGACGTTGACGCGTACGCGGACCTCGGGATCGCTGCTCGACGAAGATGCGGGCAGCGGCAGAGGTTTGCTGGCATCCAAGGTTTCACCGGGGTTGGAGACGCTCTTTTTGTCGCTACCCGTCCATTTGCTGAAATCTATGACCCCGTATCGATTCAGGCTGTAGCCAACCAGGGCTACGCCAACCAGGAAAATAAGAACCCATCCACCGCGTTCAATTTTCACCGCCATGACCTTTTCCTCCCCCGCTTGTTGCTACAGCGCCTGAAGGCGCATTGATAAGTTCGGCACGGTATGCCTGAAGGCATACGCTGATACGAATCACAGTTGAGCCTGAATTGGTACTAGAACTGGTCTCATAATTCTCCTGCGCGCAGGCTGTCCGGCCCTCAAGGGCTAAACAGTTTGCTGAAAAACTAGATTGTTCGTCGCGTCGTTCCCTCAGCGGCTAAAGCCGGCACTGGAAATAGGGCGTTTATCGCAGCGGTAAACCGCTGCGCCACCCAAAAGCAAGACCAACATCGAGTTTTTCAGCAACTGTAAAGCCCACGTTCTTATCAGTCCTGAACGGCACGGCTGAAGCCGTGCCCTACCCAAAACCATTTACCAACGGCACGGCTTGAAGCTGTGCCCTTCCCAAAACATTTATGAGACCAGTTCTAATTACACTGGCAGCATGATCTGTACTAGCTGCGTTGTGGTTCTTTCGCGGCAATGGTTTTTTCCGCGCTCGCTGGCGCGGCTGCCTGCGGAGATGCCAGGCCCATTTCGATTTTGAATTGCTTCACCAGTTCCGCCGCCTGGAGTTTTTCCGCGTCGTCGTCAATCTTGATCTTCTGCTGATCCACATTGCTCATGGCCATATCCATGCGCGCTTCGTTGACGGCAGTCGTCTCCTCGATCTTGCGGACCATCTCGTCGTGCGTCTGACTGATTCCGGCAACTTCAAATTGCTCCATGGCATCGGCGACCTTCTTCTGCCACTGGGAGCGGCGATAGTCGGCGATGGCATTCAACGCCTCTTGCGTTTTGCGCTCCTTCTCGCGCATGAAAGCCTGCTTCACGGCCATGGCTTTGTCGAAGGCGGCGCGGGCGGTGGTGAGCTGTCCCTGATTTCTGGCCAAAGCGCCCTTGGTCTGCTCCAATTGCGCCGCATAGGTGCCGGCAATGTCGTCGCGACCGGCCTGAATCGCGCTCTTCACGCGAGCGGTCAAACTGGCGACGTCATCTTTGTATTTCGCTTCTTCTCTTTCGAGCAGCGTAACGTTGGCCTTGACCATGGCGATGCTCTCGTTCATGCGCGGCACCTGGTCATTCATGTCGCGGATATTCTGCTGGAGAATCATCTCGGGGTCCTCCGCCACCGAAATGAAGAAGCCCATGAACGACCGTATCACTCGCGTCAACCTTTGCCACATAAATCCTCCTGTTCAGGAACGCTACGCTGTTTTCGATGTGGGCGGCGGCGCATTTCCATCGCCCGTCGTAATGGGGTTTTCGCTGACAAAATATCCGACTGCGTCGGCGATCTTTTTTTCTGCCTGCTGTTTTTTGAGCCGCCAGCCGGTAAAGCGCTCTTTCTCCCGCGAAACTTCTTCGTTGTTGCTTTGGATCTTCGCTCGCTGCTCGGTCACATACTTGTCAATCTG
>Ga0074044_10000525_pt1 | contig 36891 bp, 35 predicted proteins | sample BogForMeECP23OM1_FD_94443 | JGI IMG/M metagenome (GOLD analysis project Ga0074044, IMG submission 94443) | Bog forest soil microbial communities from Calvert Island, British Columbia, Canada - Bog Forest MetaG ECP23OM1 | ecosystem: Environmental > Terrestrial > Soil > Wetlands ...
CATGATGGCGTCGCCGATATATTTGTCGATCGTGCCCTTGCGCTCGATGATGGCGTTGGTCAGCGGCGTGAGGAAGCGGTTCATCAGCCGGGTGAGGCCCTGCGGATCGTCCTTGTAGCGCTCCGAGATGGTGGTGAAGCCGCGCACGTCGCTGAACAGGATGGTCATGCGCCGTTCCTCGCCGCCGAGCACCAGCTTTTCCGGCGACCGTGCGAGCTGCTCGACCATGTGCGGCGACAGATAGTAACCGAAGGCGGAGCGGATTTGCTGACGCTGCTTTTGCTCGCGGAAATAATTCACGAAGGTGAGCACGAGATAGATCAGCCAGCACGACATCAGCGGATAGGTGAAATCGACGAGCAGGTCGTGCGCGACGAAGAAGTACCACGACAGGCCGATGAGGCCGGCGATCAGGATGGCGCCGAGCAAAATCACGGTGACAGCCGAGAGCAGCGGTGCCGCCGCGATGATAGCGAGGCCGCCGACGATCGCGACCGCGAGTTCGGCGGCAATCGTCCAATTCGGCTCCGACAGCAGCGCATTGCCGAACACATTTTCCAGAATCTGGGCGTGGACCTCGACGCCGGGAAACACCGCGTCGAGCGGCGTCGTTTTGGTGTCGAGCAGGGCGATCGCCGACGTGCCGATGAGCACCAGCTTGCCTTGCACGCGGTCGGACGGCACTTTGCCTTGCAGCACGTCCTTGGCGGAGACATAGCGACCGGGATCGTGATGATTGAAATAGATCCACAATTGCCCCTTGCCGTCGGTGGGGAGGCGGAAGCGTGGGAAATTCAGGCTTTGCACACCGCCTTGGTCGGCGCGGATGAGAATCGAATCGGAGTTCGCGACGACTCGCAGCATTTCCAGCGTCAGCGAGGGAACGATCGCTCCTTGCGCCTCCATGATGGCGGCCGCGCGCCGCACGATTCCGTCGTGCTCCTCCACCGCGGTGAAAACGCCGCGCCCGGCGGCAGCCCGCTCGATCTCGGGCACGTTGCGCAGCAACGTAGGAAAATGGTCGAGGAAACGACTCGGATCAGGCCCGAGGATGGCGACGCCGGTATGCGGCACGTCGGTTGCGGGCTTTGCCGACGGGATGGTGGTGGAGACCGACTGCCCGACGATGACGCGCGCGTGTCTGATCGCAGCCGCCAAAACTTCGTCATTGCTCGGCAGATTGCCGAGCTTGGCGCGGGTCTCCTCGTCGATGCCGCGAAAGCTTCCTGCCGCGATGCCCGGCGACATGCGATCGGGCTCGGCGAAAACGATGTCGAAGCCGATCGCGACGGCGCCAAGCTCGCTGATGCGCGTGACCAGGTCAGCGATCATGGTCCGCGGCCAGGGCCATTGCCCGAACGCCTCGAGGCTCGCTTCGTCGATATCGACGATGACGACCGGCCGTACCGTCTGTTGGCGCGGGCGCAGCACCTGAAACAGATCGAACGTCCGCAGCCGCACTTCCTCGAGCGGCCGCGGGTCGACGACGCGCAACGGCACCAGCGCGAACAACAGCACCATGCACACCGCTCGCGCCAGACCAAACTGTCGCGCCCAGCGGGCTAGCCTCTTCATGACCTTGCAGATCCCCCGCGCTACGCCCGTTCCGATGGCCGCACGACCGCGCCGAAGCAATTATAGCAAGCGGACATCGCTTTATCCTCCCCCGCGGAGCCAAGCGCGGCGGGGCAGGGTGAAGAGGCGGTTATTTCTCGCGGACTGAACGCATGAGCTGATCGTGCAGCGGCTTGATCAGATAGGAGACCAGCGTGCGCTCGCCGGTTTGGATGAAGGCTTCGACCGGCATCCCGGGCGTGAGCTTGGCCGGGCCAAGACGACCGACCTCGCCGGAGTTTATCGAGATGCGGACCAGATAATAGCTCTGACCGGTGCGCTGGTCGTTGGTGGTATCCGCCGGGACGCGCGAGACGGCGCCGTTGAGCTCGGGCGTCGTGCGCTGATTGAATGCGGAGAAGCGCAGCACGACCGGCTGGCCGAACGCCACCAGATCGATGTCCTTGGGCTCGACCTTGACCTCGACCGACAGCTTGTCGGACTCCGGCACGATCAACATGATCGGGTCGCCGGCCGAGATGACGCCGCCGACCGTGTTCGCCGTCGATTGGAAAACCACGCCGTCCTGCGGCGCGCGGATGTCGGTGCGCTTGAGCTGATCCTCCGCCGTCACCTTGCGCTCGACGTATTCGCCGATCTTGCTGTCGATCTCGCGAAGCTCCTTGGCGACATCGCTGGAGAGGTCCTGGTCAACCTGGAGGATTTGCAGCTCGATCTCGGCGATTTTGCCCTTGGCCTCCGCCGCGGCGGCGATGAGCTGACCGCGCTCGCCTTGAATCCGGGCTTCGTCGCGCTCCAGCGACGTCAGCCGGTTGAGCTGGACCAGATTCCTCTGCCACAGATCGCGCACGCCCGCGAGCTCCTGATCGATGAGCGCCGTCTCCTTGGCCTTGGCGTCCTGCTGCGCGGCGAGCCCGGTGATCTGCTCCTGCAATTGCTTGATGCGCTGCTGGAGCTGATCCTTCTGGCCGAGACGCGCGTTGCGCCGGAGATCGAACAGCTTGCGCTCGCTATCCAACGCCTCCTTGACGTCCGGATCGTCGATATGATCGGCAAGCTCCTTCGGCACCGCGACGGTGTCGGCGCCGTCGCGCTCGGCGGCGAGACGGGCCTTGCGCGCATAGAGTTCGGTGAGACCCTTGGTGACGATCGCCAGGTTGGCGCGGGTCACGGTCTCGTCGAGTTGAATAAGAATGTCGCCCGCCTTCACCCGGTCGCCGTCGTGCACACGCACCTCGCCGACGACTCCGCCGGTCGGGTGCTGCACTTTCTTGATGTTCGAATCGACGACGACGGTGCCCTGGGCGATGAGCGCGCCGGAGATTTCGGCGGTCGATGCCCAGCCGCCGACGCCGACCGCGAGCACCGCCATAAGGATGCTGCCGGCCCAAATGTGCCGGCGGATCGAAGCGCCGGAACTCGGCGACGCGTTGCTGTTCATCCCGCTCCACCCTGTTCCGGCACCACCTTCAACGCCCGCGGCGGCGTCGACGGCTGGATCACGCGGTTGAGGACTTCCTCTTTCAGCCCGAACTGCTGCTGGTGGCCCTTGGCCATGACCAGAATGTAGTCGACGCCCGCGATTGCGCTGGGACGATGCGCAACCACGACAGCGATCGCGCCGCGGGCGCGGATGCCGAGAATGGCGCGCGTCAGGGCTTCGTCGCCTTCCGCATCGAGATTGGAGTTGGGCTCGTCGAGGACGACCAGGAACGGGTCGCGATACAGCGCGCGCGCCAGCGCGATCCGCTGCGCCTGGCCGGCCGACAGCGCGTTGCCATGATCGCCGACGTTGGTCTCATAACCGTCCGGCAGATTGACGATGAGGTCATGGACGCCGGCAGCCTGCGCGGCGGCGAGGACGGCCTCCGCATCGGGCGGCTCCTCGAACCGCGCGATATTCTGCGCCACGTTGCCGGGGAACAATTCGACGTCCTGCGGCAGATAACCGATGTGCCGGCCGAGCGCCTCCGGCGACCACTGATCGATGCTGGCGCCATCGAGGCGGACGGTCCCGCGCGCCGGCGTCCAGACGCCGACCAGCATGCGAGCCAGCGACGACTTTCCCGACGCGGTCGGCCCGATCACGCCGAGCGCCTTGCCGCCGGCGAGCGAAAAGTTCACGTCCTGGCAGACAATCTTCGGTCCGCCCGGCGGCGCCACGGCCGCGCTCTGGACGACGAGCGTGCGTACCGGCGGCCGCAGCGGCATCGGCTGGCTCGGCGGCGGCAGGTGTCCCAGCAACCGCGACAGCCGCTGCCAGCCTTGCCTGGCGCCGACGAAGCCGCGCCAGTTGGCTATGGCAAGGTCGACCGGCGCGAGCGCGCGGCCGCCCAAGATCGAACCGGCGATGATGATGCCCGCGGTGGATTGCTGATTGATCACCAGCCAAGCGCCGACCGCGAGAATTGCCGACTGCAGCATCAGGCGCAAAACCTTCGACATCGCGCCGAGCCCGCCGGCGACATCGCTGGCGCGCTGACTAGACGCGACGTATTTGCGGTTGAGGTCGTTCCAGCGCTGCGCGATGCGGCCGACCATGCCCATCGCCGTGATCGCCTCGGCGTTGCGTCGGCTCGCTTCCAGCAGCGCGTTGCGCGCCACCGCAAATTGCGTGGCGTTGCGGGTTGGTCGCCGCGTCGCCAATTCGGTCAGGACCGTGAGCGTGACGAGGATGATCGCGCCGACGAGCGCGGTAAGCCCGATATACGTGTGAAATAGAAAGCAAATGACCAGGTAGACCGGCATCCATGGCAGATCGAACAAGGCGATCGGGCCGATCCCGGAAAGAAACCCGCGCACCGAATCGAGGTCGCGGATCGGTTGCGCGCCATCGCCCTTGCCGCCGGTCTTGAGCGGCAGTCGGACGATGGCGTCATAGACGCGCAAACTCATCGCCTCATCGAGGCTGTTGCCGATGCGCACCAGGATACGGCTGCGGATCATGTCGATGACGCCCTGCGCGGCATAGAGGCCCGCCGCCATGATCAACAGAGCAACGAGCGTCGGGACACTGCGGCTCGGCAGCACACGGTCGTAAATTTCGAGCATGAACAGCGCGCCGGTGAGCATCAGGAGGTTGCTCATGCCGCTGAACAGAGCGATGGCGAGGAAAGCGCGCCGGCACGCGGCAAGCGCGGCGGCGAGTTCGGAACTCGCGGGCGGCTGTCGCAGCGGACCGAGGGACTGAGCCATCAGGGTGCGTACCACCGTAATAGGTCGAATACCACTTCCCCGCCTGCGAGCGATGGGCAGCGGACGCGCAAAGCGCCAGAACAGCGATATCCCCGACCAGGCGCGCCAGGACCATCATAGCCTTAGTCAAGGATCCGGTGCGGCGGGTTCATAACCATTAGTTAACGATGCCAAAGGGGCCTGACACGCGGCTGCAACGGCGCGGCCGGCGCCGAGCCCGGCTCCCGGCCCTACGGCTGCACCCGTCACGGGAAATATTCCTATGAAGCCCGAGGCGCAGCCGGCACCCAGCCGCGACCATTCAGCCCCGGCAAGGCCGGCGCGTGCGCCGCAACGCTGCAATAAAAATACCAACGCGTCGACGGGCCGGAGCCTGCGTTCTCAGGCCGGCGCCGCCACCCGCTGCGAAGCTTAACTACAGGTATGAAAGTCAGGAGCGGGAATCGAGGGAGAGCCCGATGCTGAACGCCTTCTGGCGCGTAGCGCCTTCAGATCGTTTCAGCTTCTTGGCTATTCTGCCCGCCGGGGTCTTCTTGCGCGCCATCGCTTTCAGGTCGCGGATCTCGCCTGCAGTCCATGCGCGCCGCTTTTTTGCTCTCTTAGCCATAATACCTCCCTTTCAACAAAGGTAGCTTGTATCCCGTATGGGAGCGAAAGAAAAGTCAGCAGATGGGATAGCGATCATGATGATTGAAGTCGAGCCCTGACCCGCCAACGCGCCCACAGCTAAAGCGAGCCAAGTTAACAAACCGTTTGTTAGATTGTTCTTAGCGCGTCGTGGGCTAAGAAGCAAATCCAACTTGCATGGCTGTCCCCAGCAATTTTTGATAGGTCGGGCGATCGCGTGCGCCGTCTCGCCCGGCGCCACGGTCGCGCCAATCAAAAAACAGAACAGGACCGATCGCGGCTGCCGCGACCAATGGTCAGCAAATATCCACCCCCTGACATCATAATCATACCCCTGACATCGTTTGGACCCATTGCTCGGCACGATGCATTCGGACAAGCTGCGTCGGCTGAGCGTCGCTTCGGGGCATCGGCTCGGGAGATCGTGATGAGAAATTTTGCACGTAAATCAATCCTCTGGCTGCTTGTCATGCTGGCGTTGGCGCTCGGCCAGCGCACCAGCCATTCGGCCGAGATGCGCTTTGCGCTGGTGATCGGCAACGACGAGTACAAGACCGCAAAACTGGCGACGCCCGCAAACGACGCGGGGCTGGTGGCCGACGCGCTTCAGGCTGCGGGATTCACGGTCACGGGCGCGCGGAACCTCGACCAAGCGACGCTGCGGGAATCCTTTCGTGAATTCCTCGGCCAGGTTTCAGCCGCCGGGCCGGATGCGGTTGCCGTCGTCTATCTCGCCGGCTTTGGTTTGCAATTCGAAGGCGAGAATTATTTCGTCCCGGTCGACGCCGATATCCAGCGCGAGGTCGATGTCCCGCTCCAGGCCATACGGATCTCGGATTTCACCCAACCACTTGCCGCGCTGCCGGGCCGGGTGAAGATCGTCATTCTCGACGCCGCGCGGCAAAATCCGTTCGCGCGCGGCGGTCAGCCGCTGGCGAGCGGACTGGCGCTCGTCGATCCCATCCACGGCATGGCGGTGGCGTTCAATGCGGCGCCAGGCACGGTGGCGCCGGAGGAGCAAGGTCCTTACGGCGCTTATGCGACCTCGCTCACCGAAATGATCGCGGCTGGCGGGCTTGGCCTCGACGACCTGTTCGCGCGGCTTCGCCTACGCGTCAGTGATCTCAGCAAGGGCGCCGAAGTCCCCTGGTACGTCTCCCAGATCGACGGCCCATTCTTCATGACCGAACGCGCCGTCGATGCGCCACCGCCGCCAAATGTCGTGCCGCTCGCCGACGTTCGCGACAAACCCCTGCGCGATTTTCCGAGCGTCGATGATGCCTACGCGGCGGCGCTCGATCGCGACAGCATCGACGGCTATGAGCAATTCCTCGCGATCTATCCGAATAGTCCATACTCGACGCGCGTCGCCGCGATGCTCGCTGTCCGCCGCGAGGAGATCATCTGGCGCCGCTGCGTGGTGGCCGATACGCCGCCGGCCTACTGGTCGTATCTGCGCCGGTATCCGAACGGACCGCACGTCTGGGATGCGCGGCGGCGATTGGCGATGCTCGCCGCGGCGGTCGAACCGCCGCCTGATTTCGCGTTCTATGACTTTGGTGTCCCGCCACCGCCGCCAGACGAACTGGTTTTTGTCGACCAGCCGATCTTGATGTTCGTGGGCCCCCGCTTCGCGCCGCCGCCGCCACCGCCGCTGTTCTTCTTGCCGCCGCGACCGCGGGAATTCGTGATGCTGCCGCCGCCACCGCCGCCGCGCGAACGCTTCGGTCTGCCAATTCCCGCCGCGGCCGCCGTTCCCAGATTCGTCAGACCGCCGCCGTCGGTAGAGTTCCGGCGGCCGCCGGAAGGCCCGGGCGGACCGCCCGGCGCGCGACCGACCTTCCATGTCTCGCTGCCGACTGCGGTGCAGCACGGTGTGCCTGGTGCGCCGCCTGGTACACCGCCTGGGCCCGGCATTCACGTCGGACCCGGCGCGCCATCGGCGCCGCTTCCGACGCCATCCCATGCGGGACCCGGGGCAGTGCCGCCGCCGCCGCCGCCACATCCGGCGCCGGTCATAACGCACCCTGCAGCGCCGCCGCCGCCACCGCATCCGGCGCCACCGGCCGGCGCGAAGCCGCCGCCGTGTCCGCCCGGCAAGACACTGACACCCCAGGGCTGCAAATAGCCCGCAGATAGCAAACAGCCTGCAGATAGAATGACCATCGATGCGGGCCGACGACCTCGACGTTGCCGGCCCCTCCGATTCCATGCCCTCGCTGGCTCTCTTCCCCTAACGATTGCGAAAGGTCCTCAGGCTATTGTGCAGTTCGATTCCTGAAGGATTGAGGTTGATGCAGACACTTCTCCTGAGCTGCCTTTTCGGCGCCGTGTGCACGATGGTCCTGTGGGTTCTCAGCTCGGTAGCGGCAAAGCGCGATCAGATGATGCGCCGTGGCGGAAAGCTCTTTCCACCCGAGGAATTTTGACGCAGGTAGCGGCCGGCAATGCGCATCGCTTGCCTTGCGGTCTTCGCCGCGATCGTGCTGGTCGCGGCCGTGACCGGCACCGGCGCCCAGACGACCGCGTTGTCCTGTCACGGCACGCAGCAGCCCAAGAAGGTCGCCGAACTGCTGTTCGGCCGCGACATCGGTCACCGTGTCGGCGTGAGCGAATCCGATTTCGCCCGCTTCGTCGCGCGCAAAATGATGCCGCGCTTCCCCGACGGCCTGACCGTGACTGATGCGGTCGGACAGTGGCGCGATCGCGACAGCGGCAGGATCGTGCGTGAGCCCAGCAAGCACGTCGAGATCGTGCTGCCCGGCAACGACGATGATGAAGCGCGCCTCGACGCCATCGTGACCGCCTACAAGCGCACGTTTCGCCAGCAGGCGGTCGGCGTCATCGTGCGGTCCGCCTGCGTCGCGTTCTAGATTCAAGTTCGCCGCGCGACCGGCTCGGGGCTTGCGGCCGGCATCCCGCCTTCCTAATTTCAATGAAAGGGACGCTGCAAGCCCAGCGAAGTGGCCGCCGATGAATGCGTGCATGGATGAACTCAAGCTCGTCGCCGTCGACAAGGATGACATCGAAGTGGTGTCGGCCCATGTTCAGGACGCCCTCGTCAGGGTCGGCGATATCTTTTGGCAGCCGCGCGAGCATCGCTTCGTGATGGCGCTCAACCGTTTCGATTGGATGACGGCCGTCGAGGCAAAGCCTTATGCCAAGGCGGATTACCGACGTTGCCGGACCGCCTTGCGGTTCGAGCGCGTGCTCGGCTGCAAATGCCGCGGTCTTGACCCATCGAACAAGGACGCGCAGCTCAATCTCCTCGCCGTTGAATTCGCCGAGCGCGATTGCCCCGCAGGCAGCGTGACGCTGACCTTCTCAGGCGGCGGGGTCATTCGTCTCGATGTCGAATGCCTCGAAGCGGAACTCGCCGATCTCGGCGAGGTTTTTACGGCGGAGCTGTGCCCGGATCACTTCGCCGCCGGTCCGGCGCTGACGTGAGCCGCCTGCTATGATTCGTCATTCTGGATCGCCGGCCCCGGAATGACGAGTGCGGCTCAGGCCGTTCGCGGCCGCCGCGCCGATGGTGAAGCAAAGAGTTTCATCAGCACAACGATGACGGCGAGCGTCGCCGCATAGACGATGAGCTGCATCGCGGTCGGCTGATCGACATATCCTATCAGGGTATGCAAGGCCCGGCCCAGGAAACTTGAATCGCTCAAGATCCAGGACGTGTCCCACACCGTCTCGTCGAGCGCGGTGAGGATATCGGCCTGTTCGAGGAAGGCGATCGCCTGGGCCGCCATGCCAGCGGCCAACAACGCGATCAACGCGCTGGTGACGCCGAACAGATAGCGCGTCGGTATCGTGATAAGACCGAGATAGGTCATCAGGCAAACAAGCGAGCCGAGAATAAGCCCGATGCAGCCGCCGATCACCATGGCGAGACTCGCGCCGCCTTGCGCCGCCGCTACCCCATAGAGAAACAGCACGACTTCGGAGCCCTCGCGCAAGACCGCGATCGCCACCACGACGCCGAGCGCCGCGAGCGATTTCGAGCCCGCGACCACCGCCTGGCCTGCCGCGCGCAGCTCGGCGGCCATCTCGCGGCCGTGCCGCGCCATCCACACGTTGTGCCAGGTCAGCATCAATACGGCAAAGCCAAGAATGGATGCGTTGAACATTTCCTGGCCGCTGCCGCCAAACAGTTCCGACAAGCCTCCGGTGAAGACCGCCACCACGCAGGCGCCGAGCACGCCGGCGGCAACGCCGCCCGCAATCCAGATGCCGCGTCCTGCGACGCCGGACGTCACCGCCATCACGATGCCGACGATCAGTCCGGCCTCGAATACTTCACGAAAAACGATCAACAGCGCGGCAAGCACAGGGACCTCATTGCAGACGCTCACACGCCATGCTCATGGCACGACCAAAAAGCCCTGCGTCTCATGGTGGAAATCGTCGTAGAAGTTGTATCGGCCCGGCGCGAGCGGCCGCACATAGACGACGATCTCGCTGCCCACCGGGACGATCTTCTCGAAGTGCAGATCGCTGCTTTCGAATTCGGAGACGATAGAATTGAGGTTTTTGACGTGAAAGGCGATCGGCTTTCCGGCCGGCGCGTGCACCTCGGCAGGCTCGAACTGATGATCTTTGAGGGTCAGCGACAGCGTGACCGTGTCATCGGCGTTGGCGACGCGCGGGCTCAGAATCAGCGCCGACGCGAGCAGCGTCGATGCAAGGAGGAGACTTAAGCCGTTGCGCCGGCGGATCCGTGGGCCGATCGTCGTGAGTTCTGGTTCGGTCATGACTGGCAACTTACCCGTCGTCCATTCTAAATAAGGTTCTCAAGGAGGAGTTGGGCAACAATAGAGTTTTTGTCAATCATATAGCCCAACATTAGAATTGTTATAATAACTCAGTGGCGCTACGCGTCTTCGCGCACTAATGTCGCGATTGCGAAGTTCGCAAGTGCTTGCGGCATACTCTGATGCCAACTTCGGCATCCAAAGCGACACTGGCGACTCTATAAATTCCAGTGCGGTTTTCGGATTTGAAGTTCCCCACCGAGTTTGCCGCTGGATTGAGGAACTTCAAATCCACCGCACGAGTACAGGTCAGGACCATGGCGATCCGCCTCGACACACGCTCCGGCGATTTTGCGCAAAAATTCCGCGCGTTTCTCGACACCAAGCGCGAAACATCGGCCGACGTCGAGGCGACGGTGCGCGCGATCATTGCCGACGTCGCCGCCCGCGGCGATCCTGCGCTCAAGGATTACACGCAAAAATTCGATCGGCTCGATCTCGACCGGGTCGGGCTCAAGGTGATGCAAGAGGAAATCGCCGCCGCGGTGAGCGCCTGCGGCCGACCTGCGCTCGCCGCGCTCGAACTCGCACGCGACCGCATCGAGGTTTTTCACCGCCGGCAGATGCCGCAGGACGATCGCTTCACCGACACGCTTGGCGTCGAACTCGGTTCGCGCTGGACGGCGATCGACGCAGTCGGGCTCTACGTGCCGGGCGGCACCGCCGCCTATCCCTCCTCCGTGCTGATGAACGCCGTGCCGGCCAAGGTCGCCGGCGTGCCGCGGATCGTGATGGTGGTGCCGGCGCCCGGCGGCGAACTCAACCCGCTCGTGCTCGCGGCGGCGAAACTCGCCGGCGTCGATGAGATTTATCGTATCGGCGGCGCGCAGGCGATCGCGGCACTGGCTTACGGTACCGCAACCATCGCGCCGGTCGGCAAGATCGTCGGGCCCGGCAACGCCTATGTGGCCGCCGCCAAGCGCATGGTGTTCGGCAAAGTCGGCATCGACATGATCGCGGGACCCTCCGAGGTGTTGATCATCGCCGACCGGGACGGCAATCCGGACTGGATCGCCGCCGACCTTTTGGCCCAGGCCGAGCACGACGCCAGCGCGCAGGCGATTCTCATCACCGACGACGAAAAGCTTCCCGGCGCGGTCGAACGCGCGATCGCGAGCCAGCTTGCACAATTGCCGCGCGGAAAAGTCGCCGCGGCTTCCTGGCGCGATTTCGGTGCGATGATTCTGGTGCGCAATCTCGACGAGGCGGTGCCGCTGGCCGACGCCATCGCGCCGGAGCATTTGGAAATTGCAGCAGGCGGCGCCGACGAACTCGCCCAGCGCATCCGCAATGCCGGCGCGATCTTCATCGGGGCCTACACGCCGGAAGCGATCGGCGATTATGTCGCCGGCCCGAACCACGTGCTGCCGACGGCGCGGTCGGCGCGATTTTCCTCCGGGCTCGGCGTGCTCGATTTCATGAAACGCACTTCGATCCTCAAATGCGGGCCCGAGCAATTGCGCGCGCTCGGCGGCGCCGCGATCACGCTCGGCACGGCGGAAGGGCTCGATGGCCACGCCCGCTCCATCGCCATTCGGCTCAACCGCTGATGGCGCGCTCGCCCCGCAAGGATCGCCCCGACCGCCTCGCGGCGGTAACGCTCGACGAGGCTTCGCTCGGCAGTTCCAGCGACGACATCGAGCATGAGCGCAGAGTGGCGATCTACGATCTCATCGAAGAGAACAAATTCAGGCCGATCGGCCACGACGGCGGCCCCTACGCGCTCCAACTCGGGATGCGCGGCAACCGGTTGGTTTTCGATATCCGCCTGACCGACGGCACGCCGGTGATCGCTCACATGCTTTCGCTGGCGCCGTTCCGCGGTATCGTGAAGGACTACTTCGTGGTCTGCGATAGCTATTACACGGCGATCCGCACGGCGACGCCGGATCGCATCGAAGCGCTCGACATGGGCCGCCGGGGGCTGCACGACGAGGGCTCGCGCATCGTGATGGAGCGGCTCAAGCGCAAGGTCGAGCTCGATTTCGATACGGCGCGGCGGCTGTTCACATTGATCACGGTGCTGCACTGGAAGGGCTGAGGGGCCCGATGCCGGCAGCCGCGAACCGACCGGTGACGCGCCCCTTGGCGGTGCTGTTCGCCTGCGGTCTCAATGCCCTGCGCTCGCCCATCGCGGCGGCTTTGTTTGCGCAAATGTTCGGCCGCGCGAGCTATGTCGGTTCGGCCGGCGTGCGCAAAGGCGAGCTCGATCCGTTCGCCGTCGCCGTCATGGCGGAGATCGGCATCGACATTTCGCGGCACAAGCCGGTCAGCTTCGAGGAGCTGGACCAGTGGGAGGGTCTGAATTTCGACCTCATCGTCACGCTGGCGCCCGAAGCGCATCACCGGGCGCTGGAACTGACCCGGACCAGCGCTGTCGACGTCGAATATTGGCCGACGGCAGACCCGACCGTCATCGAAGGCAGCCGCGAGCAACAACTCGAAGCTTATCGGGAGCTGCGCGACCGGCTTCTGGCGCGTATCAGGGAACGTTTCGCCGGACCGCGCACGGGTAATGAATGAAAATCGTGATTGTCCTCATCCGCTCGTTCCTGGCATGCGTTGGCTAGATTCGCGCTGGCGCGGCAATGAACGGAAGCATGTGCAGGCAGTTGTAGAGCGGCCCGTCATCCGCTAGGTTCCGCGCCAATTTTGGCCGTGCGCGGCCGCGCCACCAATTCCGGATCGCGAATGGCGAAGGAAGAACTCTTGGAGTTTCCCGGTGTCGTGACGGAGCTGCTTCCGAACGCCACCTTCCGGGTCAAGCTGGAGAACGAGCATGAGATCATCGCCCATACGGCGGGACGCATGCGCAAGAACCGCATCCGCGTGCTCGCCGGCGACAAGGTGCTGGTGGAGATGACGCCCTACGACCTGACCAAGGGTCGCATCACCTACCGCTTCAAGTGATATCGCCGCCTCGATTCTTTGCCGACAAGAGCGCACCGACGTGATTGGCCGTCCGAAATTCGTGCTCGCCTCCGGCTCGCCGCGCCGGCTCGCGCTGATCAATCAAGCCGGCATCGAGCCCGACGCGCTGCGCCCGGCCGATATCGATGAGACGCCGAAGCGGGGCGAACTGCCGCGCGCCTGCGCGACGCGGCTGGCGCGCAGCAAGGCCGAGGCGGCGCTCGCCATGGTGCGCATCGACGAAGAGCTGAAAGGCGCCTACATCGTTGCCGCCGACACCGTGGTCGCCGTCGGCCGGCGCATTCTGCCGAAGGCGCAGTTGCTCGACGAGGCGGCGCAGTGCCTAAGGCTGCTGTCCGGCCGCAATCACCGCGTCCATACCGCCGTGTGCCTGGTGACGCCGAAGGAGACGTTCCGGCAACGCCACGTCGAGACGCGCGTGCGCTTCAAGCGGCTGTCGGATGAGGACATCGAGGCCTATCTCGCTTCCGGCGAATGGCGCGGCAAGGCGGGCGGCTACGCGGCGCAGGGTATTGCCGGAACTTTTCTGGTGAAAATCGTCGGCTCCTATTCCAACATCGTCGGCCTGCCGCTGTACGAGACCATGACGCTGCTTGGCGGCGAAGGCTTTCCGATCCATTTCGGCTGGCTCAACGCGATGGGAGTGTAGCGCGACCGCGCGCGCCCCCCATATTCCAGTCATGGCCGATGCGCAAAACCGCAAGGCGTGCCCGATCTGCGGCAAGCCCGCCGACGAGCGGCATAAGCCGTTCTGCTCGAAACGCTGCGCCGACGTCGACCTCCACCGCTGGTTCTTCGGCAGCTATGCCATCCCGGTGACGGACGACGAGGAAGAGGACGAGCGGCGCAACGACGAGGAGCCGAACTGAAGTACTTTGCGTAGGTTTCCCGGGCGCTGCGCAGCACGAAGCCGAAAGCGCGTTTACGCGCGTCTTTGACGCGCTATGGCGGCGTGATGCGCCGCAGACCCGGGACCTTCACAAACGCCCAGCCTGAAACGATCCCGGATCAGCAGTGCAGCACTGCGCTCCGCTCGTGCCGCACAGCATCCGGGACACGCGAATTCGCTGCCGACCCTATTCTGGACAGCCGGAAACCGAGCCTCTATAACACGCCGCTCTCGCCGGCCCGGCTTGCCGGGTCCCGCGCAGCGAGCGCCCGCAGTGGGCCCAGGTAGCTCAGTTGGTAGAGCACTGCACTGAAAATGCAGGTGTCGGTGGTTCAATTCCGCCCCTGGGCACCACCACCAAAATTCGGTTTTGATTCTGCTCAGTTTTTTCTTGAAAAAGTCCCACCCAAGAAATCGGAATCAAACTCTATGTACTTTTGACAGCAACCCGACTTGTGCGTCGTCCAATGTCCGCTTTCGGGGCTAAGGCGGCCGCGTCTCTGTTCAGGTCGCGGGGCAGCATCTGATGTGGTGGACGGCGCCCGCTCCCGGCAACGAAGTGCCATAGGGTGATCGTTGTCATCGAATCACATCAGGGAGCCGTCCACATGCAAGTTACCACGATCGGTTTGGATATCGCCAAGAACGTGTTCCAGGTTCACGGCATCGACGCCAGCGAGAAGGTTGTCGTTCGGAAGCAGCTACGGCGCAGCCAGGTGCTGGCATTCTTCACGGCGCTGCCGCCCTGCCTGGTCGGCATGGAGGCCTGTGCGACTTCCCATTATTGGGCGCGTGAACTGACGAAGCTTGGTCATCGGGTGCGGCTGATGCCGGCGAAAGACGTGAAGGCTTACGTCAAGCGCAACAAGAACGATGCCGCCGACGCCGAGGCGATTTGCGAGGCGGTGCGGCGGCCGACCATGCGTTTTGTGCAAATCAAGTCGGTCGAGCAGCAGGGCCGGTTGATGCTGCATCGGGCGCGCGATCTTTTGATGCGGCAGCGGACCCAGGTGATCAATGCTTTGCGGGCGCATTTGGCCGAGCTCGGCATTGTGGCTGCGCAAGGGCGTGAAGGGATCAAGGAGCTGCTGAAGATCATTGCGAGCGAACAGGATGCGCGCTTGCCAGTCGATGCTCACGCGAGCCTCGTCGTGCTGGCGGCGGAGCTTCAGGCGATGCAGACGATGATCGGATCGATCGAGAAGCGGATTATAGCGCAGCACCGCTCGAGCGAGGCGAGCAAGCGGCTGGAGAGCATCCCCGGCATTGGGGTTATGGGGGCCACCGCGATTGCCGCGACTGTCCCGGACCCGAAGGTTTTTCGATCGGGTCGTGATATGGCGGCCTGGATCGGGCTGGTGCCGCGCCAAGATTCGACTGGCGGCAAGCAAAAGCTTGGGCCGATCTCGAAACAGGGCGATCGCTATTTGCGACGCATTCTGGTGGTCGGAGCCTGTGCGGTGTTGCGCTACGCGCGGCAGAAGCCGGAGAAGTATCCTTGGCTCACACAGCTTCTCGCCCGCAAACCGTTCAAGGTGGTGGCAGTGGCGCTTGCCAACAAGATGGCGCGCGTCGCCTGGGCGTTGCTGGCCAAGGGCGGCACCTATCGGGCACCTGGGCTTGCGCCTGTGGTTGCGGCAGCGGCGTAAGGAGTCTGCCGATGGGATGATGAGGTTGCGTCTGTGCGTTCACGAACTGCAGGGGTGATGACGGCATTGATGCGAAACGGTCGAGACCGTCGATCGGGAAAACCGTGATGGGTCACGCGATAGTTGAGCGCGTGCGTTTGTTTGGGACCCGATCAGCGGATTACATCAGGGCCAGCGGCCATAGCGGCTGCATCGCGATGGAGGCAATCCTCTACGCGAAAACAGGCCGAATACATGACCGCACCCGAACGCTTCGCAAAAAAGTCAGATTTGCTCTTGCACCGCGGGCGCCGTCCATACATGACCCATCTGCGACATCGGCGGCTAAATTTGCTGTGATGCACAAATAGACCGATCACGCTAGAATGCGGTCGGCTGCGATCCTCGCCTGAGGGCAACGCATGAGGCGACGGGAGTTCATCACGTTACTTGGCGGAGTAGCGACCGCGTGGCCGCTCGGTGCGCAAGCGCAGCAAACGGCGATGCCGGTGATCGGGTTCCTGCGCAGCACATCGGCCGCCGACTCGACGAATTTTGTGACCTCGTTCCGCCAAGGCCTGAAGGAAACAGGCTTCGTCGAGGGCGAGAACGTCGCAATCGAATACCGCTGTGCGGACAATCAATTAGATCGCCTTTCGGTTCTGATGACCGATCTGGTTCAACTGCCCGTAGCCGTGATTGTCGTCAATGCCCCTGCGGCGCATGTGGCCAAGGGCGCAACCGCGACGGTGCCGATCGTCTTCGTGACCGGGGCTGACCCCGTTAAGGATGGCCTTGTTGCCAGCCTGAACCGACCGAGCGGCAACGTCACGGGAGTGACCTTTCTGGCCGGCCAGTTAGGGGCGAAGCGATTGGAGTTGCTAGCCCAACTCGTGCCCAAGGCGACAACAATTGGCGTGCTGGTCAACCCGGGCAGTCCTGAAACCGAGGTAGAGCGAAAAGACTTGCAGGTTGCGGCGCAGGCTATCGGGCAGCAACTCATCATTCTCGATGTCAGCAACGACCGCGACATTGAAACAGCCTTTGCAACGTTAATGCAACGCGGGGCCGGTGCGCTGCTCGTCGGTTCTGGCCCGTTCCTGACCTCCCACCGAGAGCAACTCGTCGCGCTCGCAGCTCGCGATGCGTTGCCGGCGGTCTATGACTTGCTCGAATTTGTCGTGGCTGGTGGCCTGATGAGTTACGGGACCAGCATCACCGATGCCTATCGTCAGGTCGGCATCTACACGGGCCGGATTCTCAAGGGTGAGAAGCCCGCCGACCTGCCGGTCATGCAGTCCACCAAATTCGAGTTCGCGATCAACCTCAAGACCGCCAAGGCGCTGAACCTCAAAGTGCCGCAGATCATGCAAATGACCGCCGACGTGGTGATTGAATAGTCGATCGGATGTCCGTTCATGGCCCACAGCGACGGTTAGTGCGACGCAGCGATTTGGTTGCTATCGGGGGGATAGCGGACTCGTCTTGGAGGTCGTGAATGTGTCGCGGTTGACCAACACCGGACTCATGCACCGCAACATGATTGGATTGTAAATTACGTCACAGACCGACCGATTGTGGCGTGCTATCGTTCCCCACATTCCAGTGCGCGTGACCCCTGCTGGAGGGTCCGATGGCTATCAACACCGCAAGACGGAAATTCATTGCTTCGCTCGGCGGTGCTGCGGCCTGGCCGCTCACCGCGCAGGCGCAGCAGCTTGCTGGCAGGACTGCCCGGATCGGATTTCTGCGGACCTCGCTTAACGATCCGGTCACTGCGCTGGGCTATCCGGCGTTCCTCGATGAATTGAAAAAGTCTGGTTTCAGCGAGGGCCAAAATCTGACAATCGAAGCGGTGAGGATAGACCAGGATACCCAACGACTTTTCGCCGAAACGGCCGACCTTGTGCGGTCGAACGTGGAATTGCTGGCCACGACCGGCACCGAAATTGCGCTGCAGGCCGCAATCGCCGCTAGCAAAACAATTCCCATCGTCTTCTGGGCCAACAACTTCGATCCGATCGCACACGGCTATGTGAAAAGCTTGGCGCGGCCCGGCGGCAACATTACTGGTGTGGTCTCTCTGCAAACGGAATTGGCCGCGAAACAAGTGGAGCTGCTGACCGAGGCCTTTCCCGAAAGAACCCGATTGGCAGTTCTCTATGACGGGATTTCAGCCGACCAGTTTAGCGCTGCGCAGCGTCAAGCGAACTTGCTGCACTTAGACGTCCGTTCGGTGAAATTGGAAAACCCGCCTTACGATTTTGATGCGGCGTTTCGCAGCCTCGCCGAAGGCTCGCCGCAAATGCTTCTCGTGCTCTCCAGTCCGTTCTTTACGCCTCACCGCTCGCATATTGCCGACCTTGCGATTATTGCCGACCTTGCGATCCAGCAGCGACTGCCTACCATGTTCATCTTCAAGTCCTACGCCCAGGCTGGCGGACTGATCTCCTACGGCAATGACCCTACGGCCATGTATCGTAAGCTCGGGTTTTACGTGTCCAAAATACTCAACGGGGCGAAACCCCTCGATCTTCCCGTTGAGCAGGCCGTAAAATTCGAACTGGTCATCAACCTCAAGACCGCCAAGGCGATCGGCGTCGAACTGTCGACGGCGATCTAGCTCCGTGCCGACGAGGTGATCGAATAAACCTTTTGCAATGCGGTAATTGATGGCGGCGAAGCGCCGGTTAGGGTCACTTTCTGCCGTGCCGGTCGCGCGCGGGCGTGGCCGGTTCACCCCAATAAGCGGACACGACACAGCATAGTGTCGGCGCGCCGTGTGGTGCAGAAATCAAGAATTATGCACCCATCCGGGCTACACGCCCTCCCCCGGCGCCGCCGCGTGAATCGCGAGCGCATGCACGCCGCTCTTGAGCTCGCCGGCCAGCGTGGCGTTGATCATGCGATGGCGTTCCAGCCGGCTCTTCCCGCGGAAGGCTTCCGACACGATATAGAGTCGGAAATGGGTCTCGCCGCCCGGGCGGTGCCCGGCATGGCCCTCGTGGCGATGGGATTCGTCCGCGACGCGCAGGCTCTCGGGATCGAAAGCTTTGCGCAACTTTTCCGTGATGAGGTCCTGCGTTCGCATGTCCGCGACCCTTATCCAGCCCGAGGCGGCGGGGTCAATAGCCGCGACGCGCGGATTTAGAGTCTGTCAAGTCTTGAACCTGCCATCGATCTACCCGCATAATCGTGATAATGCCAACGAACTCGCCCCTCTTTGATCGCATCCGGGTCAAGCCCGACAAGGACCGCCGGCTGCGCGCGGAGCTTCCGGCCTGCCAGTGGCCGGGTTGCGACGCATCGGCCACCCATAGGGCGCCGAAGGGCCGGCTGCGCGCCAGCGAGTATTGGCAGTTCTGCCTCGAACACGTGCGCGAATACAACAATTCGTACAATTTTTTCGCCGGCATGAGCGAGGACGCGATCGCGAAATATCAGAAGGAGGCCATTACCGGCCACCGTCCGACCTGGAAAATGGGCTCGATCGGCGGCAAACGCCGTGACGCCCGGCGCGGTCGGGCCGAATCCCGCGCCACCGGCTGGGCCGCCGAGGACCCGTTCTCGCTGTTCGGCGAGACCGGCGCCCCCGGGACCGGCCATGCGCGGGCCGCGCCCGAGGGCCGCAAGATTTTCAATGCGCAGCGCCGCGCCTTCGACGTGCTCGGCCTTGAAGCCGACGCCAAACGGACCGATATCAAGGCTAAGTTCAAGACCTTGGTAAAGCGGCATCATCCCGACGCCAACGGCGGCGACCGGGGTTCGGAAGATCGGCTTCGGGAGATCATTCAGGCCTATAATTACCTGAAGTCCGCCGGTTTCTGCTGACCTTCCGGGTGGCTTTCGCGGCATTAGGCCTTTCTGCTAGATATACCGTGACATCCGACCGCCGGTGACAGCCGATTCGCGCCTCGGACTTGCTAAGGTTCTTGCCGAGGGCACGGAGGAGCAATGACTCTCGCAACAGACACGGTATCCGGCTTGCCGGACATGAAAGTCTCGATCCGCCAATTGTTCGGGATCGACAGCGATATGGAAGTACCGGCTTATTCCGAGCCGGATGAGTACGTGCCGGATTTCGACGCGGACTACCGGTTCGACAAGCCGACCACGCTCGCCATTCTCGCCGGGTTTGCCCACAATCGCCGGGTGATCGTTACCGGCTACCACGGCACCGGCAAGTCGACCCACATCGAGCAGGTCGCGGCGCGGCTCAACTGGCCGTGCGTGCGGGTCAATCTCGACAGTCACATCAGCCGCGTCGATCTGATCGGCAAGGACGCCATCGTGATCCGCGAGGGCATGCAGGTGACCGAGTTCCGCGACGGCATTCTGCCGTGGGCGCTGAAGAACAACGTGGCTTTGTGCTTCGACGAGTACGACGCCGGCCGTCCCGATGTGATGTTCGTGATCCAGCGCGTCCTGGAATCTTCCGGCCGGCTGACGCTGCTCGATCAGAACAAGGTGATCAAGCCGCACCCCTCGTTCCGCCTGTTCGCCACCGCCAACACGATCGGGCTGGGCGACACGTCAGGCCTCTATCACGGCACCCAGCAGATCAACCAGGGCCAGATGGATCGCTGGTCGATCGTCACCACGCTCAACTATCTGCCGCACGACAACGAGGTCGAAATCGTGCTCGCCAAGGCGAAGCACTACCGCACGGCCGAGGGCCGCGACATCGTCGGCAAGATGGTGCGCGTGGCGGACCTCACGCGCAACGCCTTCATGAACGGCGATATCTCGACCGTCATGAGCCCGCGCACGGTGATCATCTGGGCGGAGAATTCCGAAATCTTCAACGACATCGGCTTCGCCTTCCGGCTGACCTTCGTCAACAAGTGCGACGAGCTGGAGCGGCCGCTGGTCGCCGAGTTCTATCAGCGCTGCTTCGGGCAGGAATTGCCGGAATCGGCGGTCAACGTGGCGCTCTCTTAAGGTCGTCCCCGCGAAGGCGGGGACCCATAACCCCGGTCATGAAATTGATCCGCGAGGATAGTGAATATGGGTTCCGGGTTCGCCTCGCGGCGCCCCGGAATGACGGCTAGGACCATGACCTCCAACATCAAGCCGAAGAGCGCCGCAAAGGAAGCGCCGACCGAACCGTTCAAGCGCGCGGTGGGCGTCTGTCTGCGCGCGATCGCCGGCAAGGGCGATCTCGAAGTGTCGTTCGCGGCCGAGCGTCCCGGCTTGGTCGGCGGCAAGGCGCGGCTGCCCGAGCCGCCGCGCCGGCTCAATGAGCGCGAGGCCGCGATCGTGCGCGGCCACGCCGACTCGATCGCGCTGCGGCTCGCCTGCCACGACCCCGCGGTGCACCGCAAGCTGGCGCCCGGCGGCCAGCAGGCGCGCGCGGTGTTCGAGGCGGTCGAGCAGGCCCGCGTCGAGGCGATCGGAGCGCGCCGCATGGGCGGCGTGGCAAAAAATCTCACCGCCATGCTCGACGATCGCTTCCACCGCGGCAAATTCGACGAGATCACCGACCGCGCCGATGCGCCGATCGAGGATGCCCTCGCCATGATCGTGCGCGAGCGGCTGACCGGCGAGACGCCGCCGGCGACCGCGCGCAAGCTCGTCGAACTGTGGCGTCCGCTGATCGAGGAGCGCGCCGGCCGCAATCTCGATCGCCTCGAGCGCGTGCTCAACGACCAGCGCCGCTTCGGCGACGTGGTGCACGACCTGCTCGATTGCCTGGACATGGGCGAGGATCGATCGAGCGAGTCCGACGAGGAGGAAGGCGACGACGGCGACGAAGAGAACCGCAAGGATGAGCAGGGCCAGGACGGCGAGGCGTCCGATTCGGCCGACAGCGAGCGCATGAGCATGGAGGCCGAGGCCTCGGCCGACGAATTGCCCGACAGCAGCTCGGAAGCGGTCGATGCGTCGGCCGCCGACATGGCCGACGACGCGGAGATGGGCGATTCGGAAACCGCGGCCGAACCGTGGCGGCCGCGCCATGCGCGCAACGAGCCGCGCGGGCCGGACTATCGGCCGTTCACCGCCAAGTTCGACGAGGTCGTGGGCGCCGAAGACTTGTGCGAGCCGGAAGAGCTCGAGCGGTTGCGCGGCTATCTCGACAAGCAGCTTTTGCATCTGCAAGGCGTGGTCGCGCGCTTGGCCAATCGGCTGCAGCGGCTGCTGCTCGCCCAGCAAAATCGCGCCTGGGAATTCGACCTCGAGGAAGGCGTGCTCGATCCGGCGCGGCTGTCGCGCGTCATCGTCGATCCGATGCATCCGCTGTCGTTCAAGCGCGAGAAGGACACCGATTTCCGCGACACGGTGGTGACGCTGCTCTTAGACAATTCCGGCTCGATGCGAGGGCGCCCGATCACGGTCGCCGCGACCTGTGCCGACATCCTGGCGCGCACGCTGGAACGCTGCGGCGTGAAAGTGGAGATTTTGGGCTTCACCACGCGGGCCTGGAAGGGCGGGCAGTCGCGGGAATCCTGGCTCGCCCAGGGCAAGTCGGCCAATCCCGGACGGCTCAACGACCTGCGCCACATCATCTACAAAGCAGCCGACGCACCATGGCGCCGCGCGCGGAAGAATCTCGGGCTGATGATGCGGGAAGGTCTGCTCAAGGAGAATATCGACGGTGAGGCGCTCGACTGGGCGCATAAGCGCCTGCTCGCCCGGCCGGAGACAAGAAAAATCCTGATGATGATTTCCGATGGCGCGCCGGTCGACGACTCCACGCTGTCGGTCAATCCCGGCAATTACCTGGAGCGCCACCTGCGCTGGGTGATCGAGGACATCGAAACCCGCTCGCCGGTCGAGTTGATCGCCATCGGCATCGGCCACGACGTGACGCGCTACTACCGGCGCGCGGTGACCATCGTCGATGCCGAAGAGCTGGGCGGCGTCATGACCGAGAAGCTGGCCGAGCTGTTCGAGGATCATCCGACCGAGGAGCCCGCGCGTCCCGCGCGGCCGCGCCGCCTGCACGCCTAGGCCATGACGTTTTCTGGATTCATCCGGGAACCCGGTTAGCCGTTCGATTTGTGCCGGGCCGAAGCGCGCAATTGAAGAAATGCCTAGCGATCCGGTGGAGGACGACATGAAGGGATATCAGTATTGGTTCAGCATTGCCGGCCTGTGTCTGCTGACATTGCCAGCGGCTTCGCTGGCGTATGCCCAAGCCGGCGACTACCCGGATAAGCCAGTGACGATCATCTCGGATTCGGCGGCCGGCGCCAGCCCGGACGTCGCCGCGCGCTTCGTCGCCGACGGGCTTAACAAGATCTGGGCCCAGCAGGTCGTGGTGATCAATCATCCGGGCGCCAACGGCAGTATCGCCGCGCGCTTCGCAACCGAAGCCGCCCCCGACGGCTACACGCTTTTCACGCCCGCTCTGTCGACGTTCGTGGCGCTGCCGACGGTGGCGCCAAATCTGCCGGTGAAGCTGCCGCGCGATTTCCTGCCGATCGGCTTCATCGCCGATCAACCCATGTTCATCGCCATGGACCCTTCGCTCGGCATCACGACGCTGCCGCAGCTCATCGATCGCGCCAAGAAAGAGCCGGGAAAAATTTCGATTGCGTTGACCGGCATCGGCAGGATGACGCACCTGACCGGCGAATTGCTGCAGACGCGGGCGGATATCAAGCTGCTCTCGGTTCCCTACACGCGCGGCCCGGCATCCGCGCTCGGCGATGTTGCCTCCGGCCGGGTGTCCCTGATCATCGAGGGCTATTCGGGGATTATCGGTTCGGTCAAAGCAGGACAGGTGAAGCTGATCGCGGTCGCTTCGCCGGAGCGCCTGCCCGAGTTTCCCGATCTGCCGACTGTGGCGGAAACGATTCCGGGCTTTTCTGCAGCCGGCTGGCTAGCTTTGGTGGCGCCGGTAGGCACGCCGGCGCCGATCATCAACAAGGTTAGCGCCGACCTGAGTAAAGTGGTCAGCGACGCGGATTTCAAGAACAGGCTTGCCGCCACCGGCAGCTATTCGCGCGCCATGACGCCCGAGCAAGTCCTCGCCTTCGTCGCCAAGGAGCAACAAACATGGCTGCCGGTGCTGCAAAGGATTTCCAACGAGTGAGTTGATGGCGGAGACTCATTGGTCTTACGCGAACGCCGTTCAATGAGACTTCCCCGGAAGCGCCACCGCGAAACCACGCAGAGCGCCGCGGTCGATGGCGCGCTGAATCAAACCTGAGGCCTTGGCCGCCTCGATAAATTCGTTGATATAGGCGAGCCGCCCGGCTTGCCCCTTCGCAACTGCCATCGCGACGAGATTGACCCCATAGCTGTCCTCCAGCACGCGAGAGCCGGGCAGATTGTTGGAATAGTCGAGAAGCTGCTCGCGAGGTAATGCGAACGCGTCCGCATGCCCGGCACGCAGCAGGTCGAAAGCGGAATCCGGGAGTTCGACGCCAACCAGTTCGGCGTGCTTGACGATGCGGCCCAGAGCCAAGGTCGAGGCGTGATTGCGTACGACCACGATTCGAATCCCGGGCCGGTCCGCGCCGGCGGTGCTGTAAATTGGCGATCTGGCCGGCACCAGATAGGTGTAGTCGAATTGGACAACCGGAGGCGAGAAGTCCACCTCGGCGGCCCGCGATGGCTCGATTCCGAGAAATGCCACGTCGCATGCGCCGGACTGGAGCGACGCCACGGCCTTCGGCGGAGTCGGATGTTCCATCAAGAGCACCTCAACTCCGAGGCTCGCCGCGAGCGCGCGCGTGATTTCCATAGCCACAAATCCCGTCCCCAGCCCCCGCAACTCACCAGATACGGGATGTTTGGTGTATTGCGGCAGGAACAGCGCGACCCGAATTTTGCCGGCCTGTACAAGGTCCGCTATCCTCGGGTCGGCCCGCGGCATTCATCGTCTTTCCGTTGCTGCGTGGTGAAACGCTACGGCGCTTCGCGCTCTCCGGCTTTTGCGTTTTGCGTCGCTGCCGGCGTCCCGCAACGAGCGCGCCTTGAGCGGGCCGCACTCAACAAGTTCGGTTCACAATGCGCGAACTAAGCGGTCGCCGTGCGCTTCTTGACGACCTGGCGCTTGAGGTCGAGCACCCGCGCCGACAGCTCGTCGTCCTTTGCCTTCAGCAGGAAGGCGTCAAGGCCGCCGCGGTGGTCGACGGTCCTCAGCGCATTGGCCGAAACCCGCAACCGAACCGAGCGGCCAAGGGAGTCCGACATCAGCGTGACATTAAGCAGATTGGGCAGAAACCGGCGCTTGGTCTTGCGGTTCGAGTGACTCACCCGGTTCCCGATCTGGCGTGTTTTTCCGGTCAGCTCGCAACGCCATGGCATGGCTGTAAATCCTATAGGTCCCGTGCGTCCAGCGCCGCCTGACGACGATGTGGGGATGTTCGCGGACCTATAATAAGGGTCCCCTCAAGCGTCAAGCATATGTCGGCATGCCCGCTCCATGGTGGGTTTGACCGTGCGGTGCGCAGAACCACACAAACGACGCATTCTCCGATAAGACATTCACGGGGTTCTAAGCTAATGCTGCGATGCGGCCGGTACGGTGCCCCGCCGATTTGAGCTCGCGCCAGCGTTCCGCCCATCCGGCGGCATTTGAGGATAAACACCCCCGATGTCCGCGCTGCCAAAACGGCTTCCTTGCAATGCCGTCCCCGCCGCCGCCTTTGCCGCGGCGGTTTGCGTCATTGCGGCGATCGCGGCCGACGCGACCCATTGCGCTGCGGCGCAGGGGCGGTTGGAAGCCGAATATACCGCCAGCGTCGCCGGCATACCGATCGGTCACGGCAATTGGGTCATCGAGATTTCCGAGGACCAGTACACCGCTGCGGCGAGCGGGGCGACGACGGGCATCTTGCGGTTCTTCACCGGGGCGCGGGGCATCAGTGCCGCACGCGGCAGCTTCAGCGGCGGCCAGCCGGTGCCGACGAGCTATGCGGCCACCATCAATTACGACCGCAGGATCGATGACGTCCGCATGGCGCTTGTTGGCGGGGATGTGAAGGACTATTCGGTCGAGCCTCCGCTTCTGCCGCATCCCGACCGCATCCCCGTGAGCGATGCGGATCGCCGCGGTGTGGTCGATCCGATGTCGTCTACGCTCAACCGTGTCGGCGGCAATGGTGATCCGGTATCGGCGGACGCGTGCGGCCGCAAGGTCGCCGTGTTCGATGGCCGCGTGCGTTACGATCTGAGCAGCGAATTCAAGCGCATCGAGACGGTCAAGGCGGACAAGGGCTATCAGGGACCGGCCGTGGTTTGCGCGGTGTATTTTGCGCCGATTTCCGGATACGTGCCGGACCGGCCGTTGATCAAGTATCTCGTCGAGTTGCGCGACGCCGAGGTCTGGCTGGCGCCGATCTCCGGCACGCGCGTGCTGGTGCCGTTCCGGTTCGCGATTCCGACGCCGATCGGAACGGGAGTGTTGCAGGCAACCCAATTCGTCTCGGTCCCGCAATCGCCGCACCCCAGCGTTATAGTGAAGACGCAGTGATTGCAGTCGTTAAGTGGGCGCAAAGCACGTGCTGCACAATTGGTCGGAGCCCCGCCGGAACCGTAGGGGGATCCTGCGTCTCCTGCGGTTTCCCCGTTATCCACAGGAGGATTGCTCTTGACTCGCCGCGGAATCGTGATCCTGCGACTCGTTAACGTTTTGGGCGTGAAAACGATGCCCAGAAACCGCTCGTTACACCCGATCTGGTATTCAATAGCGATGGCAGCGCCATATATCGCAGTGAACGAACTCGAACAGGCCGCGAGTCGCCGATTCGGCCGCGATTTGTTCCAGACTCGTTCCACACGTTAAGCACAGACCTTTCCAGCGTCACGTTGTGATACAGAAACGCTGTAACACTGTGCGTGCTGCGCCATGCCGGGCCCTTGATGCCGATTTCCTTCTCACCGCCTGCCAATCGTGACCTGCGCGCCCGCGGCGACCGCGGCGCCGGCGTGACCGCCGTGCTTGGGCCGACCAATACCGGAAAGACGCATCTCGCTATCGAGCGGATGTTGGCGCACTCCTCCGGGCTGATCGGCCTGCCGCTGCGCCTGTTGGCGCGCGAGGTCTATAACCGCGCGGTGGAGCGTGTCGGCGCCGACGCGGTGGCGCTCGTGACCGGCGAAGAGAAGATCAAGCCGCCGAATCCGCGCTTCTGGGTCGCCACCGTCGAGGCGATGCCGCGCGATCTCGACGTCGCCTTCCTCGCCATCGATGAAATCCAGCTCGCTGCCGATTTCGAGCGCGGCCACGTCTTCACCGACCGCATGCTGCACCGGCGCGGGCGCGAAGAGACGCTTGTGCTCGGCGCCGCCACCATGCGGCCGATCGTCGAGCGGCTTCTGCCGGGCGCCAGCATCGTCAGCCGCCCGCGGCTGTCGCAGTTGAGCTTCGCCGGCGAGAAAAAGCTCACCCGTCTGCCACGCCGCTCAGCCATCGTCGCGTTCTCAGCCGATGAGGTTTACGCGATCGCGGAGTTGATCCGCCGCCAGCGCGGCGGCGCGGCGGTCGTGCTCGGCGCGCTGTCGCCGCGCACGCGCAACGCGCAGGTCGAGCTCTATCAGTCGGGCGAAGTCGGCTACATGGTGGCGACCGATGCCATCGGCATGGGTCTCAATCTCGACGTCGATCACATCGCGTTCGCCTCCGACCGCAAGTTCGACGGCTATCAGTTCCGCAAGCTCAGCCCGTCAGAGCTCGCACAGATCGCCGGCCGCGCCGGCCGCGCCATGCGCGACGGAACGTTCGGCACCACCGGCCGTTGTCCGCCATTCGAGACCGAGCTGGTTCAGGCGCTCGAATCCCACACCTTCGAGCCGGTGAAGATGGTGCAATGGCGCAATACCGATCTCGACTTCTCCTCGATCGGCGCGCTGCAGGCGACGCTCGCGGCGGCGCCGACGGAAACTGCGCTGGCGCGGGCGCCGGTCGCCGAAGACATCCTCGTCCTTGAACATGCCGCGCGTGACGACGACGTGCGCGGCATGACCAGGACGCGCGCCGACGTCGAGCGGCTGTGGGAGGTTTGCCAGGTTCCCGACTACCGCAAGATCGCACCGGCCAACCACGCGGAACTCGTGGTCACGCTCTACGGCTATCTGCAGCGGGAGGGCAGCATCGAGATCGATTGGTTCGCCCGCCAAATCGCGCTGGCGGACCGGGTCGACGGCGATATCGATACGCTCTCGACGCGCATCGCCCATATCCGGACCTGGACATTTGCGGCAAACCGTCCGGATTGGCTCGCTGACCCCGAACACTGGCAGGGTGTGACGCGCGGCGTGGAGGATAGGCTCTCCGATGCGCTGCATGAGCGGCTGACCGAGCGCTTCGTCGATCGCCGCACCAGCGTATTGATGCGGCGGTTGCGCGAAAACGCAACGTTGGAGCCCGAGATCAACAAAACCGGCGAAGTCGTCGTCGAAGGCCATGTCATCGGCCGTCTCGACGGATTCGTCTTCGTGGCCGATGCGTCGTCGGGCGGATCGGAGGCAAAGGCGTTGCACAACGCCGCGCAGAAGGCGCTTGCCGGCGAGATCGCCGCGCGCGCCATGCGGCTCGGCGAAGCGCCCGATGAGCAATTCGTGCTTGCCGGCGACGGCACGATCCGCTGGATCGGCGCCGCGGTCGGAAAGCTTATCGCGGGCGAGGAGGTGTTGCGCCCGCGGGCGCGCGTCATCGCCGACGAACAGCTCACCGGCGCGCCACGCGATGCCGTGGAGGCGCGGCTCGACACTTGGGTCAAATCCCATCTCGAAAAGTTGCTCGGCCCATTGTTCGTGCTGGCGGCGGCCGAGGACGTGACCGGGATGGCGCGCGGCGTCGCCTTCCAACTGGTCGAGGCCCTTGGCGTGCTCGACCGCCAGCGGGTGGCCGAGGAAGTCAAGGGATTGGAACAGCCGGCGCGCGCAAGCTTGCGCAAATACGGTGTGCGCTTCGGCGCCTATCACATCTACGTTCCGGCGCTACTCAAGCCGGCGCCGCGCGCGCTTGCGGCACAGCTCTGGGCGCTCGCGCACGATGGGCCGCAGACCAAAGGGCTCGACGATCTATTGCATCTCGCCGGCAGCGGCCGCACCTCGATCCCCATCAATCGGGAGATCGACGCGATCCTCTATCGCACGGCCGGCTATCGGGTGTGCGGCGAGCGCGCCGTGCGCGTCGACATTCTCGAGCGATTGGCCGATCTGATCCGCCCCGCGCTGGCTTGGCGCGAAGGCGCCGCCGGAACCAAGCCGCCGGGTGCGGTCGTTGGCGGCGGCTTCACAATCGTCAACGGCATGACGTCGCTGACCGGCGCGTCGGGCGAGGATTTTGCTTCGATCCTGCGTTCGCTCGGCTATCGCATGGAGCGGCGGCCGAAGCCCGCCGAGCCGACGTCTGTTGTGCAGACACCGGAGCGCAGCGAACCCGGTGAGGGGGCCGCCACGCCGCTTGAGACTGCGGATAGTCTTGCTCGCCCCGACCCGCTCCCCGCAAGCGGCGAGAGCGAGGTCGGTGCGGCCCGCGAAGCCGGGCTTGAAGATGTCCTGCAACCGACGGCGGATCTGGTGACGATGAGCCCGGCAGCGGATGCGGAAAACGCCGCACCGCTGCCCCCGCACGTTGCGGCCGAACCAGAGGACGAAACCGCGCAAGATCAGCCTGCCAAGGAACCGGTCTTGATTGAAGTCTGGCGGCCGGACCGGGCCGGGCGGCCCGGCGGACGGCGCGGTCCCCGCTCCGGACGTCGTGCAGCGGACAAGGGAAAGGGCGCGCCGCAAGGGCCTGACGATGCTGTTGCACCGGCCGTCGCCGCAGCGCAGGCTACGGCCTCGCCGCCAACGCAAGAGCGCGCGACAACCGCGCCGCCCGAGGCGGCGCGCCATCACCGTCAGCATCGCCGGCACGAACCCAATCAACGGTTCGACCGCCCGCCGCGCGAACGTGAGCGAGCGCCCGTCAAATCGGCGCGGTTCGAGCGGCGCGAGCGCGAAAAAGCGCCCGATCCGAATTCGCCGTTCGCCAAGCTTGCGGCTCTGAAGGCGCAGCTGGAAGCTGACGCCAAGGAGCGTCACTGAGTGCCGGCTGCACTTGATCGTCAGCGTATCGACCGGTGGCTATGGCACGCCCGCATCGTCCGTACGCGCGACGCCGCGGCGGCACTCGCGGGCTCCGGCTATGTCCGTGTCAACGGCACACGTATCGATGCGCCGAGCCGCATGGTGCGGACCGGCGATGTGATCACGGTTGCGCTCGAACGCAGGGTGCGCGTGCTCAAGGTGCAGGGATTTGTCGAGCGCAGGGGTCCCGCCAGCGCCCGCCAGACGCTATATGAAGATTTGACATGAAATCCGGATCGCGGGCCCACCTGGGCAGCGGGCGCTCAGCAACACGCGAGCCTTGCGTGCGCATAACCCATGCGATAGGAGCAATGCTCGTAAAAAGCTGGTTTAGAGTGTCCAGATGACCTATATCGTCAACGACAATTGCATCAAATGCAAATACATGGACTGCGTAGAAGTCTGCCCCGTGGATTGCTTCTACGAGGGCGAGAACATGCTGGTTATTCATCCCGATGAATGCATCGATTGCGGGGTCTGCGAGCCGGAATGCCCCGTCGATGCGATCAAGCCCGATACCGAGCCGGGCGCGGAGAAGTGGCTGAGCATCAACGCCGATTATGCCAAGCTATGGCCGAACATTACGACCAAAAAGGAACCTCCGGCCGACGCCAAGGATTGGGAGGGCAAGGCCAACAAATTTGAAGGGCATTTTTCATCCCGTCCGGGCACCGGAGATTGAAAACAACCCTTAATTGCTATCGTTAACCAGCATTAGGGATTCCGGCGTGCGACTATTTTGCAACGCCATAAGGCTTTGATTTTGGCCGAAAATGTGATATAAAGCGATTTGGTAATGAAGAACACTCCCCCGATATGCCGCTCCCGCAAAGCTGGGAGCTTATTTTTCCGGGGCGTTTTCGAGGAACCGTCAAAAGAGGCGTGAGACCCACGCGAGAGCAGTGGCAGAAAAAACTCGTCATCGTTCGAAGAAAAGTGTGACCGGCATGAGCCGGAAGGCCAGAAAAAGCTCCTCCCGCGCGAGCCGGAGGACATCACAGACCACGCGGCGAGTTCCCCGGAACACGGTCCGCGTGGCGAAGCCCCCTCATCGGCACAAGCCGGAGGCGGAAGGAGCAACTTTGGGAATGAACGCGAAGAAGACGACACAACGACAAGGCTTCAAGACCAACGAGTTCATCGTCTATCCGGCCCACGGCGTGGGCCAGATCCTCTCGATCGAGGAGCAGGAGGTCGCCGGCGCGCGGCTTGAGCTCTTCGTCATCAACTTCGTCAAGGACAAGATGACGCTGCGGGTGCCGACGTCGAAGGTCGCTTCCGTCGGCATGCGCAAGCTTGCCGAAACGCCGACGGTCAAGCGGGCGCTCGAGACGCTCAAGGGCCGCGCGCGCATCAAGCGGACCATGTGGTCGCGCCGCGCCCAGGAATACGAGGCCAAGATCAATTCCGGTGACATCGTCGCCATCGCCGAGGTCGTCCGCGATCTGTACCGGTCGGAGACGCAGCCGGAACAGTCCTATTCCGAGCGACAGCTCTACGAGGCCGCGCTCGATCGGCTGTCGCGTGAAGTCTCGGCGGTGCAGCGCATCACCGAGACCGAAGCGATCAAGGAGATCGAGGCTGCGCTTGCCAAGGGACCGCGTCGCGGTCCCAAGCCCGACGCGGAAGAGGAAGCCGTTGTCGAGGAAGAGGCGGCGTAGAGCATAATCCGGAAAAAGCCTGCCCCGGACTCGATCCGAGGTGGAAACCGGTTTTCCGGAAAAATTATGCTCCACTAAAGACCCATTCAGGCGGCGTAATCATGGACCAGGCCCGGCGGAAACGCCGGGCTTTTTTGTGTTCCATTGGTTGTTTCATTTTTGTTCCCAACCGGTGTCTCCGACGCGAGGCCGCCGGCAAAAATCTCATGATTAGTCATAAATTAAGCTTCATTTGAAAGGACATAAGCGTGGCCTAGGGACGGGAAGGGGGCGCCGAGCATGCGGCGGAAAAGGGCGTTCAAGCGCGGCCGGGCGGTTTCAATTCTTATCGCTGGCTTTGTCGGGTACGTGCTGGGGGGGTGGAACACGGCGACATTGCGCAACGCCGATGTATCGGCGGCGCAGACGGTAGCGCTGCGCTTTCCGCAGGATTGGGGCGACGCTTCGGTTGTGGCGGCTGCACCTGCCGCGACCAGGAGCGCCTTGGTGGCGGGCAATTCGCAGCTTGCGCTGTTGAGCCCCGAGCCCATGGTTCTACCAACATCGGTTCCACAAACATCGGTCCCGCAAACATCGGGTTCGCAAGCATCGGTTCCGCAAGCATCAGGTTTGCAAGCGGCGGTGCCGACGGCGGCTGTGGAACAGACTGGTCCATCGCAGGCGCCCGCTGCAGCGCCGCCGCAACCGACGCCGGCAGCAACGCAGACGAGCGAAACCAAGCCGACTGCGGCACCCATGCATCGCCCCGATCGGCCCGGTTTCATTCTCAACGACGCGCAGATCGCCAGCATCAAAGAGCGTCTTCATCTGACGCCGGACCAGGAACGTATGTGGCCGGCGGTCGAAACCGCATTGCGCAATATCGCCTACACGAGCGCGCGCGAGGCCCATCGACGCGGCGCACCCGCGAGCGCAGCGCAACTAGCCTCCGCCGATCCTAATAGCGTCGAGGCGCAAGGCCTCAAATCTGCGGCCATGCCGCTCATCATGAGCTTCAATTCCGAACAGAAAGACGAAGTGCGCAGCCTCGCCCATATCATGGGATTGGATCAGCTGGCGACCCAGTTCTGATTGCAGCAAGTGCGGGATTTATGCACGGTGACGGAAGTGAGTCAGCAAGCCGCTACGGCCGTCCGTAGCGGGGTTTTGCTGCGGGGATTTTCGCGGTGGGCCGCAGCAGCTCGACCGTGCACTTGACCCCGATCAGCGCCAACACCGTAAAACAGATCAGGTCGCCATATTCCAGCCGATTGGCGACGGAGAAGCTGTAGATCGGATCGTAGAGAAAGAACGCGGCGCACACCGTCGCGATGACGATGCACAGCATGGCCGGCACGCTGCCATAGAGCATCGCGACCAAGGCGATGGGCAACAGGTAGGAGAATACGGGGTGATGCGGGCCGATCCCCGCCAGTTTGACGTACCACAGAATGGCCGTGACCACGGATACGACCGCAAGCGTCACAGCGAAGGGAATCGCCCCCTTCACAATCCACATGCGCTTTCCCCCCAGAGGCCATTCGGTCCGTTCTTGATGAGCATGATAGCAAACGCGACGGCGATGGAATAGGCGGAAAAGCTTTCGCCCCCTCCCGACCCTCCTCCGCAAGCCGGGGGGAGGGCTTTACTCAACGACGATCTTGACCTCGCTGCCCGGCTTCAACTTGTCGCCGGGTTCGAGCCCGTTGAGGACGCGGAAGCGCTCGACTGCGCGATCGGGGACGGCCATGCGGTTCGCCAGCTTGTCGATCGTATCGCCCGGGGCGACGGTCACCACCGTGAGATGCAGGGGCTTTGCCTGCTCGATTTCCGCCAGACTCATCCGGCGGAATGTGCCGATCGACTCGCGAAACAGGCGGTCGGTCTCGGGCGTGCGATGTTTGGTGGCGAAGATAAAGCGGTAGACGTCGCTGCCGAAGCGAATGGCGTAGAGGCGGAAGTCCCATTGATCGCCCTTGGCGGCTGCAGTGGCGCCGGGGAAGCCGTTGATGGTGACGTCGTCGACCGTGGCGGGGTCGATGTTCTCGATCCAGCCGGAGGTGAGATAGGCGGCAAGCGTCTGCTCCGCGGGCACGCGCACGACGTCGAGCCGCAGCGCCTGGCCGCCGCCGTGCTTGACGCCGAGCACGGCCTGCGCGGTGTTGTCGAGGGTGAAGCCTTCCGGCGCGGTGAAAGTAAAGCCCAGCTTCGGATGCAGGAAGCGGCGGCCGCGGACGAAGCCTTCGCTCGGATCCTCGCCGAACACGATGCCGTCGATGTTGGCAAAATAAGCAGCCTTGGCCTGTGCGAGGTCCTGCGGGCTGGCGGCGGCCGGGGCCTTGTACTGGCGGGCATTGGCGAGCGCATTGGTGACGCGCTCCGGCGTCGACGGATGCGAGGAGAGGAAATCGGGAGCGCTCGGATTGATGGCGCCGCTCTGCTGCGCCTTGAGCTCGGAATTGCGTTCCATCGCGGTCAGGAATCTCGTCGCGCCATAGGGATCGTAGCCGGCGCGCGCCGCGATGCCGATGCCGATCGCATCGGCTTCGAACTCCTGTGCGCGCGAAAAACTGGCGAGTGCGAGCTTCGACTTCGCCAGCGCCAGCGCGCCCGCTTCCGGGTCGGTGACCACGTCAGTGACGACGCGGTTCACCAGGTCGGCATTGCGCGCCTGCTCCTCGCGGATCTCGGCGTGGCGCGCGATCACGTGTCCCATCTCGTGCGCGAGCACGGAAGCAAGCTCGGACTCATCGTTGGCCAGCGCGATCAGGCCGCGCGTGACGTAGAGCTGACCGGTCGGCAAGGCGAAGGCATTGATCGATTGCGAATTGAGCATGGTGACCTTGTAATGCAGGTCAGGCCGCTCCGATGCCGCGACCAAACGCTCGACGGTCTGCTCGATCATGGCTTGAAGCCGGGGATCGTTGTACACGCCGCCATAGGCGGCGAGGATGCGTTGGTGCTCGCGCAGCACCGCGGGCGCAAGCTCGGTCTGCGCCGGTTTGGCGGGTGCCGGCGCGGCGGCCTCCGGCGCGACCGCGGGCGGCGACGCCGTGCAGGCCGCCAGCACGAGCGCCGCGACAGCGACGCCCGCGTAAACAAGCCGATAGCTTGCGAACCCCAAGAGTCCCCGTCTCACCACCACGTCACCCGCATTTCATTCGCGATCGGCCGTCTCGATCTGCTCCGGATGCGCCGCCTCGATCCAAGGGCCGCCGCGCTGCTCGATCCAGCCGCGAACACGGACGCGCCGGCCGGCAAGCCCTTTCAGATCAAGACCGGCCGCCGCGAAATTGCGCTCGTTTCGTTTCAGGATCGTAACGGTAAAATCCTCGGACCACCGCCGTCCGAAATTCAGATATAGCGTAGCCCCGCTTTCACCCACGGAGACCACCTTGCCCTCGACCAGCGCAAATCGGCCGCGCTGTGCCAGCACAGCCGCAGGGGTCTCGGCGTTGAGCACGGCATAATACGGTTGAGCCCACAGGCCAATCTTCGCCTTGCGCGCGGCATTCTCCCGATTGAGCAGTTCCGCGGCGCAGGCGCGGCTGCCGACCCAGTCGCCGACGCGGGCAAAACCTGACGAGATCATTTCTCCCTGCGCGAACAGCTCCTCGCCATCGCGTACCGCATAGGCATAGGCGAACAGGCGCGCATACCGGTCGGAGGGGAGTTCCGCCCGCCGCAGCACGACCTCGTCACCTCCCACGAGCGCGTCGAGCGCGGCCTTCGCGTCGGCGCCGCCCGGCGCCGCGGCGGAATCTTGCGGCAGCGCGAGCGGCGGCACCTCGATCGCGGCCAGGCGCACCTCATGTCCGTCGTCGAGCGCGAAGGTGCGACCGTCGAGGATGCGGCTCACTGTGCCGCGCGCAATCGTATCGCCGCCGCACCGGATCGCCGGCTGCTGCTCCTGCGCCACGGCGCAGCAACTTCCGCAAATGGCCACAAACGCAGCGGCCAGAACCCCGTCCCGCAATCCCATCATCGGTATTGAGCGAAAGGCCGGAATGCGGCAACACTGCGGCACCGGCTGGATGCGGGCGGCGACACATATGCTATACCCACAATCGTTCAGCGGGCGGACACCGTCATCCGAATCACCCCTGCGGAACATCAGCCGTCATGTGGTCCCGTAGCTCAGCCGGATAGAGCAGCGGTTTCCTAAACCGAAGGTCACAGGTTCGAGTCCTGTCGGGACCGCCATTCAAGTCACCAAGCGGATCGGCCGAAAGACCGGGGGCTTCCTTTAGGCGAAGGCCGCGGTTTAAAGTCCGCTCCGGTCTGTCCCGCAACCATCAACGCGTACCCCAATGAATAAGCCAATCTCGATCATCGACGAGGCCGGAGCCCTGCGCCAAGCGGCGGCGCCCGAATTCATGAATCTGCACGAGCTTGTCGCCAAAGCCCGACAGAATCTCAATCAGAACGATTGGGACTACATCGTCGGCGGCACGGAAACCGAGACGACGCTGCGGCGAAACCGCATGGCGCTCGATTCGATCGCGTTTCGGCCGCGCGTGCTGCGCGACGTGAGCAAGGTCGATGCCTCCACCGAACTGCTCGGCCGCAAGCTGCGGCTGCCGATCGTGCTGTGTCCGGTCGGCTCGCTGGAAAGTTTTTACCCCGGCGGCGCCGAGCCGGTCGTCAAGGCGGCGGCAGAATTCGGCATCGCCCACATGCTCAGCTCGGTGTGCGATCCCGGCCTCGAAGACATCGCCAAGGCGGCGCCCGACGCGCTGCGGATGTTCCAGCTCTACGTCCGCGGCGACGAGCCGTGGGTCGACGATCATGTCGAGCGCGCCATGGCGAACGACTACGCCGTGTTCTGCTTGACGGTCGATACCGCCCATTACAGCCGGCGCGAGCGCGACCTTGCCAAGCGCCACGTCACCGCCGGGCGGCGCCGCGTCTCGGGCCGCGAATTCCAGGCGGCACTCGATTGGCGCACGGTCGAGCGCATCAAGAGCCGGTGCAAAATTCCGCTCGCCATCAAGGGCATCGCGACCGCGGAGGACGCCAAAATCGCGCTCGATCATGGCGTCGAGTTCATCTACGTCTCCAACCACGGCGGACGGCAGCTCGACCACGGCCGCGGTTCGATGGATGTTTTGCCGGAAGTTGCGCAAGCCGTCGCCGGCCGCGCCAAGATCGTGATCGACGGCGGCTTCTGCCGCGGCAGCGACATCGTCAAGGCGATCGCGCTGGGCGCCCATCTCGTCGGGCTGGGCCGCATGCAGTGCTATGCACTCGCCGCGGCCGGACAGGCCGGCATCGTGCGCATGCTCGAACTCATGGAGGACGAGGTCACGCGGACGCTGGGCCTGCTCGGCATAACGCGTTACGGCAAACTCGATTCGTCCTGTCTGCATGCGGCGGCGCCGGCCAATCCGCCGCATGTCTTCAGCGCCTTCCCGCTGCTCGATATCGCGCCGTATCACTACTAGATCATCGTTTTTGAAGTTCGAATCATATCAGGCGGCCTTGTCGAGCTTATAGGTCCACGTGTGAACGACGGGGTGTTGGTTGAAGTGATCCATGGCGGCCACGAGACGATCCTTGAG